>Ga0302169_10000066_pt1 | contig 33608 bp, 30 predicted proteins | sample I_Fen_N1_3_FD_193493 | JGI IMG/M metagenome (GOLD analysis project Ga0302169, IMG submission 193493) | Peat permafrost microbial communities from Stordalen Mire near Abisko, Sweden - I_Fen_N1_3 | ecosystem: Environmental > Terrestrial > Soil > Wetlands > Permafrost | place: Sweden: Abisko...
AGGTAGGTGAACTGCTGGTCGCGCTCGTGGTTGATCGCCTTGCCGAGTTTTTCCAGGTCAAACGTGGCCAGGACCGGGTTCAGCAATTCGAATTCGATACCCTTGGCGATGTACGCAGGCAAGGCCTTGGCGTACAGGTCGACCATCTCGTGGTGGGTCGCGCTTTCGGCAACGTTGAGGAAGCTCAGGCCTTCGGCACGCAGGGTGTCCATCAGCAGCCGGGCGGTCACGAACGAGTAGTTCGGCTCACGTTCAACCAACGTACGGGCGGTCATCACCAGTGCGGTGTTGACGTCGGTCAGGGCCACGCCGTCGTACAGGTTCTTCAGGGTTTCGCGCTGGATCAGGTCGCCGTCGACCTCTTCCAGGCCTTCGCACGCTTCGGTGACGATGGTGTTCAAGCGACCCATGTCCAGCGGCGCGAACGTGCCATCGGCACGGGTGATGCGGATGGACGGGTGCGCGTTGACCGCTTCTTCGGCCGGGGCGTGGGCGGCGCGTTGTTTCGAACGGCCGTCACGGTAGATCACGTAGTCGCGGGCTACTTTCTGCTCGCCGGCACGCATCAGGGCCAGTTCGACCTGGTCCTGGATTTCTTCGATGTGGATGGTGCCGCCCGAGGGCATGCGACGCTTGAAGGTCGCGGTGACTTGTTCGGTCAGGCGCGCCACGGTGTCATGGATTCGCGACGAGGCGGCAGCGGTGCCGCCTTCAACTGCGAGAAACGCTTTGGTGATGGCGACGGTAATCTTGTCATCGGTGTAAGGAACGACAGTGCCGTTACGCTTGATCACACGCAGCTGACCAGGCGCGGTGGCGGACAGATCCGAAGTCGAATCAGCGGCCTGCGGCAAGGTGCCCTGCGGGTTCTCGCGAGTTGTGTCGGTTTGCATGGGGGTGTGTCTCCACATTCTCTATGTTTGTTTGAGCACCTTCATGGTGCCCACCGTTCTGTCCTGAAGCACTACAACCGACGTGGTGTCGGGCATAACAACTTCGGGACAGTAGGAAAAGGCTAATGATGCCGCTTCCTTGCCGAAGTCTTTGGCCGCGAGCCTGGGCTCGAAACCGGATTCCTTTCAGGGTGCCAGTGATGACTGCAACACCCGTACCGTTCTGGCTGTTCTGGCCTGAAAAAACGGTGCCATCCGCCTGTGCGGTTTGGGCTTGTAAAATCGTGCTTGGTTCAACCATAAACAGGCAATAAAGCGCTTGAGTTTCTGGTCTGAAATGTGGTTGGGCTTTTAAGCTAAAACCCTACATGTAGGGTTTTTTTGGCGCCGAGGTACAAGATAATGCGTTTTGGAGGGTGTTGCAACGTACTGCCTGTGGATAAACCTGTGCGTAAATTGTGTGTGAAAGGTGGAACGCGCGTGTAGCCCGCGACCTAGCTGGATCGAGCCGTTTTTCATCGATTTTCAACGATTGAAAACAGCCGTTTGGATTTTTAAGGGCGCGAACCCTATCACAAAAAACCGGGTTGTCCGAACGCATTTGCCGGCTTGTGTTCTCGACGGGCGGCGTTTATACAATCGCCCCATGGTTACGCATTCTTATCCTCCCCAATCATTACAAAAAGACGGGCGGATCCTTCCTAAAAGTGTTGTTGGCAAGCAGAGGTCACCGTGGAGCAAGAAGCCTGGCAGGTATTGATTGTGGAGGACGACCAGCGTCTGGCCGAACTGACCCGCGACTACCTGGAAGCCAATGGCCTGCGCGTTTCAATCGAAGGCAACGGTGCGCTGGCGGCGGCACGCATCATTAAAGAGAAACCGGACCTGGTGATTCTCGACCTGATGCTGCCGGGCGAAGACGGCCTGAGCATCTGCCGCAAGGTCCGCGACAAATATGACGGCCCGATCCTGATGCTCACCGCCCGCACCGACGACTCCGACCAGATTCTCGGCCTCGACCTCGGTGCCGACGACTACGTATGCAAACCCGTGCGCCCGCGCCTGTTGCTGGCGCGCATCCAGGCCCTGTTGCGCCGTAGCGAAGCCCCCGAGGTCACCCCGGAAAAACAACGGCGCCTGCAGTTTGGTCCGCTGGTGGTGGACAACGCATTGCGTGAAGCCTGGTTGAATGACAACGGCATCGAGCTGACCAGCGCCGAGTTCGACCTGCTCTGGCTGTTGGTCGCCAATGCCGGGCGCATCCTGTCGCGGGAAGAGATATTTACCGCTTTGCGCGGCATCGGTTATGACGGCCAGGACCGTTCCATCGACGTGCGTATCTCGCGCATCCGCCCGAAAATCGGCGATGACCCCGAGCATCCGCGACTGATCAAAACCATTCGCAGTAAGGGTTATCTGTTCGTTCCCGAAGCCTGCGTAGACCCGTCGCTGTGAATTCGATCTTCCTGCGCATTTATGGCGGCATGTGTGCGGCGCTGGTGTTGGTCGCAGTGCTCGGCGTGCTGGCGTTGCACCTGCTCAACGAGGTGCGCAGCGAGCAATACCGCGAGCGTCTGGCCCACGGTACGTTTTCGTTGATGGCCGACAACCTCAAGCCAATGAACGAAACCGAGCGCCACCGCGCGTTGCTGGTCTGGGAGCGCCTGCTCGGGATTCCGCTGGGGCTGACCACGTTCGCCCAGACCGACCTCGACCTCACCCAGCGCACCCGCGTGCTGCGTGGTCAGGCGCTGGTGGAGCAGACTGGCCCGCACGCGGCCAAGGTCTATCGCTTGGTCAGTGACAAGGAACAGTTGGTGCTCACCGGCGAGGTGCAGCAGATCAGCGAACAATTGGCCCGTGCCACTATTTACCTGCTGGTCGATGAACTGGTGCGTTACCCGGTGGAGGAACAACCCGAGCGGCTGGCACAACTGAAAGAAGACAAGGGTTTTGGTTTCGACTTGCGCCTGGTCAAGGTCGAGCAGGCGGACATGGACGAAGACCAGAGCCGCCGGGTCTCCGAGGGCGACACGGTGATGGCGCTGGGCAAGGGCGGCGACTCGATCCGGGTGTTTGCCGGCATGGTCGGGACGCCGTGGGTGCTGGAGATCGGCCCGCTGTACCAGATGAATCCTTATCCGCCCGAATGGCTGGTGTTGATCGCGGCCCTGGGTTTAAGCCTGATCGGTTTGATCGTCTACCTGTTGGTACGGCAACTGGAGCGCCGTTTGCGCGGACTGGAAGCGGCCGCCACGCGCATCGCCAAGGGCAGCCTGGAAACCCGCGTGCCGGCGCGCGGCGCCGACTCGGTGGGGCGACTGGCCGCCGCGTTCAACGGCATGGCTGAGCACTTGCAGCAGTTACTGGCGATCCAGCGTGAACTGGTGCGCGCGGTGTCCCACGAGTTGCGTACACCCGTGGCGCGCCTGCGTTTTGGCCTGGAGATGATCGGCTCGGCCACCACGCCGCAGCAGCTGGAAAAATACCGCGAAGGCATGGACCACGACATCGAGGACCTCGACAAACTGGTCGATGAGATGCTGACCTACGCGCGGCTGGAGCAGGGGTCGCCGGCACTGAATTTCCAGCGGATCGATCTGGACGCGCTGGTCAATCAGGTGATCGAAGAACTGGCGCCTTTACGCGCCGAGGTCACGGTTCAGCGTGGTTTGTGCCTGTCGGCGGCGGATTGCGACGATGCCTGGGTCGAGGCTGAACCGCGTTACTTGCATCGGGCCATCCAGAACCTCGTCAGCAACGCCATGCGCCACGCCTCGTCGCGAGTGACCGTCAGTTATCAGGTGGGGCAGCAGCGTTGCCGGGTGGACGTCGAGGATGACGGGCCGGGTGTGCCGGAGTTGGCCTGGGAGCGGATTTTCACACCGTTCCTGCGCCTGGATGACAGCCGTACCCGCGCGTCGGGCGGGCATGGGTTGGGGTTGTCCATCGTGCGCAGGATTATTCATTGGCATGACGGGCGGGCGTTGATCAGCAAGAGCAAGAGTCTGGGGGGGGCGTGTTTCAGCCTGAGTTGGCCGCGGAGCCAGGAGAAGCGCTGAGGGGTGTGGTGATAGCCAGGCCGCCATCGCGAGCAAGCTCGGCTCCCACAAGTGATCTTCTGTGTGTCAGAGATCTAATGTAGGAGCCGAGCTTGCTCGCGATGAGGCCCGATTAGGCTCCTCACATCTTCAGGCCTTGATACTGACCAGACTCAACAACTGCCCATCCACCACCCCAAACTGCGCTTCCAGCTCCGTGCCATTGCGCCACTCGGCAGACAAATCCGTCAGCAACCGCAACCGCACTTCACCGACCTCGGTCCATTCCAGCACTTCGGCATGTTCAAAATAAAAGCGCTGCTGAACAATCGGGTACAGCGCCTTGAACAGACTTTCCTTCACCGAAAACGTCAACGTCACCCGCAGTGCCAGATCATCGCGTCGACCGGCCGCCATCCGCTGCAACTCCGGTGGCGTGAGGATTTCTCCGGCCAGGCGCTCGGCCCGTTCCGGGTTGAGCAGGTTTTCCAGGTCCATCCCCAACCCGCGCCAATCGGTTTTCCTCGCGACAATCGCTGCCGCCCGGCCGGTGCTGTGGGTGATGGAGCCGGCAATGTGCGCGGGCCACACCGGCGCGCGGTCTTCGCCGATGGCCGGGATAAAACTCAGGCCTTCCAATTGTTGCAGCGCGGCCCGTGCGCACACGCGTCCAGCAAGAAACTCGGCCTGGCGCTTGGCGACCGAACGCTGAATGCTCGCCGGCGGCTCGATGGCGCTGCGCCGGAAATCATCGTTGGCCAGTTGCGAGCTGTCGAAGTGGGTACTCAGCAACACCGTATCGCGCAGCACAAACGGCAGCGTCCAATGGGCATTGAGCGGGGTGCAACAGACGGGAAGGGCGGGGGCGGGATTCATGTCGGGCATTTTGCCGGGTTGCTCTCGGGCTGGGTAGTGCAATAGTTCGGATTGGCGGCGCGGCCTTCGCGAGCAAGCCCGCTCCCACATTTAATCGCATTCCTCCTGAAGGAACTCGGTCGAATGTGGGAGCGGGCTTGCTCGCGAATGGTCGCGCCACGGTCCACCTGACTAACCAAAAATCTTTTTGAAAAACGCCTGCATATCCGCCCAGGAACGCTCATCCGCTGCCTTGCTGTACCCGATATCCGGCCCACCATGGTCGCCATGGCTCAACCGGTCCGCATCCGGATTACTGAACCCATGCTTGGCACCCTCAAGGCTGACAAATGTATAGTCAGCCCCAGCCTTGTCCATTTCAGCCTTGAACGCCGCCACGGCATCCGGCGTGACCATACTGTCCATCGCTCCATGCTCCACCAGGATTTTCGCTTTCACATGGCCGGGGGTGGCTGGGGTATTGGTCGCCAGTGCGCCGTGAAAACTCACCACCCCCAGCAGCGGGGCACCCTGGCGTGCCGCATTCAGCACCACACCGCCGCCAAAGCAGTAACCAATTGCCGCGACTTTCTGCGGGTCGGTTTGTGGTTGTTGCTCCAACAGGGTAAGCCCGGCCTGAAAGCGTACGGCGGCGGCCGAGCTGTCCTTGAGCACTTCCTGCATGAACGCCATCGCGTCCTTCGGATGCTCGGTGTTCTTGCCATTGCCATACATGTCGATGGCCAGTGCGCTGTAGCCCAGGCCGGCGAGGTCACGGGCGCGGCGCTTGGCGTAGTCGTTCAGCCCCCAGAACTCATGCACCACCACCACGCCGGGGCGTGGGCCTTTAATGGCGTCGTCGTAGGCGAAGTAGCCGATCATTTTCGTGCCGTCAGCACTTTGATAAGGGATCTCTTCAGTCTTGATAGCGGCTTGAGTCAGTCCGCTCAACACCAGCAAACAGAGGGCGAGGAATACGCGCATGGTCGGATCTCCTGCAATAGAGTCATCAGAATAGCCGGGTCGATCTGGTTCAGCTCAGGTTCAGTCTGCGTTCAGGGGCAGTTCAGGGGCAGGTCAGTAAGGTGGCTCCGTACCCAAAGCACCTGCGCATGAGGAAACTCCCTAATGACTGGCTTTAAAAACCTGATTCTGGCTTTCACCGTTCTGAGCGCCAGCACCGCCGCGCTTGCCTCCGATGACATCATCGCCAGCCTTGCTCTTGGGAAGACCAACGAGAAGGTCAAAAGGTCCCTCACACTGAACAGCTTCAGCACGGTCAGCACCGTGGGTCATGAAAGTGCCTGGAGCGCGCATTTGGGCCAACCTGCCACCCCGGCCGATTACCGCGCCGGTTACGCCAACGTGTCGGTCTCGCATAATGGCATTAAACTCAATCAGCAAGATTTGATGGGCCGCTATGATCTGTCCTGACCGTTGGATGCGCCGTTGTGCCATTGGAGATGTCGTTTTGCCCGGGAGAGCGTTATGAAACTGCTGGTCGTCGAAGATGAAGCGCTGTTGCGCCATCACCTGCAAACCCGTCTCACCGAAAGTGGCCACGTGGTTGAATCCGTGGCCAATGCCGAAGAGGCGCTGTACCAGACCGGACAGTTCAACTTTGACCTGGCGGTGATCGACCTCGGCCTGCCGGGCATGGGCGGGCTCGACCTGATCCGTCAACTGCGCGCGCAGGGCAAGACCTTTCCGATCCTGATCCTCACCGCGCGCGGCAACTGGCAGGACAAGGTCGAAGGCCTCGCCGCCGGCGCCGATGATTACGTGGTCAAGCCGTTCCAGTTCGAAGAACTCGATGCGCGCCTGAATGCCTTGCTGCGCCGTTCCAGCGGTTTCACCCAGTCGACCATCGTCGCCGGGCCGCTGCTGCTGGACCTCAATCGCAAGCAAGCCTCCCTCGATGAACAACCGTTGGCGCTGACCGCGTATGAATACCGGATCCTCGAATACCTCATGCGTCATCATCAGCAAGTGGTGGCCAAGGACCGCTTGATGGAACAGCTCTACCCCGATGACGACGAGCGCGATCCGAACGTCATCGAAGTGCTGGTCGGCCGTCTGCGCCGCAAACTCGAGGGTCCGGCCGGGTTCAAGCCGATCGACACCGTGCGCGGCCTCGGCTACCTGTTCAATGAGCGCTGCACTTGATTCGTTCCCTTCGCGTTCGCTTGATGCTCGCCGCCACGCTGTTGGCGGTGTTGTTCATGTTGGCGTTGCTGCCGGCGATGCAGGGCGCCTTCAGCCTGGCGTTACAGGATTCGATCGAGCAACGACTGGCCTCGGACGTCACCACGCTGATCTCCGCCGCACGGGTGGAAAACAACTCCCTGCAAATGCCCGCGCAATTGCCCGATGAACGCTTCAATCTGACCGACAGCCGTTTGCTCGGCTATATCTTCGACCGTGAAGGTCACCTGGTCTGGCGGTCGAAAGCCACCGGGCAAGAGCTGATCAACTACAAGCCGCGTTACGACGGCCGCGGCAATGAGTTCGCGCGCATTCGCGAGGCCAATGGGCAGGAATTCTTCGTCTATGACGTCGAGGTCAAGTTGCTCGGCGGCAAAAGTGCCGCGTTCAGCATCGTCACGCTGCAACCGGTGCGCGAGTACGAAAACACCCTCGAAGGCCTGCGCGAAAACCTCTACCTAGGTTTCGGCGCGGCTTTGCTGGTGTTGCTGTCGCTGTTGTGGATCGGCCTGACCTGGGGTTTGCAGGCTTTGCGCCGGCTCAGCCAGGAACTCGACGAAATCGAAAGCGGCACCCTCGAAAGTCTCAGCGAACAACACCCGCGCGAACTGCTGCGCCTGACCGGCTCCCTCAACCGCTTGCTGCACAGCGAACGCGAGCAGCGCAGCCGTTACCGCGACTCCCTCGACGACCTCGCCCACAGCCTGAAAACCCCGCTGACCGTGCTGCAAGGCGTCAGCGAAGACATGGCCCAGCGCCCGGAAAACCGCGATCAGGCCCGGGTGCTGCAAACCCAGATCGAGCGCATGAGCCAACAAATCAGCTATCAACTGCAACGCGCCAGCCTGCGTAAAAGCGGTCTGGTGCGCCACCAGGTGCGCCTGCAACCGGTGCTGCAAAGCCTGTGCGACACGCTGGACAAGGTCTACCGCGACAAACGCGTGCGGGTTGCTTTCGATCTGCCGCAGCCGTGCTACGTGCCGATCGAGCAGGGCGCCTTGCTGGAAATGATGGGCAACCTGCTGGAAAACGCCTATCGCCTGTGTCTGGGCGAAGTGCGCATCAGCGTGCGGGAAACGCTGAGCGGTGTGGAGTTGTGTGTCGAGGATGACGGGCCGGGTGTGCCGCCGAATCAGCGTGCGCGGATTCTTGAACGGGGCGAGCGGCTGGATCGCCAGCATCCGGGGCAGGGGATTGGTCTTGCGGTGGTGAAAGACATTATCGAGAGCTACAGCGCAAAGCTGACGCTGGGGGATTCGCCGATGGGCGGGGCAGCGTTCCGGATTCATTTTCCGGTGGTTTGATGAAGGTAAGAACGACTTGTGGTACTGACCATTCGTCGTAAAAGGACCCGTACCTGTTATTTCTGACAGTAGTCAATCTTTCTTCTTCGGGGCTCTAATCCCTCATCAAAGCCCTACGATCATGGGCTTATCGAGAAGGAAGGTGTCCCATGACGGCCAATGAATCAACCCCCGGTGTGTTGGTTAACGCGCCGGTGAAATTTGCGGGTGCTACCTCCGGCGTTATTGTCACGCCAGCGCCTCCCGCCGGCGTACCGGTGGAGGGCCTCCCGCAAGCGAGTTTCAGGGAGGTCCTCAGAAGGGACAGCAGTCGGGAAGGGGCGGTACAGGCTGTGGTTGATCCGCCATTGGGTGGGAATTATCTCAACATCGCGCTGTACGTGAAGGGGCCTCGGGATACGCAACCGCAGTTGATCGAGCGCAAACCGGTGGCCCCGGCCGATCAGAATGACCCTGTGTATTTCAACGTCTTTCAGTCGCTGCTGAATGACGGCGTGCATGTTTTTACTTACGAGGTGGAACGCACCAGCGGCAACAGTGGTCCCTCAACCGAGTCATGGGCGCTCTACCACCGCGATCTTCCTGGCGGGAACGATGTTCCCGGTACAGGGGATCATCCCGATCTGCGCATCAGCCTGCCGCCCGAACTGGGCAACCCGCCTCAGATCGGCAAGGACGAGGTGGATCGAGGTGTGGCTGTCACGCTGTCTTATCCGTTCATGAAAGCTTACGACGTCATTACCCTGGAACTTAATCGCGAACGATTCAACTTCACAGTTCAGCCGGGTGAAGAGGGCAAGCCGTTCGTGATCTCCGTCACCCGCAGTTTGTTCGAACGGGCCGGTAGTCATCCTGAATTTCCGATCTCCTTCACCGTGGTTGACCAGGTAAACAACCCGGCCCATAAGCGGCGCTGGTCGCGAACAATCAAGGGCAACGTCGATACGGAGCGCGTCACGCTGACGGCACCGGATCTGAGTGAGGATCCGGAAGTTCACACTGATGATCCGAACACCATTGATCTGGGCAAGGTGAAGGACTTCCTGTACGTGCTGGTCCATGTGTTTTCGCCACTCTGGGAGGCTAACGACATCATTCGAGTGAGTTACGCCTGTACACCCAAAACCGGGTTTACGGTGACGCACAGTGTCGAGGTTACGGTAGGGCGGCTGCCATTTACTCACAAATTTCCGGTGCCGGTGGCGAAGGTTCTTCCAGACAGCGAAGTGTCGGTCATTTATGAGCTTGTCAGAGACAGCAAGGTTATCGGTGCTTCGAAAGCGGCTAAGGCGCAGGTGATCGGCGAAGGCTTCACAGAGGGGAGTGAGGATTGGGAAAAAGCAGAAAAACAAGTTTTTACGCTGAATATTCCTGTGGCATTCGAAAGTGGCCTGGCAGTCACTGTTTTGAGAGTTCCCAGTAATAATGGCCAAAGCGAAATAGTTGATATAAGTCCTCATTTCGCCCTAGGCAACAGAACATTTTTTGCTCACTACAACTCTTCCATAAGATTCAGTTGGATGCGCCATAAAATAACATCTGTAGAGCTTATACATCTGCACAATTCAGCACAGCGAAATAAAATGGAGTTCTATGATCAAGATGGAAGTTTCATTGAAGATAGAATCCTCCCTGTGTCCGACTCAGGACCGATGCGCATGGTCTATCAATCTCCATCTGGACGATTTATTGGATCATTTGTCTGGAATGGTTTCGATGAGCGCGACAGCGGTGCATATATTGATTATATAAAATGGAGGTAAAAATAAAGCAATGTTAATGGGGCGGATTTATTTATGTGTTGTCGTAACTAAGAACACCACTTAGGGGTATCGGCGATGTTTGAAGTCGATAGGTGTTTAAGCAACAAAAAGGCCTTTGCAAATATTTACACTCCGTTTTTTTTCTCGGGATAAGCCAATGATGGTATTAATTCCGCCTACCACTCGTCGCTACTGTCAGATCTGACAGTAGCGAGATTAACTGCCGCGGCGTTCTGATGGCGCAAACCCTCCATCACATAACGAGCACTGCGCCATGAACAACCCTGCCTCGGCTTCGATCAACGTTTTCGCCCTCACGCTCCCGCAGATTCTGCTGAAGACCGACCTGATCTCTCATCCGGTGGCGCATATCGGGCTGTCCATCGTTAACCACTACAAGGATTCGAAGGGGGTGCTGGTGCTGTTGGGGCCCTGGTTTGGGCAGGCTAAGTATGAAACCGTAAAGTTGTACGTGAATGGCAACCCCAACTCGGTTGCCAGCGAAATCGTTATGGATTCCAGCGCAGCGGTGGAGTTGCGCCTGCCGACGGGCCTGCTGCTGGAGGACGTCAACAGCTTGTATTGCACGGTTGAGCGTCCGTCCGGCAACGGCGACAGGTCGCCGGACCTGATCGTGCTCTACTTCATCTACGCGCCGGGCGGCGATGACCCGGTTGTGGGTGGGGGGCACTCTGAGCTGGGCATCAGCGTCAGCCCGACCAGCGTGGATGCCGCGCAGGCGGCGCAGGGTGTGACCCTGACCCTGGATTGGCCCCATAAGCACCTTTATGACCTGGTGACCGTCAATTGCGGTGGCGTCCTGCTGACACACCGGATCGAACCGACGCCGATGGATCCTGTCCCCGATCTGACAAAGCCGCTCGTACTTACCCTGTACACCCAGCATTTCGCGAACGACCGGAACAACCCGCAGTTCCCGATTCAGTACAACGTCATCAGCCAGACGGGCAACTTCTCGGGCACGACGCATCTGGGGCAGTTCGATGCACGGGATCATTGGTCTGTGCCTAGCTTGATTGCCGTCCACCTCGACCGTAAAGAACTGGAGATGGCGATCCTTCAGGAAATCCTCGGCGATAACAGTGACGACCCGACGAAGGTCGATCTGGGCAAACTAAAAGGTGGGCCGTTGTGGGCGTTGATCCATTTGATCCAGACAATCTGGCAGGCGGGGGATGAGATCCACCTGCTGTTTACCGCCGTGGTGAATGGCAGTGTGGTTGCCACCCATGAAGCAACGTTGCCGATCACGCAGGTGCCGGGACAATTCGCTTGGGACATTCCCAATGACAAGGTTATTGGCGATAGTGTTGTGGGGGTTCGTTTTGAGCAGATTCGGGGGGGCAAGGTTATTGGTGTTTCCAAAGTGGCTGAAGCACGGGTAATTGGCGAATCAAAGCCGATAATCGAAGAAGATTTTACTTTCATACCGACAAAAGTATTGGCTGTTGGCCAAAGCGTAGACATTGGTTCGATGATAATTACAAACGTTCGAGGTGACAGTATTTCTGGGGATTTCACCGGGATTGGACTCAGCTATGAGAGCCAAAACCAATGTTTAAAAATTCAGGATATAGTCAGAGTTAGCTTGAAAGGACGCGAAGCAACAGAAATAACTTATCACTATCGAAATGTACAAGTACCTAGCCAGATAAAATTCTATAATTCGTCAAGTCAGTTATTTCATACGGCTGATATGAGCTCTGTGCCAATTAAGTTGGAGGAGAATAAAACATTTTCGTATTTTGAAATATGCGCCCAGATGGTGAATGAATATAGAGATTATGTGGAAATAGATAATATCGTAATTCGCTAGCGAGCTCTTCGTAAGAACAACGCAACTCTGCTGATCAACATCTGAGAAGGGAGAAAGTAGAGAGGTAAGGAACAGAAAAGGGGACGTATTTATTTACCCGACATCATCGAGAGCTACAGCGCCAAGCTGACGCTGGGGGATTCGCCGATGGGCGGGGCGGTGTTCCGGATTCATTTTCCGGTGGTTTGACCGAAAGGTTGATTGTGTGCTTTCGGGCCTCATCGCGAGCAAGCTCGCTCCCACAATTGGATCTGCGGCGTTCGCAAAAGTGGACACACCGCAGATCCACTGTGGGAGCGAGCCTGCTCGCGATGAGGCCAGCCCCTACAACGCAAATCCCACAGATTCTCTGCAATAAACAGCGCTGTTTAAAACACATCTCCAGACACTCACTCAGGCTACACATCCTTGCGCCTTAACCTACGACTACGCCAGAATCCGCCGGCTTGTGCGCCGGGGGCGTGGACTCTATCGTTTGCGGGTCGCTGACGAATCAGCGATCGGGTTTAGCGATCCGATCCCATACACAGACGCAAAAGCGCCCAAGATTGATTGCAGTTTTTTAGTGACTGCAATTCGCGTAATGGTGGCTGTGCGTGGGAGACCTTCGGGTCTACCCGGGGTTTCTGTGTCCCGGATCGCTAACCTGCGTACAGCCGCCACCTTTTACTTGTTTAGCGATAGGTCGTGGTGGCTCCACCAATCACGGAGATTCAAGCATGTTCAAGAACACACCCAACCCGCCCGACACCGACGACGTCTCCCCCTACGAATCCACCGACTCGAAAAAATTCAACGAAGCCGCCGACCGCGCCCTCGATTACTACCTCAAACCCGCCGCGCTCAATGAAGCACCGCGTAAACCCAGCACCCTCTACTTCGTCGCTCCCGACACCGATGACGAAACGCTGCTGGTCAACGCCTGTGAATCCCTGGCGTCGGCGAGCGTGATGCTGAGTAATTTCGCGGGATTGATCGAGGGCTCCCATCGCCACACGTTGCTGGGCATTCAACAAGTCGTGATGCTCGGTGAGCTGGCGGTGAACCGTCTGCTGGACAGGCTCGATCCGCAGAGTGCGGCTGGCTAGTCGACGGTATTACGCATCTCGGGAAACGGCCTTCGCGGGCCGTTTTTTTTACCTGAAGGATCATCCAATGCCTGCGCACCGATCAACCGTTCGTCGCAATAAGGCCTTCACCTGTTATTTCTGACAGTAGCCACAGGCGTTGCTCAAGTGTCTGATTGTGCTGATCCGGCCGTGCTCGCGGCCCCTGTCGACGACTCGAGGTGTCCCATGACGGCCAATGAAACAAACCCTGGTGTGCTGGCGCTTTTCCCCGTGAAATTTGCGGCGGCGACACCGGACGTTACCGTTAATCCGCCGCCGCCTGCCGGGGTGCCGGTGGAGGGCTTGCCACTGACTATTTTCACGCAGGTCGTCAAAAGGGATGGCAGCCGGGAGGGGGCGGTTCAAGCGGTGGTTGATCCACCATCGGTGGACTATCTCAGCATCGCGCTGTACATGACGGCGCCCGGTTCTGCGGAACAGCAACTGATCGAGCGCAAACCCGTTGCGCCGGCGGATCAGGACAAACCTGTCTATTTCGATGTTTTCCAGTCATTGCTGAGCGACGGGGTGCATATTTTCCGTTACGTCGTCGAACGAGCCAGTGGCAACAGCGCGCCATCAACGCAGTCATGGGCGCTTTATCACCGTGACTTGCCAGGCGGTAGCAACGTGCCGGGTACCGGGGATCATCCCTATCTGGAAATAAGCCTGCCGCCCGAATTGGGCGACCCGCCGCAGATCGGCAAGGAGGAGGCGGATAAAGGCGTGCCGCTCACGGTGTTCTATCCGTTCATGCACGCCTACGACGTCATCACCCTGGAGCTGAATCGCGAGCGTTTTACCTTCACGGTGCAACCTGGTGAGGAGGGCAAACCGTACGTGATCGTCATCACGCGGGCGATGTTCGAACAGGCCGGTAATCGTCCGGATTTTGCGATGTCGTACACCGTGGAATCCCAGTTGAACAACCCGACCGACAAGCGGCGCTGGTCGCGGACGATCCAGGCCGATGTCGATACGCAGCGCGCCACGCTGACGGCTCCGGATCTGAGTGAGGACCCGGATGACCAAAGCGACGACCCCGACACCATCGACCTGAGCAAGGTGAAAGACTTCCTGTACGTGCTGGTCCATGTGTTTTCACCGCTCTGGGTAGCCGACGATATCGTTCGAGTGAGTTACACCTGCACACCGCCCGCGCCCGGGACGGTGGTGACGCACAGCGTTGAGGCTACGGTGGGCCGGTTGCCTTTTACTCACAAGTTGATGGTGCCGGCGGCCAAGGTTCTTTCCGATAGCAAGGTGTCGGTGATTTATGAGTGGGTTCGGGGTGGCAGGGTTATTGGTGCTTCCAAAGCAGCTCAAGCGCAGGTGATTGGTCAAAGCGCTCCGGATGTCGAAGTGACGTTTACCAACGCCCCCTACTCCGTCGCACCCAAAGGGCGAGTCAACGACATTAACCTGAGACTGATGCAAGCGGGGCAACCGATCTCCACGAAGGTCAAATTGACGTTGCCTCAGGACACGGTCTTTGCCGACGGGATTGGAGGAACGCGCGATTTCCAGACGCAGTCAGACGGTACGGTAACCGTCAGCGGAGTTATCGCAACGGGCACTCCAGGGACGTTTTCATTGATAGCGTCGAGTGGCAGGGACACTAAAACTGCAGCGCTGACCGTCACGGCACATGGCCCAGTGGGGCGGATAGCAGTGGGGCCCAGTCCAACCGGGATTACGATCAGTTCGGATGGCAGGCTCGCCTATGTCACTGGGCATAAATTGGTGCAGGTGATCGATACTGCAAGCTCAACGTTGATTCGCCAGATTCCTGTTCCGACGCAAGACGTGTCGTGGGAAATTGAGCTCAGCGAGGACGGATCATTGGCCTTTGCCTGTGATGGAAGCGGCTCTGTTTCGGTTATTGATACGGATCGTTCCGTGCTGATCGGCAATATTCCGGCCTCGGGTCATCCCATAGGAATAGTGTCCAGCAAGGATGGCTCTCAGCTTTTTGTTTCTACCTGGAACGGCAACTCGGTAGTCGTCATGGACGCGGTCAACCTAACAGCGGTCAAGACGATTCCGGTGGGTTCGTATCCCAGAGGAATCGACATCAATCGGCAGGGTAGTGAAGTTTATGTCTGCAATGCCAATACCATTGGCAAATCAATTTCTGTGATCGACACCCGAACGCTGACGGTGAGTAGAACGTTACCGATGGACATTGCGCCCTTTAGTGTTGCTGTCAGTCGAAATGGCGAGCACCTGTATGTCAGTGGCGCCTATGACAACGGGAACGGCGTTATCGGGCGGGGCGTGATCAAGCAGATCAATGCTCAAACGGGGGCAGAGGTCAGAGAGATTCCTGTCATCGGATACCCAAGAGGTATCGTCATTAACCATGCGGGCACTCAGGCTTATTGCTGTGACAAGGATACCAATACGGTTTCGCAGATTGACTTGGCATCGGGGACGGTTACCAGAACGATAACCGTCGGGCAGGGCCCTATGATGATCGCGATCAGCCAAGATGACACTCGCGCTCTAGTACCGTGTCTGTATGACGATACTGTGTGGGTCATCTCGCTCGCGTCAGGAATGGGGGGCATGGCCGCAGAAAGTCAGGAAGGGTTGGGCGCAATGAGTGTTGCTTCAGCATCCAGGAAACCCATACCAGGCGACATGCCCGTTTTCTGATGACTCCACGTTCAATCGCGAGCAGGCCCATGGGAAGGAGCCTGCTCCGGGCCGAGCTGCGACGAAGGGCCAGTGAATTCGACCGAAGACTCAGTTCTCCTGTGCGCGATAAGCCCCAGGCGTCACCCCGGTCCATTTCTTGAACGCCCGATGAAACGCCGAAGGCTCGGAAAACCCCAGCTGTTCAGCAATCTGCTGCAACGACAAATCCGCCCGCCCCAGGTGATAAATCGCGATATCGCGCCTTAGCTGATCCTTCAATTCCTGAAAACTCGAGCCTTCCTCGCGCAAATGCCGACGCAAGGTCTGCGGGCTGATGTGCATGTGCGCGGCCACCGCTTCCAGGTCCGGCCAGCGTGCGCTGTCACGGTTGAGCAAGCGGCGAAGTTGGCTGCTCAGGCTGTCGCCATCATCCGGGCGCGACAGCAGGTCGGCGGGGGAGTGTTCGAGGAAATGCTTGAGGGTGCGTTCGTCCTGCAACAGCGGCATGTTCAGGTAGCGGCTGTGAAACAGCAGGCTGCTCTGGGCTGAGGAAAACACCATCGGGCAGGGGAACAGCAAGTCGTACTCGGCGCCGTGTTCGGGTCTGGGATAACTGAACGTCGCCTGCTCCAGGCGTATGCGCTGGCCGATCAGCCAACTGCCGAGCCGATGCCACACCATCAACTGGCTCTCGGTGAGGAAATGGTCCGGGTCCTGGAACTTCGAATCATCCAGGCTCAAGCGGATCATTTCGCCTTCGCGGCTCAGGGTCAGACGCGGACCCTCGGGGAATAAGCTATAAAACAATAAGCCGCGATGCAGTGCTTTTTCCAGATTGCGGCAGTGGATCACCGCGTGGCACATCATGGCGAAGCTGCCGGTTTTACTCGGGACCGGCCCGAACCCGAGGTATTCGTCATCCAGTGCCAGCCACAGACCCTGGATCAAACGGGTGAACTGCTCAGGTGCAATACGCGCACGCGGTTCGTCCAGCAGCTCGGGGCTGATGCCCAGTTGCTGCAACAGGTCTGAATAGTCATAACCCAGCCGGCGTGCGCCACCGAGGACGGCACGGGCGAAATGACTGGCGATGGTGCGTTCGCGCATAGAAGGCAGGTCCGTCCATTGAACGACGGATGGTAGCCGCGCTGACCGGTGACGAACAAGGCGGATATCCGCCAAATTGCGGGACGAGGTTTGGTGGATGGGCGGAAATCCGCCACATCGGTGCCACCGTTCAGTGACGAAGAAAAACCTGTAACCCTTGATGTCAAAAGGCTTGCTGGCATTTTGGCGAAGGTGGCACGGGCCTTGCGATACAACGAGCAGATGCCTGCCGTCGCGCGGCTCGAAAAACAAATCCCTCCAGAAGCAGGAGGGTTCGCAATTCAGGTGTCATGGACAACAGATGGATGTTGTCACCGGGCACTCTTGAGGAACTTTGCAATGACGACTCGTCAGCCACTGTACAAATCCCTGTATTTCCAGGTGATCGTTGCCATCGTTATCGGCGTTTTGATCGGTCACTTTTATCCGCAGACTGGTGTGGCCCTCAAGCCGCTGGGTGACGGGTTCATCAAACTGATCAAAATGATCATCGCCCCGATCATCTTCTGTACCGTGGTCAGCGGTATCGCCGGCATGCAAAGCATGAAGTCGGTCGGCAAGACAGGCGGCTATGCGCTGCTGTACTTCGAAATAGTTTCGACCATCGCATTGCTGGTCGGTCTGGTGGTGGTCAACATTGTCCAGCCGGGTGCCGGCATGCACATCGACGTGACCACGCTGGATGCCTCCAAAGTCGCTCAATACGTGGCGGCCGGTGCTGATCAAAGCGTCGTGGGCTTCCTGCTGAACGTGATCCCGAACACCATCTTCGGCGCGTTCGCCACCGGCGATATCCTGCAAGTGCTGATGTTCTCGGTGATCTTCGGTTTCGCCCTGCATCGCCTGGGTGCCTATGGCCGTCCGATCCTGGACTTCATCGATCGCTTCGCTCACGTGATGTTCAACATCATCAACATGATCATGAAGCTCGCGCCTATCGGTGCTTTCGGCGCCATGGCGTTCACCATTGGTGCCTACGGTGTCGGCTCGCTGGTGCAACTGGGTCAACTGATGGCCTGCTTCTACATCACGTGCGTCGTGTTCGTGCTGGTCGTTCTGGGCGGCATTGCTCGCGCTCACGGCTTCAGCGTGCTGAAAGTGATTCGCTACATCCGTGAAGAACTGCTGATTGTGCTGGGTACGTCCTCTTCGGAATCGGTACTGCCGCGCATGCTGATCAAGATGGAACGTCTGGGCGCGCAAAAATCCGTCGTGGGTCTGGTGATCCCGACCGGTTACTCGTTCAACCTCGACGGCACCGCGATCTACCTGACTATGGCGGCCGTGTTCATCGCTCAGGCGACCGACACCCACATGGACATCACTCACCAGATCACGCTGTTGGTGGTGTTGCTGCTGTCCTCCAAAGGCGCTGCTGGCGTGACCGGTAGTGGTTTCATCGTGTTGGCCGCTACCTTGTCGGCTGTCGGCCACCTGCCGGTTGCCGGCCTGGCGCTGATCCTCGGTATCGACCGCTTCATGTCCGAAGCCCGCGCCCTGACCAACCTGGTGGGTAACGCCGTTGCCACCCTGGTCGTGGCCAAGTGGGTCAAGGAACTGGACGTTGACGTGATGCACGCCGAACTGGCTTCTGGCGGTCGCGGCATCTCCGACGAGCGCGTAGAAGACGACCTGGGCGTGGCCGAAGGCCCAACCCCAAGCAACGTCAAGTAAGACGCGTTGTAGTGAAAAACCCGCTTCGGCGGGTTTTTTCTTGTCCGGGATTTGAGCGTAACGGTCACCTTTGCTGACACTTCGGGTGATTGCTGCAATGCCAATGGCTGCCTAGGCTGGAGGCATCGTTCACGGAGATCGTTCATGCTCGGGCCATTGGCATCACTCAAGGTTCTGGATTTTTCGACACTGTTGCCGGGGCCGTTTGCCTCGTTGTTGCTGGCGGACATGGGCGCCGAGGTACTTCGCATCGAATCACCCACGCGCATGGACTTGCTGCGGGTGCTGCCACCGCATGATCACGGTGTGTCGGCCAGCCACGCCTACCTCAATCGCAACAAGCGCAGCCTGGCGCTCGACCTCAAGCAGCCCGAGGCGCTGGAGGTGATCAAGCAGTTGCTGGCGGACTACGACATCGTGCTCGAACAGTTCCGCCCCGGCGTGATGGAACGCCTTGGGCTGGGCTATGAAGCGTTGAAGGCGATCAATCCAAAGCTGATCTACGTATCGATTACCGGTTATGGCCAGACCGGCCCCTACAAAGACCGCGCCGGCCACGACATCAACTACCTGGCACTGGCGGGACTGGCCAGCTATACCGGTCGCGCCGACAGCGGACCGCTGCCGTTGGGCATGCAAGTGGCGGATGTCGCCGGGGGCTCGCTACACGGGGTCATCGGCCTGCTCGCAGCGGTGATCGCCCGGCAGCAAACCGGGCAGGGCCAGCACCTGGACGTGAGCATGACCGATTGCGCGTTCAGCCTGAACGCCATGGCCGGCGCCGGGTACCTGGCCTGCGGCGTGGAGCCGGGCAGGGAAGACCAGATGCTCAATGGCGGCAGCTTCTACGACTATTACCGTTCACGGGATGGCCGCTGGTTATCGGTGGGCAGCCTGGAGCCGGCGTTCATGAAGCCACTGTGTACGGCGTTGGGACTGGAGGAGTTGTCACCCTTGGGCTTGTCGCCAAAACCTGCGGACCAGAAAAAGCTCAAGGACGCGCTGAAGACTGAGTTCGAGAAACATGACTTTGGCGAGTTGTGCGGCTTGTTTGCTGAGCTGGATGCGTGTGTCGAGCCGGTGTTGAATCTGGGCGAGGCAATTGCGCATCCGCAGTTGCGGGCGCGGGAGCTGGTGACTGAAGTGCCGCGTGGGGATGGTTCTACGCAGGCGCAGATGGCGTGTCCGTTGAAGTTTTCGGATGGCTTGCCTGAGCCTCGGCATATCGGTGCGGCGCTGGGGCAGCATACGGATCAGGTGTTGGGGGAGTTGGGGTTCAGTGCGCAGCGGATCGCAGAATTGCGGCGTGCCAAGGTCATTCTCTAGCAGCTGGTCTGGCCTCATCGCGGGCAAGCCCGCTCCCACAAGTATCGGTAGCGAACACATTACTTGTGAACGACATGAACCCTGTGGGAGCGGGCTTGCCCGCGATGAGGCCGGTGCAGGCACTAAAAATCTGACTACTCGACCCGCATCTCCCCGCTAAACACCAACGTGCTCCGGCATCGCCGACACAAATACCGCCGCCCCTGCCGCACCAGGCCATGGCGCTGCGCCGAAAACGGAAAATCACTGTCGGCACACGGGCATTTGTAGATATAGCGCGTCACGCTGCGGCGTTTGACGTCGTAGGTGTGGCAGCGATTGGGCGGCAGTTCGTACACGCCGCGCATGATCAGCTGCCATTCTTCACCGTGTGGCTGGATGCGATCGCCAAACAGCTGATGCGCGATCAGGTGTGCGACCTCGTGGGCCACGGTTTGCTTGAGGAAGTCTTCGGTGTTTTCCCGGTACAACTGCGGATTGAAGCGCAGCAGGTTCTCGTGCAAATGCGCGACCCCGGCTTTTTGACCGCGCAGCTTGAGGCTCACCACGGGGCGTTTGAAAGTTCGTTTGAAAAAGGATTCGGCGAGTAAGTAACAGTCTTCGACGCGGGTATTGAGTTGCTCGGGCATGCTTGATGGATCTCCAGAGACGTCGAGTATGCCGCAACCCTGGAGTCTTGCGAATCGTCGAGGCGCCGAATGGTCGTCGCCTCCGGCATTAGAAGGCCGCCTTGCGGCGGCCTGTATTGGCAGATCTTGTTTTTGGGTAGAAAGCACTACTTAGTTCGTATAGACCGGCCCCACGCCGAGTCCCCAGACAATAACTGTGAACGCCATGATGGCCACCAGCACCACCAGGCCTACCGCAAGCACCGAACTCGAAAACAGGAACCCCTCGTCTGATGGAATGTTCATGAAAGTGGGTAGCCCCACGTACAGCAGGTACACCGTGTAGCAGATGGCCGCCGTCCCGACGATCATCCCCAGCCACATGTGTGGGTACAGCGCCGCCAGACCGCCGATGAACAGCGGGGTCGCGGTGTAGGTTGCAAACGCAACGCAACGGGCCAGGCTCGGGTTGGCGTCATAGGTGCGAGCCATCCAGTGGATGAACGCGCCCATCACTGCAACACCGCCGAGCATCGCCACGTACGACATGATCGTCATCCATAGCGCGCTTTCCTGCGTCAGCATCACGGGGGCGCGGCTGCCGATGACCCAGCCGACCTGCGTGGTGCCGATAAACGCGGACACGGCGGGGATCGCCGCCAGAATCAGCGTGTGAGTCAGGTACATGTGGCTGATGCTTTCCTCTTGGTCGCCACGGATTTCTTTCCATTCCTGATCGGGGTGGGTGAAGAGCCCCACTACGTGATGGATCATGCCAGTCACTCCTCTTGTTTTTACCGTCGCCCCCCAGTGGAGCGCCTACAGGCCAAAGTGGCCACGTAAGTAAAGGTCTGGATTTGAATGCGACCTTATGTCGCAGTATAGAAAGGACTTAACCGCACAGGTGATAGGGGCTTAGAGCAAATCGCGCTGTAAACACCCCTGTTAATCGCCGCAGGGTCTGTCGACACAAGTCCCTATGGGAGCGAGCTTCTGTGGCGAGGGGGCTTGCCCCCGTTGGGTTACGAAGTAACCCCCAGCCTCCCAGATAAATCGCAGTGCATGATTGACGACTGCTGCGCAGCCGAACGGGGGCAAGCCCCCTCGCCACAAGAGCAAGGTTTTTGCGTAAAATGCCGGCCTTTCGTCACACCTCACGGATTTGCGTCATGGGCACTCTCACGGTTAACCAGAACAAACTGCAAAAGCGCCTTCGCCGTCAGGCCGGTGAGGCTGTTGCCGATTTCAACATGATCGAAGACGGCGACAAGGTCATGGTCTGCCTGTCCGGTGGCAAGGACAGCTACACCCTGCTCGACGTGCTGATGCACTTGCAGAAGGTCGCCCCGATCAAGTTCGAGATCGTGGCCGTGAACATGGACCAGAAGCAGCCAGGTTTCCCGGAGCACGTGCTGCCGGCCTACCTCAAGGAACTGGGCATCGAGTACCACATCGTCGAGAAAGACACGTATTCGGTGGTCAAGGAGTTGATCCCGGAAGGCAAGACCACCTGTTCGCTGTGCTCGCGCCTGCGTCGCGGCACGCTCTACACCTTCGCCGACGAAATCGGCGCGACCAAAATGGCCCTCGGTCATCACCGGGACGACATCGTCGAGACGTTCTTCCTCAACATGTTCTTCAACGGTTCGCTCAAGGCCATGCCGCCGAAGCTGCGCGCCGATGACGGTCGCAACGTGGTGATCCGTCCGCTGGCTTACTGCAACGAAAAAGACATCCAGGCCTATTCGGATTTCAAGCAATTCCCGATCATCCCGTGCAACCTCTGCGGTTCTCAGGAAAACCTGCAACGCCAGGTGGTCAAGGACATGCTGCAAGACTGGGAACGCAAGACCCCGGGCCGTACCGAAAGCATTTTCCGCAGCCTGCAAAATGTGCAGCCGTCACAATTGGCGGATCGCAACCTGTTTGATTTCACCAGCCTCAAGATCGACGAAACCGCAGCTTCGCGCTTCGTCAATGTTGTAAACCTCTAAACAAAATTGTGGGAGCCACCCTGTGGCGAGGGGGCTTGCCCCCGTTTGAGTGCGTAGCACTCACAAGATCTTTGGTATGTCCAAGATTTTGGGGCCGCTTCGCAGCCCAACGGGGGCAAGCCCCCTCGCCACAGGTCACTCCTACAGATCATTTTCAACCTTCAGGAGAGGGCATGCGCGATTACAAGTGGCTGCACGAATACTGTCTGAACCGCTTCGGTTCAGCAGCTGAACTGGAAGCCCATCTGCCCGTTCCGAAAACCCCGGCACAATTGCGCAAGATCAGCGACGACCGCTACCTCTCGACCATGGCGCTGCGCGTGTTCCGCGCAGGGCTCAAGCACAGCCTGGTGGACGCCAAGTGGCCGGCCTTCGAAGAAGTGTTCTTCAAGTTCGACCCGGAAAAAGTCGTGCTGATGAGCGCCGAACACCTCGAACGCTTGATGCAGGATGCGCGAATCATCCGCCACCTGGGCAAGCTCAAAAGCGTGCCGCGCAATGCGCAGTTCATTCTCGATGTGGCACATGAGCATGGCAGCTTCGGTGCTCTGATTGCCGATTGGCCGGTGACGGATATCGTCGGGCTGTGGACCTACCTGAAAAAGCGCGGCCATCAATTGGGCGGGCTGTCAGCGCCGCGCTTCTTGCGCATGGTCGGCAAGGACACCTTTGTGCCGAGCTACGACGTGGTTGCGGCGTTGAATGCGCAGAAGATCGTCGACAAGGTGCCGACCAGTTTGCGCGATCTGGCTTTGGTGCAGGATGTGTTCAACCAGTGGCATGAACAGAGTGGCGGGCGGGCGATGAGCCAGATTTCGATGATGCTCGCTTACACGGTCAATCATTAAGACCGAGTCGCCTGCATCGCAGGCAAGCCAGCTCCCACATGATCTCTGTTGAAACACAACGGTGTGATCAACTCAAAAACCTGTGGGAGCGGGCTTGCCCGCGATAGCAATCTGTCAGGCGACGGAGGTTTCGCCTTCGCCGGCAAGCTTGCGATTGAGCTGAAACCGCCACCGCACATACAACAACGCCGAGCAGAACACCGCCAGGCTCGCCCCCATCTCCAGCAACCCGAACAACTGCCGGTTCGGGTCATACGCCGCCAACGCGCCCTTGATGAAATACAGGTTCACCACAAAACACATCCACGAATGCCCGCGGGCACTGCCGATGATCATCCCCGGCGCCAGCAACAGCAGTGGCACCAATTCGATCAGCAGAATCACCCACGGCCGCGCGCCATGCAGGTCGGCGAACACCAGGTAGTAAGCGCACAACAGCCCCACCAGACCGAAAAAGCACAGCAGGCTGACGACACGCATCGCCCGGACCCGCGGCTCGAGCCATTCGATGGACGGCAGAATCTTCGGCTTCTTGGCCACGTCAGTTCCCCAGTTTTTGCGCAGTCTTCGCCAGCCGCAGGCCCAAGGCCCGGCACAGCGCCACTTCATGTTCATTCAAACCGCTTTTGCCATCGGCCCCGGCGTGATGACTGGCGCCGTACGGGGTGCCGCCGCCGCGGGTTTCCAGCAACGCCGACTCGCTGTAAGGCAGGCCGGTGATCAGCATGCCGTGGTGCAGCAGCGGCAGCATCATCGACAACAGCGTGGTTTCCTGGCCGCCGTGCAGGCTCGCGGTCGAGGTGAACACGCCCGCTGGCTTGCCCACCAGCGCGCCGGTCAGCCACAGGTTGCTGGTGCCGTCGAGGAAGTACTTGAGCGGTGCGGCCATGTTGCCGAAGCGGGTCGGGCTGCCCAGGGCCAGGCCCGCGCAGTTCTTCAGGTCGTCGAGGCTGGCGTACAGCGCGCCTTCGTCCGGAATGTCCGGCGACACGGCTTCGCATTCGGTGGAAATCGCCGGCACGGTGCGCAGACGCGCTTCCATCCCGGACTGCTCGACGCCACGGGCAATTTGCCGGGCCATTTCATTGGTCGAGCCGCTGCGGCTGTAATACAGAACCAGAATGTACGGCGCGCTCATGGCAGCAACTCGAGGATGTGCTCCGGCGGCCGGCCGATGACGGCTTTGTCGCCGACTTCAAGAATCGGGCGCTCCATGAGTTTCGGGTGAGCCGCGATGGCCGCGATCAATTGCGCCTCACTCAGGCTGGCGTCGGCCAGGTTGAGCGTTTTGTACTCGTCCTCGCCGGTGCGCAGCAGTTGCCGGGCGCTAAGGCCTAGCTTGGCCAGCAAACTCTGGATTTGCGTGGCATTCAGCGGCGTTTCGAGGTAGCGGACCACGGTCGGCGTAAGGCCACGGGCTTCGAGCAGTTCGAGCGCACCGCGGGATTTCGAGCAGCGCGGGTTGTGATAAAGCGTCAGATCGGTCATGTGCGGGTCGCTTCTTGCGTAAAGTGGCGGCTATTCTAACTGTGCAGCGCGCAATCCAGAACCTTGCGAGGCGATGGGTCGCAGGCGCATTCAATTTTGAGCAAGGATTACAACATGACAAGGCGACTGACAGCGGCATTGGCGATTTTCGGGGCGTTGATGCTGGGGGGCTGCGGCAACGACTATGGCATCGACCAGGATGGCCATAAAGTTGCCTCCGAACGCCTCGACAAACACTGGGTGGTGCTTAATTACTGGGCCGAATGGTGTGGCCCTTGCCGAACCGAAATTCCGCAGCTGAACGCGTTGGCTGATCAATTGAAGGACAAGAAGATCGGCGTGTTCGGGGTCAACTTCGACAACGTGCAGGGTGAAGAACTGAAGAGCGCCAGCGAGAAACTGGGGATCAAGTTCACGGTACTGGCTTCAGACCCGGCCGATCTTTTTGAATTGCCACGCAGTGAGGCGCTGCCGGTGACGTACATCATCGATAACAAGGGCAAGGTTCGCGAGCAACTGATGGGCGAGCAGACGGCGGCGGGGGTGATGGCGAAGCTTGAGGCGTTGCAGGCGCTCAAGTGATCGGACACGGGGCTGTGGCTAATGAGGTTTTGTGGCGAGGGGGCTTGCCCCCGTTCGACTGCGCAGCAGTCGCAAAACCGCTACGGTATATCTGATGAATCGAGGTGACTGGGTTTAGGGCCGCCTCGCAGCCCAACGGGGGCAAGCCCCCTCGCCACAGTTGTTATCAGGCTTGGCCGGGCGATCAACCCTCTTCAAGCCACCAACGCAACGGCTTGCCTTCGGCCGGCCAGAAGCGCATCTGCTCGATCGGGGAAATGTCCCAGCGCTGTACGCCTTCCAGCGCCTGCAAGAAGCGTTGTTCCTGCTCCATGACTGCTGGCGCGCACAGTTTGCGGGTGCTGCCGATCTGGCCGAAGCTCAGCTTGTCGCCTTCCAGGGTGTACGGCGCGAACCAATGGTTGCAGCCGCCGTTGCCGTAGGCCCGGCCGTCGTCACCCAGGGTAATGGTCAGGTGGCTGTAGTCCATCAACGGACGCTCGCCGATCCATTCCAGAATGTAGCTACGATTTTGTTGCAGTTGCACCGGCTCGGCGGCGCAGCCCAGCAGGCTGGCACCGACCAGGGTGGTCAGGGCGAGGCGTTTCATCACGCAGGCTCCTGGCATGTCGGGCACAGGTGTTTCTCACCGACGGTGGTCCAGCCCAACTCGGCAATCCGTGCGGTGGCGGCAGGCTTTTCAGCCTTGTTGCCCAGTTTGGCGTCGACCGCGAATTCAAAGCTCAGCGCTTTGGCGCAGCTGTCGCAATTGACTTCCCAGGTGTGGATCCCCAACTCGCCGAACACCGGGCCACTGCTCACCGCGACCCATTGGCCGGGCGGGTTGATCAAGTGGCGAACCGTTTCGACGGTCAGGCGCATGGACAAGTCCTTGCTGCCTTTGAGGGTCACTACCAGCACGTCGCCAATCCGGATCGAGCCGCCGTTGCCGGTGACTTGATAACGCCCCGGCACGAGGGCGCGGCATTCGGTAAGGGTGTGTTGCGGGCTCATCAGGGTGTAGCGGAAATCGTGTTCGACCATGGGTCCTCCAAATATGCGCGGTATGCTATCACGGGCCTGCACGCAGCATGGGACGCGGAGATGACCTTCGATCTGGTTCAAATTACCTGCCGACTCATGGCACACTGCCGCTTTTACACCTCTAGGGAACGGACATGGCGTTAATCGAGTGTTATGAGTGCAAGCAAAGCATCAGCTCTACAGCACCTGCTTGCATTCATTGCGGTGCACCGGCGGCAACGGTGCAAGCGGCCACTTCGACAGTAGCGCCCGTGCAGGCACCGATTTCTTTCGGGCGTTTGCCGGAGGGCGAGAAAGTGGCGCGGGTGACACCGGCTGCGTTCGGACGTAAGCGAAGAACCCAGGTTGAAACCGAAATTTCGATGCAGGCACCGGCGCCAACACCCGTACTGAACGGGCCGCGTCCGGTAGAGTTCTGGCTGAAACTGATGATTTTCTTCCTGCCGCCGTTTTTTGTCTGGTTCCTGCTGCGTCGCGGGCATTCCGTGGGGCAGCGTTTGCTGGGTTTCGGCTGGCTGGGACTGATGATCCTGTTGTCCAAAGCCTGAGAAAAATCAGCCCTCGACCTGATTCTGCGGCGTTCCGGCGCCCCAGGCGACGATGTTCTGCAAGGTCGTCGCGGCAATCGCGCCCAGGGCTTCGCGGGTCAGGAAGGCCTGATGCGCGGTGATGATCACATTCGGAAACGTCAGCAGGCGCGCCAGCACATCGTCCTGCAGCGGCAAGTCCGAACGGTCTTCGAAAAACAGCTGCGCCTCTTCTTCATACACATCCAGCCCCAGATAACCCAGTTGGCCGTCCTTTAGGGCGTCAATCAGCGCCGGGGTGTCCACCAGACCGCCACGCCCGGTGTTGATCAGCATCGCGCCCGGTTGCATGTGCGCCAGTGATTCGCGGTTGATCAGGTGCTTGCTCTGCTCGTTGAGCGGGCAATGCAGACTGATGATCTGCGACTCGGCCAGCAGCTGCGGCAAACTCAGGTAGCGGGCGCCAAGGGCTTCGACCTGCGGATTGGGGAACGGATCGTAGGCGAGCAATTGGCAGCCGAAACCGTTCATGATCTTGGCGAACGTTGCGCCAATCTGCCCGGTGCCGACCACGCCGACGGTCTTGCCCACCAGGTCGAAGCCGGTCAGCCCGTGCAGGCTGAAATCGCCTTCGCGGGTGCGGTTGTAAGCGCGGTGCAAGCGGCGGTTGAGTGCCAGGATCAGCGCCACTGCGTGTTCAGCCACGGCGTGTGGGGAATAGGCCGGGACGCGCACGATCGCAAGCCCCAAACGCTTGGCCACGGGCAGGTCGACATGGTTGTAACCGGCCGAACGCAGGGCAATCAGGCGTGTACCGCCTGCGGCAAGACGCTCAAGCACTGGGGCGCTGAGATCGTCATTGATGAAGGCGCAGACCACCTCGTGATGTTCGGCCAGCGCCACGGTATCGAGACTCAGCCGCGCCGATTGAAAGTGCAGTTCGATGCCGGCAGGCAGCTCGGCACCCAGAAAGCTGTCGCGGTCGTAGGTCTGGCTGCTGAAAAGAATCGTGCGCATGAGTCCTCCATATAACTCGGTCAAAGCTTTCATGTAGCAGCTTAGCGCTGATGGTGGTCAGCGCCGTTGCGCAGCATCAAGCGTTGATACGGGCGTGCGCGGCCAGGCGATTGATCGCCCGGTCGAGGTCTTCCAGGGCGCCGGGCGCTTTGGGGTCCTGTTGCTTGAGCAGGGTTTCACTGCGCTGGCAGGCCGCGCGCAGTTGCGGGACGCCGCAATAACGGGTCGCCCCGTGCAAGCGATGGACGCGTTCGATCAATGCATTCTGATCGTTGCTTTCCCGGGCAACCCGAATGGCTTCGCGGTCGGCTTCAAGCGAGGCCAGCAACATCGCCAGCATGTCCGCTGCCAGATCCGCCTTCCCCGCGGCCAAGCGCAAACCTTCTTCGGGGTCGAGCACCTGCAAATCATGCCCGCCACCGTGGCTGTCGCTGGAACGTTCCGGCCCGTGGTTACGCAAGGCCAGGCCTGTCCACTTCAGCACCACCTGTGCCAATTGCCGCTCGCTGATGGGTTTGGTCAGGTAATCGTCCATGCCGCTTTGCAGCAGCGCACGTTTTTCATTGGCCATGGCGTGAGCGGTGAGGGCGACGATTGGCAGCGGAGTGCAATGCCGCTCGCTTTCCCACTGACGAATCGCTTCGGTGCTTTGACGCCCGTCCATGCCGGGCATTTGCACGTCCATCAACACCAGGTCGAAGGTTTCGTTCTGCACCGCTTTGACCGCTGCGTAACCGCTTTCAACCGCCAGCACCTTGGCGCCCATGTCTTCGAGCAGGGTTTGTACCAGCAACAGGTTGGCCGGGTTGTCGTCGACGCACAGTACTTTCGGCGCACGACTCGACACCGGTTCGCCGGGTTCGCTGCGCTGCTGGCGCGGGTTGACCAGATCGGACAAGGCCCGACGCAGTTTTCGGGTGCAGGCCGGTTTGGCCTGAAGCTGACTGTGCGGGTTCGGTACCGAGAGATGGAACAGCGTCTGCTCGGTGGTCGGGCACAGCACCAGGACTTTGCAGCCCAGGTGTTCGAGGTCCCAGATGTGCTGGTTGAGACGCTCGGGCGGCATGTCGTTGCTGGTGATGCCGAGCACCGCCAGGTCGATGGACTGATCGGTCTGATGCGCGCCGGTCACGCCATTGGCCAGGCTTTCCAGGGTATTGAACGGCGTGACGCTCAGGCCGCAATCTTCCAGTTGATGCTGCAATGCCTGCCGCGCCAGTTCATGGTTTTCCAGCACCGCCACGCGGCGCCCGAGCAGCGGAGGGCCGGGCAGGTCTTCGGCGTCGTCACGGGTCTTGGGCAGACTCAGGCTGATCCAGAACTCAGAGCCTTCGCCCGGCGTACTGTCGACGCCAATCTCGCCGCCCATCTGCTCAATCAGTCGCTTGGAAATGACCAGCCCCAGACCGGTACCGCCGGGTTGCCGGGACAATGAGTTGTCAGCCTGACTGAAGGCCTGGAACAGCGCGCGCACGTCCTCGTTCGACAGGCCGATGCCGGTGTCTTGAATACTGATGCGCAGTTGCACGCTGTCTTCGTGTTCTTCTTCGAGCATGGCGCGGGCAACGATGGTGCCTTCGCGGGTGAACTTGATCGCGTTGCTGACCAGGTTGGTGAGGATCTGCTTGAGTCGCAGCGGATCGCCCACCAGCGACAACGGCGTGTCGCGGTACACCAGGCTCACCAGTTCCAGCTGTTTGGCGTGGGCGGCGGGGGCGAGGATGGTCAGGGTGTCCTGCAGCAAGTCGCGCAGGTTGAACGGAATATTGTCGAGTACCAGTTTGCCGGCTTCGATTTTCGAGAAGTCGAGGATCTCGTTGATGATCCCCAGCAGGCTGTCGGCGGATTTTTCGATAGTGCCCAGGTAATCGAGCTGACGCGGCGTCAGTTCGCTTTTTTGCAGCAGGTGGGTGAAGCCGAGAATGCCGTTGAGCGGCGTACGGATTTCATGGCTCATGTTGGCCAGGAACTCGGATTTGATCCGGCTCGCTTCCAGGGCTTCCTTGCGCGCCAGGTCCAGCTCGATGTTCTGGATCTCGATGGTTTCCAGATTCTGGCGCACGTCTTCGGTGGCCTGGTCGACGCTGTGTTGCAATTCTTCCTGCGCATTTTGCAGGGTGCCGGCCATGCGGTTGATGCCGGACGCCAGTTCATCCAGTTCCTGGCTGCCGAGGGGCGGCAGGCGGGTTTCCAGATGACCGTCCTTGAGTTGCGCCACCGCCAGTTTGATCTGGCTGATCGGCCGATTGATGGTCCGGCCCATACGCAGGGCCAGCAGCGCCGCACCGGCCAGGCCAGCGGCAATCATCATCAGGCTGGCAAACAGGCTGCGGTAACCGCGCAGCAGCATGCCGTTATGCGACAGTTCGAGTTCGACCCAGCCCAGCAGGCGGTCGGCTTCATCGGGAATCAGGTCGCCGGCCAGGTTGCGGTGTTTGCCGAATACCGGCAGCAGATAACGCGTCGCATCGTTGCCGCTGCGGCGCAACATCTTCGAACCGTCGCCCTGCGGCGGCGCCGGATTGAGCATGGTCGGGCCGGCGTGGGCTACCGGCGTGCGGTCGGGGGCGAGGAAAGTCACTGCGCGCACGTCGGCTGTTTCCAGCGATTGGGTGGCGATGCGTTCCAGCAACTCGTTGTCCTTGTGAGCCATGGCCGGGGCCACCAGCGGTGCAAGCTGCTCGGCAATCATCTCGCCGCGCTGCATCAATTGGGATTGCAGGTCGGATTGCTGCATCCAGGTGAAATAGCCGCCCAGGACCAAGGCCATCAAGGTGGTCGGCAACAGGGTCAGCAACAGCACGCGGCCTTTAATTCCCAGTTTCTTGAGCACGCATCTCTCCTGCATCCAGCGATTGATTGACCTGCGGGTACATCCGGTACGCGCCACCCGGGCAGTGTAGCGACTTGCAGGCAGGCAATCTTCGTAAAATTGATGTCGTCATTCGTCGGCCGGCGGGCTGCTTTTACGTCTTGGGCAAACCTTGGGTTGCCCATCGGCAGGCAATCTTGAATAATCGTCCAACTGAGAATTATTTGCAGATACTGATGACTCCCATCCCGATTGGCCGCCCCCGAATCCTTTCCATCGAAGACGACCTCGTGCTCGGTGCGTATGTGCACGAGCATTTGGGCCGTTGCGGTTTTCAGGTGACCTGGTGCCAGAACGGCCAGGAAGGCCTGGCCATCGCGCGCCAGCAAGTTTTCGATGTGGTGTTGATGGATATTCTGTTGCCGGGGCTGGACGGGCTCAATGTGTTGACGCAGTTGCGCCAGAGCCATGCTACGCCGGTGGTGCTGATGTCGGCCCTGGGGGCCGAGGAGGATCGCATCAGCGGCTTTCGCCTGGGCGCCGATGACTATCTGCCAAAACCGTTCAGCATGGCCGAGTTGCGCGTGCGTATCGAAGCGATCCTGCGCCGGGTGGCGCTCGACCGTCGACCGGCGCCGCAGCCGTTGGCCTGCGAGGTGCACAGCCTGCGTTTCGATGATGAACTGTGTGAGGTTTTCCATGGCGAGCACGCCGCCGGCCTGACTCGCAGCGAGTATCGGTTGCTCGAAACGCTCAATCGCAACGGCGATGAAGTGTTGAGCAAAGCCTTCCTTTATCAGCATGTGCTGCAACGCGGTTACGCCGCCCATGACCGCAGCCTCGATATGCACATCAGTCAGATCCGCCGCAAACTCAAGGGCATCGGCTATACCGAGCGCGAAGTGCGTACGGTTTGGGGCAAGGGTTATGTCTTGAGTGCTGCCGATGAAATGGTCTGACGTGCCGGGGCGGCACTCGCTGTTCTGGAAACTCGCCTGTTTGTTGGTGGCGTTTTGTCTGCTGATGATTTGGCTGAGTTGGTCCTGGGGTCGGTACATGGAACAGAAAAACCTTTTCTTGTCCGAAGAGGCCCGGATCACGCTGACCCGCTACGCTGCCGAAGCCGAGCAAGCGTGGAATCAACACCACAGTGCAGGCGTCGATGTCTGGCTGCAGGGTATCGGCAAACGCGAGACATCCTGGGTCGGTGTCATCGGCGCTGATTTGCAATCGTTGAGCAGCTATCCGCTGACGGATAAAGAAGTTCAGCGCCTGACCTTTTTGCGTGGGCTGGATTGGCCAACCAGTCGCCATACCAAAGGCTTGCCATGGCTGAGAATCCCTTTTCCCAACGACCCGGCGGCCGGTAGCCTGGTGATCGAGTTGCCCCAACGTTTTTTACCGGGGCAGTACCGGGTGTTCTGGCGCGTGATCACCAACGGGATCATTCCGGGGATGTTCACGCTGCTGTTATGCGTTGGCCTTTATCGACTGTTGGTCGTGCCGTTGAACAACCTGCGCGAACAGGTCAACGCCTGGCGCGTGGACCCGTTGAACGTACGCCTGTCGAGCAATACCACTAATCGTTCGGATGAGCTCGGCGAACTGGGCCGGGCCTTCGATCACATGTCCGAGCGCCTGCAAAGCACCGTGGCCTTGCAGCAGCAATTGCTGCGCGACCTGTCCCACGAACTGCGCACACCGTTGAGCCGCTTGCGGGTGGCCAGCGAAAGCGAGCAGGGGCTGACGGCGTTGCGCGAGCGTATCGGCCGGGAGGTCGATGGCATGCAGCGACTGGTCGAAGATACGCTGCAACTGGCCTGGCTCGACACCGAGCGCTCACCGTTGCCCGACGAAGCGATTCAAGTCCAGGCCTTGTGGGAAATGCTCACGGAAAATGCCTGCTATGAAAGCGGCTGGCCGGGCAGTCAATTGCGCTGCACGGTGGACTCGTCATGCTGGGTGCGCGGCAACCTCAACACCTTGGCCCAGGCACTGGAAAACATCCTGCGCAACGCCATTCGTCATTCACCCGAGGGCGGTGTGGTGAGTCTGGGCGGGCAGCGCGATGGCGATTTCTGGCATGTGTGGCTGGAAGATGAGGGCGGCGGGGTGGCTGAGGCTGATCTTGAACGGATCTTCTGCCCCTTCATTCGGCTCGACGGCTCGCGACCGGGGGATGGGGGGTTCGGGTTGGGGTTGAGCATTGCGAGGAATGCGGTGCGGCGTCAGGGCGGGCAGCTTTGGGCTGAGAACACCGGGGTTGGGTTGCGGCTCAATATGCGGTTGGTGGCAGAAGTTGAGGGAGTGAATGATGACGCCATCGCGAGCAAGCTCGCTCCCACAGGGGATATGTGTCGCCCACAAATGGTGTGATTCCCCCCCATCCCTTTGTAAGAGTGAGCCTGCTCGCGATGAGGCCTTTCCAGCCATCAAACAGCAGGTCTTGCCAGAGCGTTCCCGTTCTTTTGTACGACCTTTCCTAAAGCGAATTACCGACACCTTCAACCTGACTCGACGGAATAGACTCGCGCTTTTCCTCGTCCTCAGGAGTCCGGCATGAATGCATCCAGCGTCCCCGACAATGCAACCGACGACCGCTTCAATGAAGTGCTTGCGCTGATTCAAAGTGCCAAACAGCAGGCCATGCAGGCGGTGAATACCCAGCTGATTGAGCTGTATTGGCAGGTGGGTGCTTACATCAGTCGTAAGCTGGAAAAAGCCGAATGGGGTGATTCTGTGGTCAGTCAGTTGGCTGAACATCTGGCCACGACTCAACCTTGGTTGCGTGGTTTTACCCGGCGTAATCTGTTCCGTATGCGCCAATTCTACGAGGCTTACCGGGGAGATGACGGCGTTTTTCAAGGTAGTTGTCGCGTCAACCGTCTAACTATGCCGCTATTTTCTTGATCTGTTGCTCTCGATCCGGGTTCAGCAGCACGGTGCCGATCGGCT
>Ga0302169_10000067_pt1 | contig 33423 bp, 27 predicted proteins | sample I_Fen_N1_3_FD_193493 | JGI IMG/M metagenome (GOLD analysis project Ga0302169, IMG submission 193493) | Peat permafrost microbial communities from Stordalen Mire near Abisko, Sweden - I_Fen_N1_3 | ecosystem: Environmental > Terrestrial > Soil > Wetlands > Permafrost | place: Sweden: Abisko...
GCACCGGTTCGTTTGCCGATGCGAGTCAGCCAGGCTGGTTCGACCGTTTCTTCCTCAGCCCGCTGTTCCCTTTCTAGGTGGCCAGTTTGAATCTTAAACACCTCATGGTGGCCGCCCTGATGCTGTCCGCCGCGTTCAGCGCGCAGGCCGAGCGGCTGAAGGATATCGCCAGTATTTCCGGCGTACGTTCCAACCAATTGATCGGCTACGGCCTGGTGGTCGGGCTTAACGGCACCGGTGACCAGACGACGCAAACGCCTTTCACCCTGCAGACCTTCAACAACATGCTCTCGCAGTTCGGCATCAAGGTGCCGCCGGGTTCGGGTAACGTGCAGTTGAAGAACGTTGCTGCGGTGTCGATCAGTGCGGACCTGCCAGCGTTTGCCAAGCCGGGTCAACAGATCGACATCACCGTTTCCTCCATTGGTAACTCCAAGAGCCTGCGCGGCGGCACCTTGCTACTGACGCCGCTCAAAGGTATCGATGGCAATGTCTATGCGGTCGCTCAGGGCAACCTCGTGGTGGGTGGTTTTGATGCGGAAGGTCGTGACGGTTCGAAGATCACCGTCAACGTTCCGTCGGCCGGTCGTATCCCCGGCGGTGCGTCGGTGGAGCGTTCGGTGCCGAGTGGTTTCAATCAGGGTAATAGCCTGACGCTGAACCTCAACCGTTCGGACTTCACCACCGCCAAGCGCATCGTCGACAAGATCAACAACATGCTCGGCCCGGGCGTTGCCCAGGCCATTGACGGCGGTTCGATTCGCGTCAGCGCACCCCTCGATCCAAGCCAGCGCGTCGAATACCTGTCGATCCTGGAAAACCTTGAAGTCGATCCGGGTCAGGCGGTGGCGAAAGTGATCATCAACTCGCGCACCGGCACCATCGTGATCGGCCAGAACGTCAAGGTGTCACCCGCCGCCGTGACCCACGGCAGCCTGACCGTGACCATCACCGAAGACCCGATTGTCAGCCAGCCGGGCCCTCTGTCTAACGGTCAGACGGCCGTTGTGCCGCGCTCGCGGGTTAACGCGCAACAAGAAGCCAAGCCAATGTTCAAGTTCGGCCCGGGCACCACCCTCGACGAGATCGTCCGAGCGGTGAACCAGGTCGGCGCAGCACCGGGTGACTTGATGGCGATCCTCGAAGCACTGAAACAGGCTGGCGCTTTGCAAGCCGACCTGATCGTGATCTGAGGACGGCTGTCATGGATATGCGCAAGAGCGGTCTGGTCAGCAGCAGCGACTCCGGTTCCTATTCGGACTTGAATCGCTTGAACCAGCTCAAGGTGGGCGACAAGAACAGCGACGGCAACATGCGCAAAGTGGCGCAGGAGTTCGAATCGCTGTTCCTCGGTGAGATGCTCAAGTCCATGCGTTCGGCCACCGAGGCGCTGGGCAAGGACAACCCGCTCAACACGCCGGCGGCCAAGCAGTACCAGGAAATGTACGACCAGCAGTTGGCCATTTCCATGTCCCGCGAAGGCGGTGGCATTGGTCTTGCGGACGTGCTGATGCGGCAGATGTCGAAGAACAAACCGCTCGCGCCGGGCGAGGCGGCGGCCATGTCCGCGGCCAAGCAGGAAGCGGCGAAAGCCGCCGTGCCAACGCCGATTGCGGCCGGCACCGTGGCCACTGACGGTCCGCTGTCGCGGCTCAATGGTCAGCGTCCGTTGTGGGCGTCGCGTTCGGTGAAAGCGCCGGCAGGCGAGGGCACGCATCGCAATGATATGGAGATGATCAACCAGCGCCGGCTGGCCTTGCCGCCGAAACTGGCGGATCGCTTGCTCGCCGGTCTGGTGCCTTCAGCCACCACGACTGCCGCTACGACGCCGAACAAAACCCTGTTGCCTGAACGCGCCACGACGACGGCCCCGGCCGGTGCCGGCCCGCTGTTCAACGGCGATTGGCTGGCCTCGCAAACGGACAATAAGTCCCGCGGGCAGATGCAGATTTACGGCCGTGCGATGGCGCAGATTCCGTTGGCGCCGCCGAAGAAAGCGTTCAGCTCCGCCGACGAATTCGTCAACACCATGCTGCCGATGGCCAAGGAAGCCGCCGAGCGCATTGGCGTCGATCCGCGTTACCTGGTGGCCCAGGCTGCACTGGAAACCGGTTGGGGTAAATCGGTCATGCGTGCCCAGGATGGCAGCAGCAGCCACAACCTGTTCGGCATCAAGGCCGGCACCAGTTGGAAGGGTGATTCGGCGCGAGCCATCACCAGCGAATTCAGAAATGGCGAGATGGTCAAGGAGACGGCCGAGTTCCGCTCCTACGACTCGTACAAAGACAGCTTCCATGACCTCGTGACTTTGCTGCAAACCAATAATCGCTATCAAGATGTTGTGAAGTCGGCCGATAACCCAGAACAGTTTGTACGCGAGTTGCAGAAAGCCGGGTATGCAACCGACCCGGATTACGCAAGCAAGATCTCGCAGATAGCCAAACAGATGACGAGTTACCAAAACTACGCTGCGGCGGGCGCTTCCACCACGCCTCTATAGGCACAAGGCATAAGGTCTGAACCATGAGTTTGCTCAATATCGGGATGTCGGGTCTGGCCGCTGGCCAATCCTCGTTGATGACTACCGGCAATAACATTGCCAACGCCGACACCGCCGGTTATTCACGCCAGCAAACCGTGCAGGGCACCAAAGCCTCGAATCAGTTCGGCAACGTCTACATCGGCACCGGCACAACCCTGGCCGATGTGCGTCGCGTCTACAACAGCTACCTCGATGCGCAATTGCAGACAACCACCTCGCTCAACAGCGATGCGGCCGCCTACGCCGGGCAGATCAGCCCGCTCGACGCCTTGCTGTCGGACAGCGGCACCGGCCTCAACGGCGCGCTGACCAAGTTCTTCGCCTCGGTGCAGAACGTCAACGCCAAGCCGGGTGACGATGCGTCCCGTCAGTTGCTGCTCAGCGATGCCCAGGCCTTGAGCAACCGCTTCAACTCCGTGTCCGCCCAGTTGACCGCGCAGAACGCGAACATCAACGGCAACCTGACGAACATGGCCGATCAGGTCAACAAACTGGCCGCCACCGTGGCGCAGTTGAACCAGAAGATTTCCGAAGTTTCCAAGGCCGGCGGCATGCCGAACGAGCTGCTGGATGCGCGCAACGAAACCGTGCGTCAGCTCTCCACCTTCACCGGCGCGCAAGTCATCGAGCGCGACGGTAACCTTGATGTGTACCTGGGCAGCGGCCAACCGCTGGTCATGGGCGGCACCGCCAGCACCCTGCAAGTGGTGCCGAGCCTGGCCGATCCGTCACGCATGGGCATTCAGCTCAACCGTGGTTCGAGCACCGTCGACATTACTTCGGTAATGACCGGTGGCGAGATGGGCGGTCTGCTTCGCTATCGCAGCACCGTGCTGGACCCGGCCATGAACGAACTGGGGCGCGTGGCCCTGGTTGTTGCCGACCAGATGAACAGCCTTCAGGCTCAGGGCATCGACAAGAACGGTGCGTTCGGCTCTAACCTGTTCAACAGTGTCAACAGCGCCGCACAGATGGCCGACCGCAGTGTCGCCACCGTCGGCAACAGCGCCGGTTCCGGCAACTTTGATGTCAGCATCGAAGACAGCGGCAAGCTGACCATCAACGATTACAAAGTCACTTTCACCAGCGGCACCAACTACACCGTGCAGCGCCTGCCGGACGGTACGTCGATGGGGGCTTTCAGCACCCTGACCACGCCGCCGCCAGTGATTGACGGATTCTCGTTGAAGCTCAGCGGTGGTGGGGCTGCGGCCGGCGACACGTTCAAGATCACGCCGACCCGCAACGCGGCGACGAACATCAAGACCGAGATGACCGACTCCAAGCGTCTGGCGATCGCGGCACCGTTGAGCGCGGCGATTGCGCCGGGCGGCAGCGGTACCCTGACCATCTCGTCCAGCGGTCAGCCAACCCTGACCACGAAGTTCGACATTTACGACACGGCCACGACTGCCCTTATCCAGACCGGCATGAGCACCTCCATGCCAGTCAAAGTGGTGTTCGGTGCCGCAGCGGCCGACGGTTCCAGCCAGCCATACCAGTTGCTCGATGCCAAAGGCGTGCAGATCAGCACTGGCACCATCAAGCCGAACCAGAACAACACGATGAGCCTGACCGTGCCACTCAAGGACGGCACGGGTGCGCCGATCATGGACCCGGGCCCGCCCGCCGTGCAGCGTACCGTCAGCTTCGACATGACCGTGGCCGGCTCGCCAGGCACGGGCACCGCGATCGATATCAACATCGCGCAGCCAGGCACCCTGGACAACCGTAACGGCACCGCACTGGCCGGCTTGCAGACCAAGCAGGTAGTGGACACCGGCACCGCCAGCAAGGGCATTTCCCTGACCGACGCCTACGGCAAACTGGTTGAAGGTGTTGGCGCCAAGGCGGCCCAGGGCAAGCTCGACAGCGCGGCGACCGGCGCGATTCTGGACAACGCCAAGAATGCCCGCGACTCGCTGTCCGGTGTCGACCTCGATGAGGAAACCGGCAACCTGGTCAAGTACCAGCAGTACTACACCGCCTCTTCGCAGATCATCAAGGCTGCGCAAGAAATTTTCAGCACACTGATCAACAGTCTTTAAGGAGTCGTAGCCCATGCGCATTTCTACCGCCCAGTTTTACGAGTCCTCTGCTGCCAACTATCAGAAGAACTTTTCCAACGTGGTCAAGAGCAGCGAAGAGGCGAGCAGCCTGGTTCGCGTCAACACCGCGGCCGATGATCCGGTCGGTGCTTCGCGCCTGCTGCAATTGGGTCAACAGGCTTCGATGCTTGATCAGTACAAAGCCAACACCAACACCCTCAAGGCGACCCTGGGTCAGACCGAGTCGGTCATGACCAGCATCACCAACGTGCTGCAGCGCGCCCAGGAACTCGCCATCGGTGCCGGCAACGCTGGTTACACCGATGCCGACCGTCAGGCCAACGCTTCGGAGCTGGGCGAGATCGAAGGTCAGTTGCTGAGCCTGATGAACAGCAAGGACGAGAACGGCAAGTACATCTTCGCCGGTTCCAAGGGCGACACCGTTCCGTTCACGCAAAACGCCGACGGCACCTACAGCTACAACGGTGACCAGGTGACACTCGATCTGGCGGTCGGCGACACCATGTCGATGGCCACCAACAGCACTGGTTGGGAAGTGTTCCAGCAGGCGATCAACACCAGCCGCAGCCAGGTCACCATGACCGCGCCAGCGGTGGATGACGGTCGTGTGGTCCTGTCCAACGGTCAGGTGTCGTCGAGCGTGACCTACAACAACAAGTTCCGCGCAGGCGAGCCGTACACCGTCGATTTCGTCAGCGGCACCCAGTTGAAAATCACCGATTCGGGCGGCAACGACGTGACCGCCGAAGCAAGCCAGGGCGGTGCGTTCGACCCCACCACCAAAACCGGCCAGACCGTGTCGTTTCGTGGTGTCGACCTGAACCTGAACATCAACCTGGCGGCCGGTGATACCGCTGCCACCGTGTTGCCGGGCCACACCTTTACCCTGGCGGCCAAGCCTGACACCTTTACGGCGACCCGCAGCCCGGGCAACCCGACCGCGACGCAGGTCACTGCCAGCAACATCACCAACCCGGCGAATTACCACGCCAGTTTCCCGACCGGTTCGGCGGTGATGAAGTTCACCAGCGCCACCGCGTTCGACCTGTATGCCGCACCGTTGACGCCTAACAGCCAGCCAGTGTCTTCCGGCACTGTGGTTGCCGGCGTCGCGACCGCCTCGGGCGTGAGCTTCACCCTGGCCGGTACGCCGGGTGCAGGCGATCAGTTCAGCGTGGCGGTCAACACTCACGAAACCCAGAACATTCTGGACACCGTGAACCAGCTGAAAACCGCACTGAACACGCCAATCGCTGGCAACCCGATCGCAATCCAGAAGTTTCAGGCAGCACTGGCCTCGGGTATCGGCAACCTGGCGAGCGGCGCCGATCAGCTGTCGACCTCTCTGAGTTCGGTGGGCGGTCGCGGTTCAGCCCTGGACACCCAGAGCGAAACCAACCAGAGCCTGGTCCTGGCCAACACGCAGACCCAGTCGGCAATCCGCGATTCCGATCCGGCCGAAGTGATGACCCGCCTGACCTTGCAGCAAACCATGTTGCAAGCGTCGCAACTGGCCTTCAGCAAGATTGCTCAGTTGGGCTTGTTCAACAAGATCTGAGTCTGTGTCTGTCGAGCTACCAACCGTCTTTTCCTAAGCGGTTCCGCAGCCTCTGCCTGAAAGGGCAGAGGCTCGCCGCTCGAGAGTTCTGTCGTGAATCAACGCCCTCTAGTCAGCATCGTCATCCCCGCCTTCAACCCGCGCTTCTTCAGTCAGGCGCTGGAAAGCTCGCTCGCTCAAAGCTATGAGAACGTTGAAATCGTCATCTGTGACGATTCGTCCTCCGACGAGATCCACAAGATCGTCAAGTCGTTTGCCGACCCTGCGCACCCAGTTTGTTACCTGCGTAACCCCAAGCGTCTGGGCCTGTCAAAAAACGTGCTGCGTTGCGTCAACGAAGCACGCGGCGAGTTCATCAAAGTGCTGTGCGATGACGACCGGCTGTTCACGCCGAGCATCGCGATGCAAGCCCAGGCGCTGATCGACTATCCCGAGGCCACGCTGGTATGCGGCCTGCGCATGATGAGCGACGCGAACAATTTCATCTTGCCGCCACGCATCGATAACTGCCGTTTTTCGCCCCTTGATGCGTTGCTCAAGGGCGATGACATGCTGGCGATTTTCGAGAACACGCCGAAGAACTTCATCGGCAACTTCAGCTCGACCCTGATGCGTCGCGCCGATGTCCTCGAGTTGTTGCCGGCACTGACTCAGGAAGGTACCGGCTTTGTCGCGACGCTCGATTTCGCCTTGTTCGTGTGCCTGCTGCGCCGCGGCAACATGGCGGTGCTGAATACGGTGCTGAGCACAGAACGCCTGTACCCGGAGCGCCTGAGCAAGACCACGGAAATGACCCGGGCTGCCGTGCAGGAATGGGAATGGCTGATGCAAATGCTGACCTCGCGCGGTGGCGAATCGGCCCCTGCGTCAGGGTGGGTGCGCTGCGTCGAACTGAGAAAGGCCCTTGAAGAGCCGCGCCAGTGGGAAGAGTTGTGCGTGGTGCGCGTGCTCGGCAGCCGCAACACCGTGGTCAACGGCCGCGTGGGCGGAAACAGCGATAGCTATGCCGAGTTCTATCGCGAGTGGTTGGCAAGCCGCCAATTCACTCCGGCGGAAACCCGGCACATGCCGGGAACGATCAGCCGCTGGGCCGTGCGTCCGAACGTGGTGCCGATCATCATCGACACCGATTCTGATAGCGTCGCCCTGAACGCCACGCTGGCCAGTCTCGCCACCCAACTGTATGCCCCGCAAGCGGTGGTGGTGCTGTCCAACGCAGACTGCGATGGCGCTGATAACGTGCTGCAATTGCCACTTCAGGACAACTGGGCGCACCAACTCAACGCCGTGATACCGCAACTGGAAGGCGCGCATTGGTTCTACCTGCTGCGCGCGGGCGATACCCTGTGCGAGTCGTCGTTGCTGGTGTTGGCCGAGCGAATTGCCGGCACGCCGGGCATGCTCTGCGCCTACAGCGATGAAGGCGCACTGGTGGAAGGTGAATCCGCCGAGCCGGTGTTCAAACCTGGCTTCAACCTCGACCTCATGCGCTCCTACCCTTACGTCGGTCGGACCCTCGCATTCGAGCGTCAACGCTTTATGGCGGTGGGCGGTTTCGATTCGGCTCACGGCGAATTGGCACCGCATGATCTGCTCTGGCGTCTGGCGGAAGAAGCCGGGTTGCACACCATCGAGCACATCGCCGAGATTCAGGTGGAGTCGACGCAGACCTACGCCGATTGGCTGTCGTTGCCTGAGGTGATCGAGGGCAGCGAAGCGGTGGTCAGCGCGCACCTCGGCCGCATCGGTCTGGAACACCGGATTCGCGATGGTGAGTTGCCGCTGCTCAAGCGTATCGACTATCTGCACGCACACCGGCCGGTGGTCTCGATCATCATAGGCGCGGGCACCTCGCTGGGCGCTTTGCAGCGCTGCACCGAAAGCCTGATCGAGCAGACCTCGTACACCGAGTACGAAATCCTGATTGTCGATGAAGGACGCGGTGATGCGGCGATGGCCGAGTGGCTGGGCGCGATGTCTCAGCTGGGCGCCGCCATGCTGCGCGTCCTGCGTTTTGACGGGCGTACCGGCGAGGCCGCGCTGGTCAACTTCGCGGCTAGCCATGCGCGGGGCGAGTATCTGTTGATGCTCAGCCCGCGCAGTGTGATTTACGCGGGCGACTGGCTGGCCGAAATGCTCAATCATGCTCAGCGTCCGGAAGTCGGCGTGGTCGGCGCACGGCAGATGAACGCCAACGGCGCGATTGTTTCCGCCGGTTTGATCCTGGGCATGGCCGGACCTGCCACTTCGCCGTTTCTCGGCGAGCACGTCAGTTCGCGTGGCTACATGCAGCGCCTGCAAGTGGCGCAGAACTGGAGTGCGGTCAGCAGCGATTGCCTGATGGTGCGCAAAGAGGTTTTCGACAGCCTCGGTCAGCTGGATGAGACTCAATTCAACCTCGGGCTCGGGGGTGTTGACCTTTGCCTGAAGGCGGATAAAAACGGTTACCTGATCGTCTGGACGCCGTTCGCGACCGTGATGATCGGCGAAGACAGTGCGCCAGCCCTGACGCAGGTCGATGTGCAGGCGCAGCAGGCTGAGCAGGAAAGCTTCTACCTGAAGTGGCTGCCGAAGATTTCCCGTGACCCGGCGTACAACCCGGCTCTGACACTCGGGGTCGCGAGCTTCAGCCTGGAGCCTTCGCTGCGTCACAACTGGAATCCATTCTGCCATCGCGATCTGCCACTGATTCTCGGCCTGCCGGTCAACGAGTCGGCGATCGGGCATTACCGCGTGACCGCGCCGCTGGCGGAGCTTGAGGCGGCCGGCCGGGTCATTTCTCGGGTGGCCTACGAGTCGCCATCGACGGTGGAAATCGAGCGCCTGTCGCCGGACACCATTATTTTGCAGGGGCGCTACAGCGAAGGTTCGGCAGCCGACATTCTGCGGATGAAGAAGTACTCCAATGCGCTGCGGATTTTCGAGCTGGATGACTACATTGTCAGCACGCCGAAAAAGAACAGCCACGCGCGTAACAAGCCGGCCAACACTGAGCAGATGTTGCGCGAGGGTATTGGTCTGTGTGATCGCGTGGTGGTGACTACTCAGGCGTTGGCTGATGTGTTGTCGAGCATGCACAGCGAGATTCGTGTGGTGCCCAATATGTTGCCACCGGAGCCGTGGGCGACGTTGACCAGTCAGCGCCGCACCTCGAAAAAGCCGCGGGTTGGCTGGGGGGGTGGTACGAGTCATACCGGCGACCTGGAGATCATTGCCGACGTAGTTCGTGAGTTGGCGAACGAGGTGGATTGGGTGTTCTTTGGCATGTGTCCGGAGGCTTTGCGTCCATACATTCATGAGTTCCATGGCACGATCGATCTGCAAAGTTATCCGTACAAGCTGGCGAGCCTGAACCTTGATTTGGCGTTGGCGCCGTTGGAGTTTCATATCTTCAACGACTGCAAGAGTAATTTGCGGTTGCTGGAGTATGGGGCTTGTGGGTATCCGGTGATCTGCACGGATACTCGTGCGTATGACGGGTTTCTGCCTTGCACCAAGATTTTGAGCAATAGCACGGAGGAGTGGTTGCAGGCGATTCGCATGCACCTGGCGGATCCGGATGCTAGTTATCGGATGGGGGATCAACTGCGTGAGGCGGTGCATCGGGATTTCATGTTGCGCGGGGATAATCTTCAGCACTGGTTGTGGGGGTGGTTGCCGGACTGACTTGGGTTTGGGCTGGTGTACATATCCGTTTCTTCGGTAACGGCTACTTCAGGTTCCACCCTTACGGCGGGTCACTTTGAAAAGCGCAAAGTAACCAAACGCTTTCGCCCCTGACGTCCGGTGCCTCGCCCAGGCTCGGCATGCCCTCGCTCCGGTCCTGCTCCGTGGGCCCGCCGCCATCGGCCATCCATGGCCGGGGGCGGCTAACCCGGCATCCATGCCGGGTTGCCCACTGCGCAGAACCTCCACTCGGCCTCCCGACGGGGCAGATCAAAATCAAAAGCTGCAGGCGAGCTAACGCTCGGCCTGTTGAGTGGTGGGAAGCAAGGGCAGTACACGGATCTATTGTAGGAGCCTGGCTTGCCTGCGATGGCGGCCTGACAGCCAACCAATCTCTATCCGATGTACACCATCCCTGTGGGAGCTGGCTTGCCTGCGATGACGACCTGACAGCCAACCAATCTCTATTCGATGTACACCATCCCTGTGGGAGCTGGCTTGCCTGCGATGGCGGCCTGACAGCCGACCAATCTCTATCCGATGTACACGATCCCTGTGGGAGCTGGCTTGCCAGCGATGGCGGCCTGACAGTCAACCAATCTCCCGGGGATGCATCCTGTCCAAATGTGGGAGCGAGCCTGCTCGCGAAGCTGTTGATCTTGCCGTTGCTGTTGCTTCGGCTTTTGACGTTGATCTTGATCTGTTGCCCCTTTCCCAGAGGCCGAACGCAGGCGTTGCGTAGGGGGCACCGCGGCAAGGATGCCGCGGTAGCCGCCCCCGGCCATGGATGGCCGATGGCGGCGGGCCCCCGGAGCAATGCCGGAGTGAGGGCATGCCGAGCCTAAGCGAGGCACCGAATGGAGGGGCAAAGCCTTTTGCTTACTTTTCGGCGTCTGGAAAAGTGAGTCGCTGTAAGAGCGAAACCATAAGCCGCCGTTACCGAAGCAATGGATATGCACCCAAACCCAAAGCTAACCCCCCAACCCCCATCAGTCGCCGACCCCGAGCAATTGGCTCACTTCCTGCAAGTCCCCCACATATCGCCATAAATCCTTCACCTCAACAGGCGTGAAGGCCCCAGTGGCTGCGGGTTAATGATGTGCATCTGACGGTTCGCCAACCCTGACGGGGCTGGCCAAACCGCGCGAAGAGCAAGAGGACAGCGATGAAGGCAGTAATTCTGGCGGGTGGTCTCGGTACGCGGATCAGCGAAGAGTCGCACCTCAAGCCCAAGCCAATGATCGAAATCGGCGGCAAGCCAATTCTTTGGCACATCATGAAACAGTACTCCGCCCACGGCATTCACGACTTCGTGATCTGCCTTGGCTACAAGGGCTACGCGATCAAGGATTTCTTCGCCAACTACTTCCTGCACACCTCCGACGTCACATTCGACATGTCCAACAACCGCATGGACGTTCACCAGAACTACAGCGAGCCGTGGCGCGTGACCCTGATCGACACCGGCGAAGACACCATGACCGGCGGCCGCCTGCGTCGCGCCGCCCGTTACCTGGAAGGCGAACAGGCGTTCTGCTTCACCTACGGCGACGGCGTTTCGGACCTGAACATCGGTGCCCTGGTGGACTTCCACCTGACCCACGGCAAGCTCGCGACCGTGACCGCCGTGCAGCCTCCGGGACGTTACGGCGCCCTGGAGCGCGACGGTGACAGCGTCAAAGGTTTCATTGAAAAACCACGCGGTGACGGCGGCTGGATCAATGGCGGCTTCTTCGTCTTGTCGCCCAAAGTCCTGCCCTACATTGCTGACGACCAAACCTCCTGGGAAGCCGAGCCGTTGGCCGCGCTGGCCAACGAGCAGCAGTTGCAAGCGTTCCAGCACGACGGCTTCTGGCACCCGATGGACACCCTGCGCGACAAAAACCACCTTGAACAGCTGTGGCTGAGCGGGGAGGCCCCATGGAAACAATGGGACTGAGTCAGGAGTTCTGGCGCGGCAAGCGGGTTCTGCTGACCGGCCATACCGGCTTCAAGGGCAGTTGGTTGACGTTGTGGCTGCAAAGCCTCGGTGCCGAGGTCAGCGGTTTTTCGCTGGACCCGTCCACCGAACCGAGCCTGTTTGAACTGGCGCGCGTGCACGAAGGCATCAACGATCAGCGCGGCGATTTGCGTGACCTCGGCGCTTTGCTGGAGTTGATCGCCGAGACCCAGCCGGAAATCGTCCTGCACCTGGCGGCCCAGCCGTTGGTGCGCGAAGGTTATCGCGACCCGCTGGGGACTTACTCCAGCAACGTCATGGGCACCCTCAATCTGCTCGAAGCGATCCGCCAGGTCGGCGGCGTGCGCGCATGCGTGCTGGTGACCACCGACAAGGTCTACGCCAATCAGGAATGGTTGTGGCCGTACCGCGAAAACGAAGCCCTCGGTGGCCACGATCCTTACAGCAGCAGCAAAGCCTGTTGCGAGTTGCTGGCGCAGTCTTACGCGGCGTCGTTCTTCCCGGCGGACAAGTACGCCGAGCACGGTCTGGCCCTGGCCACCGCCCGTGCCGGCAACGTACTGGGCGGCGGTGATTTTGCACCTGAGCGGTTGATTCCAGACGTGCTCAAGGCCTGGTCCGCCGATGAACCGGTGACCCTGCGCTACCCGCAAGCCGTGCGCCCATGGCAGCACGCGCTGGAGCCGCTGGCCGGCTATCTGCAACTGGCAGCCGGTCTGTATGAACAAGGTCCCGAGTTTGCCGGTGCGTGGAACTTCGGCCCGAGTGAAGCGGACATGTGCAGCGTCGGCGAAGTCGTCGAATTGCTTGCCAGCCGCTGGCCGCAAGCCCGTGGCTTGCGCATCGAACCGAGTGAGCTGCATGAAGCCGGACTGTTGCGCCTGGACAGTAGCCGCGCCCGTCAACTGTTGGCCTGGCAACCGCGCTGGTCGTTGCAACAATGCCTGACCCAGACGCTGGACTGGCACCTGGCCTGGCAAAACGGCGATGACATGCGCGCCGTCACCTTGGGCCAGTTGAACCTGTACCGAGGCGCGTTGTGAGTGAGTTTTCGTTAATGCCGTTGCCGCTGACCGGCTTGTTCAGCGTGCAGCACAAACGCTTCGAAGATGAGCGTGGGCATTTCGCGCGTCTGTTCTGCGAAGGCAGCCTGAGCGCCTTTGGCGAGCCGTTTCATATCCGGCAGATCAACCATTCCTGCACCCGTGAGCGGGGCAGTGTGCGTGGTCTGCATTATCAAAATGCGAACGCGCCGGAAGCTAAATTAATCACCTGCCTGCGCGGCGAAGTCTGGGACGTGGCGGTGGATTTGCGCCCGGAATCCGAGACCTTCCTGCACTGGCACGCCGAGCACCTGCGTGCCGGTGACGGTCGCAGCCTGCTGATCCCTGCCGGGTTTGCCCACGGTTTCCAGACCCTGACCGACGATGCCGAATTGCTCTACCTGCACAGCGCGGACTACACACCGGTGCATGAGGGTGGTTTGAGCGTGAACGATCCACGGCTGGCGATTGCCTGGCCGTTGCCTGTCAATAATCTGTCGGCGCGGGATTCCAGCCATCCCTTGATCGATGACCTCTTCGCTGGAGTGCGTGTATGAATTGCCGTGGTTGCGGGACTTCCCTGGCCTTGCCGCTGATCGACCTCGGCACCTCGCCGCCGTCCAACGCCTACGTTCGCGCCGATCAACTGGAGCAAGCCGAGCAATGGGTTCCGCTCAAGGTGGCGGTGTGTCAGCAATGCTGGCTGGTGCAGACCGAGGATTACACCAGCGCCGACAGCCTGTTCGACGCCGAGTATGCGTATTTCAGTTCATTCTCCAGCACCTGGCTGGCCCATGCCGAGCGTTACGTCGCCGAGATGACCGAGCGCTTCGGCCTGACCGCCGACAGTCGCGTGGTGGAAATCGCGGCCAACGACGGTTACCTGTTGCAGTACGTCGCCGGGCGCGGCATTCCGTGCCTGGGCGTCGAGCCAACGCGCAGCACTGCGCAAGCGGCACGGGACAAAGGCCTGGAGATTCGTGAACTGTTCTTCGGCCGCGACACGGCGGCGCAACTGGTCAGCGAAGGCTGGTCGGCGGACCTGATGGCCGCCAACAACGTGTTGGCCCACGTGCCGGACATCAATGATTTCCTTGGTGGTTTTGCCACCTTGCTCAAACCGACCGGCGTGGCGACGTTCGAGTTTCCGCAACTGCTGACGCTAATGGCCGGCCAGCAGTTCGACACGCTCTACCACGAGCACTATTCCTACCTGTCGCTGACCGCCGTGCAGACCTTGTGCGAACGCAATGGTTTGCAGGTGTTCGACGTCGCTCAGTTGCCGACCCATGGCGGCTCGCTGCGGGTTTTCGTCCAGCGTGCCGATGGCGTGCGCCGCGAGGTGCAAGCCTCAGTTACTGAGCAATTGCAGGCCGAACTCGCTGCCGGGGTGAAAACTACCGAGTACTACGCGACGCTCGCACCGGCCGCCGAACGCATCAAGCACCAACTGCTGCGCTTCCTGTTGCAGGCCAAGGCCGATGGCAAGCGCGTGGTCGGATACGGCGCTGCGGCCAAGGGCAACACCTTGCTCAATTACGCCGGGGTCAAACCGGACCTGCTGGCGTGGGTCGCCGATGCCAACCCGCACAAGCAGGGCAAGTATTTGCCGGGCAGTCGCATTCCGATTGTCTCGCCGGCGCAGATCGACCTCGAGAAACCCGATTACGTGCTGGTACTGCCTTGGAACCTGCTGCACGAAGTCAGTCAGCAATTGGCCCAGGTGCGTCAGTGGGACGGCCGCTTCGTGATCGCCGTGCCTGAGTTGACCGTCCTGTGAAAGTGCTCGTGACCGGCGCCACCGGGTTTGTCGGCCGTCATCTGGTCGCCGCCTTGCTCGCCCGTGGCTGCGAAGTCCGCGCCGTGGCGCGCAACGCCGAGACTGCCGCGACCCTGCCGTGGATCAATGCCGTGGAATTCATCGCGGCGGATATTCACGCCGACGATCTGAACATCGCCGCATTGACCGATGGCGTCGACGCGTTGGCGCATCTGGCCTGGCCAGGGCTGCCGAACTACCGAGCGCTGTTCCACTTCGAGCATAACTTGATGGCCGACTACCGGTTCATCAAGGGCACGGTAGAGGCGGGCGTCTCGCACGTGTTGGTCACCGGCACCTGTTTCGAATACGGCCTGCAGAGTGGCCCGCTCAGCGAGCACACCGCGCCGCAGCCGAGCAATCCTTACGGGTTGGCAAAAAATACGCTGCGCCTGTTTCTGCAAAACCTGCAGCAGGTTCAACCGTTCACCCTGCAATGGGCGCGGTTGTTTTACCTGCACGGCGAGGGGCAAAACCCCAACAGTTTGCTCGCCGCGCTGGACCGCGCCATCGATGCCGGCGATGACAGCTTCAACATGTCGGCCGGTGAGCAGTTGCGGGATTACCTGGCGATTGAAACCGCGGCCGGTTACCTCGCGGCCATCGTGCAACAGCGCGAATTCGATGGCGTGATCAATTGCGCCAGCGGCCAACCGGTTTCGGTGCGGGCGCTGGTCGAGCAACGGCTGCGTGAACGCGGCGCGTCGATTCATTTGAACCTCGGTCACTACCCATACCCGACCCACGAACCGATGGCGTTCTGGGGCGTGGCGGACCGTTTGCAACAGCTACTGGGAGCATCGCATGAGGCATGAGTTGTATCGGGTCGCCGACCTGCCGGTGTTGCAGAACCGCACCTTTGCCGATCCCGAATCGGCCAAGGCTTCGGCGTGCGCCGACATGGTCCTGGTGCAGGATGAAAAGAGCGGGTTGATCTTCAACCAGGCCTTCGATGCCGACAAGCTGAGCTACGACGCTGACTACCAGAACGAGCAGGCGCATTCGGGGCAGTTCCAGAAGCACCTGGGTGATGTCGAGGGCATCATTGCTCGCCACTTCAAGGGCCGGGAACTGATCGAAGTCGGCTGCGGCAAGGGCTACTTCCTCGAACTGCTCAAGGGCCTGGGCTACGCCATCACCGGCATCGACCCGGCCTACGAAGGCGACAATGCCGACGTGATCAAGGCGCCGTTCACCCGTGGCCTCGGCCTGGCGGCCGACGCCATCGTGCTGCGTCATGTACTGGAACACATTCAGGACCCGGTGAGTTTTCTCGCCGAAATCGCTGACGCCAATCAGGGTGGGCAGATCTACATCGAAGTGCCGTGCTTCGACTGGATCCTCGAGCACAAAGCGTGGTTCGACCTGTTCTACGAGCACGTCAATTATTTCCGCCTCGATGACCTGCGCCGGATGTTCGGCACCGTGCACGAGGCCGGCCACCTGTTCGGCGGCCAGTACCTGTACATCGTTGCCGACCTTTCGACCTTGCGCCTGACCCCGGAACAACCGGTGCCACGCCTGGACCTGCCTGAAGGTTTCACCGCGAGCCTTGCGCGCGCAGTGCAGATCATCCAGACCGCGCCCGAGCAGGGTTCGGCGATTTGGGGCGCGTCGTCCAAAGGCGTGATCTATTCGCTGTTCCTGCAAAGAGCTGGTGTGGCAGTGGATCGCGTGGTGGACATCAACCCGGCCAAACAGGGGCGTTATCTGCCCCTGAGTGGCGTGCGTGTGTCATCGCCGCAAGAGGCCATGGACGCGCTGCCCGAAGGCGCCAACCTGTTTGTAATGAATTCCAACTACCTCGAAGAAATCAAGCGGATGACTGATGGACGCTACGTCTATCACGCCGTCGACAGCGCTTCGTTCCAGTGACTATTGAGATTAGAAAAATGACTGACAACACCATCAATAAAGCCTTCGAAGCAGAATGCGCAGAACAAATCGCAGCTCAGGGCGACGACCCAAAACTCACCGGTCTGGCCCAGGATTTCTTTAACCAGTCGGCCAAGCACAAGTACAGCTACCACTTCTCGTGGATGGGCCGCCCGATCATCCAGCTGCCACAAGACATGATGGCCATGCAGGAAATCATCTGGCAGGTCAAACCCGACCTGGTGATTGAATGCGGCATCGCCCACGGCGGTTCGATCATCTACTACGCCTCGTTGCTGGAGCTGCAAGGCCACGGCGAAGTGCTGGGCATCGACCTCGACATTCGCCCGCACAACCGCGAAGCCATCGAAAGCCACCCGATGAGCAAGCGCATCAAAATGATCGAAGGCTCGAGCATCGACGAGGCCATCGCCGCCCAAGTGCGCGCTGCCGCCGAAGGCAAGAAAGTCATCCTCGTACTCGACTCCAACCACACCCACGATCACGTACTGGAAGAGCTGCGTCTGTACGCACCGCTGGTGTCGGTGGACAGCTACTGCGTGGTCATGGACACCGTGGTTGAAGACATGCCGGCCGATTTCTTCCCGGACCGTCCATGGGGCCCGGGCGACAACCCGAAAACCGCCGTGTGGAAATACCTGGAAGAAAACGCTGACTTCGAAATCGACCGTCAGTTGCAGAACAAGCTGCTGATCACCGTGGCGCCGGATGGCTATCTGCGTCGCGTTCGTTAATCACTCTTGAATTGAATGTAGGTTCTCGGCTTCTGGCCGGTTGTGGGGATAGAAATATGCGCGTTCAAAACACTGCTCGAAACGATGTGGCACCGCTGAATGAACGGTTGACGGTGGTGGTGATTTCCCACAACCGCAACGCCTACCTGCGGCGCACCTTGCAGTATTACAGCAGCTATCCCTGCACGATTCTGGTCCTGGACTCTTCGCTGAAAAGCGACGACAACATCGCCCGTGATTACCCGATGGTCGATTACCGGCACTTGCCGCAATTCACCTACACCGGGTTGCAGGAAAAACTCGCCTATGGCGTGAATCAGGTGACCACGCCGTACATGGTGCTGGCCGCCGACGATGATTTCCTGCTGCACGATGCGATCACCGAGTCGCTGGAGTTTCTCGAAGACAATGCCGACTACGGCATGTGTCACGGCTACGGGATCATGTACCTGGCGCGCGCCACGGAAGTGAATTACTTCCGCCGCGACCGCAAGGGGCCGGAAGACTATTGCTCGGAGTCGGCCGAAGAACGCCTGACGCAATTCATGGGGCACTTCCTGCCGCCGTTCTACGCGGTCAGCCGTACCGAGTTGCTGCAGGACTGGCACAACGCGTTGCTGCCGGGCACCAGTTTCGAGTGGCAGGAAATCGGCCATGCCTATTACATGCTCGCGCGCGCCAAGGCGCGGATCTTGCCGATCCCGTTCGCCGTGCGGGAAATCCCTTACGGTGCCTCGGAGCACAACACCAACGTGCTGACGGTGCTGACGCTCAAGGACGCGAAAACCGTGGCCGACCGCGAGCGCTTTGCCGAGTTTCTGGCGTCGCTGCCAACCGGCATGGCCCACAAGACACTCGACGAAGGCAAGCAGGTCGCGCTGGACAGTTTCGCCACCATGGCCGACTGCCTGACCAACCTGCGTTCGTTGCAGGGGACGATGATTTTCACCTCGACCTGGCTACAGGCCGGCAAAGAGCCTTCGCGTTTGTTTGGTCAGATGCAGTTTGTCGAGATGCCGTTCTACAACCAACCGGTTTTTGATTTGCTGACCGAGTTCGAATTCCTGCTGCACACCATGCCGGCCGGCAAGTTGCAGCTGCAGGAACTGGAAGGCCTCTTGCTCAAGCAGCATGACCTGCTGCGCGTGCACCCCAACGACAACGAGCGCACCTTGCGCAGCCGTTTGTGGGAAGCCCTGAGCCTGTATGCGTTCAACCGCACGGCGGTGTCGCGTCTGGTCGAGTTGTTGAAGGATTCCGATGAGGCCGAAGAAGGCCTCAAGCTGCAAGCCTGGGCCGAGCGCCTGGCGTCGGTGCCGGCACAGGACGAGCAATCGTTGTTCGAAAACATGCCGTCCGGGCGTTTGCTGAACTGGCTCGATGCACGCAACCCGGATGCCAAGCAGCTTAAAGTGATTGAGGCGCAGCTGCGTAAACGCAATGGCGGCCCGCAGTTCGGCATCATGCTGTTGGACCTCGACGCCGACATGGTCAAGTTGCAGGCGACCTTCGACAGCCTGGTCGCTGGTCACTGCAAGGCGTTCAAAGTCGTGGTGTTCACCACCGGTGATTTGCCGGCGACCACCACACCGCGTGACACCGTGCACTTCGTCAAAGTTACCGCGACCAATTACGTCGAGCGCATCAACCAGAGCGTCAACCAGTCCACTGCCGACTGGCTGGTACTGGCCGAAGCCGGTGATCAGTTCACCGGCAGCGGTCTGCTGCGCGCCAGCCTTGAACTGATGGGCGCTGAAGGCATTCGTGCCGTGGCGATGGACGAAATCCAGCGTCAGGAAAACGGTTCCCTGGCGGATGTGTTCCGTCCGGGCGTCAACCTTGATCTGCTGCAAACCGTGCCGTCGCTGATGGCCCGCCACTGGCTGATCCAGCGTGACGTGTTGGTGAACGCGGGTGGCTACTCGGCTGAATACCTGTCGGCGCTGGAGTTCGACCTGTTGTTGCGTTTGATCGAAGACGGCGGCCTGGGGGGCCTGGCGCATCTGGCGGAGCCGCTGCTGATCTGCAACGCGTCGTCCGTCGAGGAGAACCCTCACGAACGTCAAACCCTGACCCGTCACCTGACGGCCCGCGGCTATCGCGGTCAGGTCAGCTCCGCGCTGCCTCACACCTGGCAGATTGATTATCAGCACGCCGCGCGGCCAAAGGTTTCGATCATCCTGCACAGTCAGGACAATCTGGAGCACTTGCAACGCGCGGTGGTCAGCGTGCTGCAACGGACTCGCTACCAGCAGCATGAAATCCTGATCGCCGATAACCACAGCCAGTCCGAAGAACTGACGACCTGGCTGACCAGCCTGGAAGGCAAGGGCGAACGCCTGCGCGTCTTGCGCACCGGTAAACGCTTGAGCGCCTCGGCGCTGCATAACTTTGCCGTGAGCGAGGCCAAGGGCGCCTATGTGGTGTTGATGTCGGCCGAAGCCGAAGTGGTCAATTCCAACTGGCTCGACAGCCTGCTCAATCAGGCCCAGCGTCCGGAGGTCGGGATTGTCGGCGGCAAGCTGATGAACATCCGTGGAGCGACCACACAAGCGGGCCTGGTGTTGGGCTTCAACGGCGTGGTCGGTTCGGTGTTTATCGATGAGCGCAAAGACGCCAAGGGCTACATGAACGGTCACCAGGTCGAGCAGAACTACTCGGCGGTGTCCGGCGCTTGCATGATGGTGCGCAAGGAGCTGTACGAGGCCGTTGGCGGTCTGGACGAAGAGCATTTCGACGAAGCGTTTGCCGACATTGACCTGTGCCTGAAAGCCGCCGATGCCGGTTACCTGATTGTCTGGTGCCCGCAAGCGCAGATGCTGCACCCGGGCTTGTTGCCGGATGCCCCGCAGACCGCTGCGGCCCTGCAAGACAAATGGCGCGCGCGCTTTGCACAAGACGCGGCGTACAACCAGAACCTGGCCTTGACCGGCAAGGGCTTTACCCTCGGTGCAGCCTCCAGTGTGAACTGGATGCAGTTGCTCGCTTAAGCCTGGCTGACAGGTACAAGGACTCAAGGCATGTTTAACGGCAAATCGATTTTCATCTCCGGTGGCACCGGATCGTTCGGGCGCAATTTCATCCGTCGGCTGCTGGAGCAATACCAGCCAAAGCGCGTCGTCGTGTTCTCGCGCGACGAGCTTAAGCAGTACGAAATGCAGCAGACGTTCAATGCCCCGTGCATGCGTTACTTTTTGGGCGATGTGCGCGACGCGGAGCGTTTGCGCCAGGCCATGCGCGGCATCGATTACGTGGTGCATGCCGCTGCACTGAAGCAAGTGCCGGCGGCGGAATACAACCCGACCGAATGCATCCGCACCAACGTCAATGGCGCCGAAAACATCATCGCCGCGGCCATCGACAACGGCGTGAAAAAAGTCGTCGCGCTGTCCACCGACAAGGCCGCCAGTCCGATCAACCTGTACGGCGCGACCAAGTTGCTGTCGGATAAGTTGTTCGTCGCCGCCAACAACATTGCCGGCGAGCAGCAGACCCGGTTTGCCGTGGTTCGCTACGGCAACGTAGCCGGTTCTCGGGGCTCAGTGGTGCCGTTCTTCAGCAAGTTGATCAGCGAGGGCGCCACTGAACTGCCGATCACCGATGAACGCATGACGCGCTTCTGGATCACCCTCGATCACGGCGTGCAATTCGTGCTCGACAGCTTTGCGCGCATGCACGGTGGTGAAGTGTTTGTGCCGAAGATTCCGTCGATTCGCATCGTCGATCTGGCGCTGGGCATGGCTGAACACCTGCCGCACAAGAATGTCGGGATTCGCCCGGGTGAAAAACTCCATGAGTTGATGGTGCCGCTGGACGACGCGCGGATGACTCTGGAGTTCGCCGATCACTACACCATTCAACCGTCGATCCGCTTCACCAGTGTCGACGTGGATTTTGCCGTAGACAACCTGGGCGAGCAGGGGCGCACCGTGAGCGAGGACTTCGAGTACCGTTCCGACACCAATCCTCACTTCCTGTCGATCGGTCAGATCGCTGACCTGCACGCCGAGTTGTCGGCATGATTCCTTACGGTCGGCAAAGCCTCGATCAGGCAGACGTCGACGCGGTGGTTGCCGTGTTGCAGTCTGACTGGCTCACGCAAGGGCCGACCATCGAGCGTTTCGAACAGGCCATGGCCGAGCGTTGCCAGGCCGATTTTGCCGTCGCGGTGTGCAACGCCACGGCGGCGCTGCACATTGCTTGCCTGGCAGCAGGGCTTGGGCCGGGCGATCGTTTGTGGACGACGCCGAACACCTTCTTGGCCTCGGCCAACTGTGGTCGTTATTGCGGCGCCGACGTGGATTTCGTCGACATCGATCCGCTGACCTGGAACCTCGATGCCCATGCCCTGAAAGCGAAACTGCAAGCGGCCGAAGACAGCGGCACGCTGCCCAAAGTGCTGGTGGCGGTGGCCTTCTCCGGACAAAGCTGTGACATGCGCATGATCGCCGGACTGGCCGAGCGCTATGGCTTCACGGTCATCGAAGACGCTTCCCATGCGGTTGGCGCGTCCTACGCCGGCCGGCCAGTGGGTTGTGGCGAATTCGCCGCCATGACGGTCTTCAGTTTCCACCCGGTGAAGATCATTACCAGTGCCGAAGGTGGCATGGTGCTGACCAATAGCCCGCACCTGGCTGAACGCTTGCAGCGTCTGCGCAGCCACGGCATGACCCGCGACCCGCAACACATGACTGAACCAAGCCACGGCCCGTGGTATTACCAGCAAGTGGAATTAGGCTTCAATTACCGCATCACTGACCTGCAAGCAGCCCTTGGGTTGTCACAGCTGGGTAAACTCGACGGGTTTATCGAACGTCGTCGTGAACTGGTGGCGCGTTATGACCGGTTGCTGGCGTACTTGCCGTTGACCTTGCCGAGCATTCAGCCTGAGGCCGAATCGGCGTGGCACCTGTACGTGGTGCGCCTGCAGACGGAACGGATCAGCCTCAGTCATCGACAGGTGTTCGAAGCGTTGCGAGCGGCCGGGGTCGGTGTGAACCTGCACTATATTCCGGTGCATTTGCAGCCGTATTATCGTGACCTGGGATTTTCCGAGGGGGACTTCCCGCAAGCGGAGCGTTACTACACCGAGGCCATCAGCCTGCCAATGTTTCCTTTACTGAGCGATGAGCAACAGGATTATGTGGTCGAGCAGTTGCGACGGCTGGTCCTTGAGGAGTAGTACCTTGAGCAGCGTTGCGATCATTCCGGCCCGAGGGGGAAGCAAGCGCATCCCCCGCAAGAACCTCAAGCCGTTCGACGGCGTGCCGATGATCGTTCGCTCGATTCGTACCGTGCTGGATTCGGCGCTGTTCGATCAGGTGGTTGTGAGCACCGACGATGAAGAAATTGCCGAGGTCGCCCGGGCGCATGGCGCTGACGTGCCGTTCATGCGTCCGGCGTCGTTGGCGGATGATCACACCGGCACGGCGGCGGTGATGGTTCATGCCTTGAATGAACTGCCCGCGTTCGACTTTGCCTGTTGCATCTACGCGACCGCGCCGTTGTTGCAAGCGCGGTATTTGCGCCAGGGGCTGGACCTGCTGGAACGGCATCCGGACAAATCGTTTGCGTTCTCCGTCGCCAGTTTCGGCTTCCCGGTGCAGCGTGCCTTGACCCTCGACGAAGAGGGCGCCTTGACCTCGCTTTACCCGGAATTTCGCACGACCCGTTCCCAGGATTTGCCCGAAGCCTTTCAGGACGCCGGCCAGTTTTATTGGGGGCGTCGCGAAGCCTGGTTGCGCGGCGATGTATTGTTTTCCCCGGCGAGTCTGCCGGTGATCCTGCCGCGGCATCTGGTGCAGGACATCGACACCCTTGAAGACTGGACGCGCGCTGAATACCTTTACGCCGCATTGAAAGCCGGTGGTGAAGTGCAATGAGAGTACTGATTCGTTCCGACGCCTCACCGACCATTGGCAGCGGCCATATCGCGCGCTTGTTGCCACTGGCCAGAACCTTGCGCAAGCAGGGTTCGTACGTGGCGTTTGCCTGTCGCCTGTTGCCAGGGCATCGACTGGACGCTTTGGCGGGCGAAGGCTTCGAAACCTTTGCGCTGCCCGATCGTTATCCCGATGAAGACCCGCAACAAGCGATTGAATCGATGCTGCCGTGGCAAGCGGACATCGACGCGTTGGCACAGGCGCTGGAAGGCCAGCCGGCGTTCGACTGGATCATCGTCGACCACTATGGCCTCGACCATCACTGGCAAACTGCAGCCAGGCGCTGGGCGCCCCGGATCGCCGTGGTGGATGATCTCGCGACGCGCACTTACGACGCTGATCTGCTGCTGAATCAGAATCTCTCCGGTACAGCTGAGGTATATGCCTCGCTGCTGCCGCCGGATTGCCAGACCTTGCTCGGCCCGCGTTTTGCGATGCTGCGCGATGAGTTCTGCTGCGCAACCATCGAGATCAAACCGCAGGCCAAACGGGTGCTGGTGAACTTCGGCGGCTTCGATGCGGCGATGCAGACTCACCATGCGATGTTGGCGATGGCGGACTTGAGTGACTTGGACGTCGATTTTGTCGCCGGTGCCGACAATCCGGCCTGGGAGCAGATGCAAGTGTTGGCGGCGGATCGTCCGAATTGGCGTTTGCACAGTTTTGTCAGCGACTTCCACAGGCTGATGACCGAGGCCGACCTGTTTGTCGGTGCCGGCGGTGGTACCAGCTGGGAGCGGGCGGCGCTGGGGCTGCCGACGATTTGCATTGCCGTGTCGAATAATCAGCAGGCCAATGGCGTAGTCATGGCGACGGCAGGGGCTCATGTCTACCTCGGTCCGCGTGAACAGGTCAGTGTTGAACAGCTGCGTCAGGCCGTGAGTTTTGTCGCGGACAATCAAGGGTTGCGCCAGAGTCTCGCCGAACACTCCCGGCGATTGGTTGATGGCCGCGGCGCGCAGCGTGTGGCGGCTGCATTGGCCGGAGCGGTTCTACAGATACGCCCGGCGACCCTGGGCGATTCGACGTTGTTGTTCGAGGGGCGCAACGCCGAGGCCGTGCGGCGCTGGTCGCTGGAGACCGGCGTCATTGATCGGCAAGTCCATCAGAACTGGCTGACCGCCAGTCTGAGCAATGATCAGCGGTTGTTATTGATCGCCGAGGCGGATGACGGCCCGGTAGGGGTGCTGCGTTACGACCGGCGTGGCGTTGAAGCCGAAGTGTCGATTTATCTGTTCGAAGACCGTTTCGGGCTGGGCTGGGGCAGGGCGTTGCTGGCGCGGGGCGAGGTATTCGTCACCGGTCATTGGCCACAACTGACCGCCATCACCGCTCAGGTTTTGCCGTCCAATCAGCCGTCGCTGAAAGTATTTCGTGAAGCCGGTTTCACCCAGAGTGCCTGCGCGTTCACGCGCGTATTGAAGGATCACCGCAATGACTAGTTTCAAGATCGGCAACCGCTTGATCGGTGCTGACGCGCCGCCCTTCATCATCGCCGAGATGAGTGGCAACCATAACCAGTCGCTGGACATGGCGCTGCAAATCGTCGAGGCGGCGGCCAAGGCCGGCGCCCATGCCTTGAAACTGCAAACCTACACGGCCGAGACCATGACCCTGGACCTGTCCGAAGGTGAGTTCTTCATCAAGGACCCCAACAGTCTGTGGGCGGGCACATCGCTGTATGCCTTGTACGAAAAAGCGCATACGCCGTGGGAGTGGCATGCGCCGATTTTCGCCCGGGCCAAAGAACTGGGGATGCTGGCGTTCTCCACGCCGTTTGATGACAGCGCCGTCGACTTCCTCGAAAGCCTCGACGTGCCGGCCTATAAGATCGCCAGTTTCGAGAACACCGACCTGCCGTTGATCCGCCGGGTTGCCGCCACGGGCAAGCCGTTGATCATCTCCACCGGCATGGCCAGCATCGCCGAACTCGACGAAACCGTGCGCGCGGCCCGTGAGGCCGGGTGCAAGGACCTGGTATTGCTCAAGTGCACCAGCACGTATCCCGCGACCCCGGCCAATAGCAATGTGCGCACGATTCCTCATCTGCGTGAATTGTTTGGTTGCCAGGTCGGTTTGTCCGATCACTCCATGGGTGTCGGCGTTTCCGTGGCCGCGGTGGCGCTGGGGGCGACGGTGGTGGAGAAGCATTTCACCCTCGACCGCGCGGCCGGTGGCGTGGACGCCAGCTTCTCGCTGGAACCGGCGGAACTGGCCAGCCTGGTCGTGGAGACGGAGCGTGCCTGGCAGGCGATGGGACAGGTGCATTACGGCGTGACTGAAGCCGAGCGTAAATCCCTGGTGTACCGTCGCTCGCTCTATGTCACCCAGGACATGGCTGCCGGTGAGCCCTTTACCACGGCCAATCTGCGCGCCATCCGTCCGGGTCTGGGGCTGGCCCCCAAGCACGCTGAAACCCTTCTGGGCCGCCGCGCCCGCCACGCCATCACGCGTGGAACCCCTCTCGACTGGTCGCTGGTCGAATGACACCTTATCGGGTTGATTCGGCAAAATAGAGTGACCTGTGAGTCATAACGCGCATCTTCACTGTATTGTATAAATCGGGAAGGTGGCGCCTGGCCTGTTTCTGGCCCAGTGATAGCCTTTTATTCTTCCCGCCGTCGCCGCTTCGGGACGACGTTTTTCTCTGTTTGTCGGCGCCCTCGAATCCTTGCGAGCGGTGGTATTGGGCTGTTTATTATTGGGAAGCCGTAATGATTGGCATAAAAAGCATTGCGAGCTACGTTCCTGTAGCCGGCATAGACAATTACGCACAAGGTGCAAAATTCGAGAAGGATGAAGAATTCATCCTTGGCAAGATCGGTTCGGCCTTCCTGCCACGCAAAGACGATGCGCAGGAAACCTCGGACCTGTGCGTCGAAGCAGCCAATGCGCTGTTCGCCAATAATCCTGATTTGAAACGTGAAGCGGTCGATGTGCTGATCGTGGTCACCCAGAACGGTGACGAAGAAGGCCTGCCACACACTGCTGCCATTGTTCAGGACAAGCTCGGCCTGCCGACCACCGTGGCGGCGTTCGATATTTCCCTGGGCTGCTCCGGCTACGTCTACGGCATCTACGCGATCAAGGGCTTCATGGAAGCCGCCGGCCTGAAGAATGGCTTGCTGATCACGGCCGATCCGTACTCCAAGATCGTCGACCCCGAAGACCGCAACACCACCATGCTGTTCGGCGATGCTGCCACCGCCACCTGGATGGGCGAAAACGCTCCGTGGCAGCTGGGCAAGGCCAAGTTCGGCACCGACGGTTCCGGTGCGCCGCACCTGAAAGTGACCGACGGTGTGTTCTTCATGAACGGTCGTCAGGTGTTCAACTTTGCGTTGCTCAAAGTCCCGGCGCATTTGCATGAACTGCTGGCCGATTCGCAACTGACGGCTGACGATGTCGATGCCTTCTGCATTCACCAGGGCAGTGCGGCGATTGTCGATGCCGTGGCACGCCGCTTCGAAGGCGAGCCGGAGAAGTTTCTCAAGGACATGGTCGAGACCGGTAATACCGTGTCATCGAGCATTCCTTTGCTGCTGGAAAAACACGTACTGGACTCCAGTTGGAAGCGAGTTGCACTGAGTGGTTTCGGCGTTGGCTTGTCGTGGGGGTCTGCGATCATCTATCGCCCATAACGGCAACGCATCAGTCAAAGAAAGCCAGACACAAAAAAAGCGCTCAAGGTGTAATCTTGAGCGCTATTTTTTTTGCCCGGACAATTAGCGAGGCGGCATGAGCGAGTTCTTTGAGCACAACGTCGATGTCATCCAGCAGCGCTGGCCGGCATTGGCTGTGCGCTTGCTGGTGGAAGACACGAGCCTGTTGCAGGCGGATCTGGTGGAAGGCCTGGGCTCGACGTTGAGCATCAACGGCATTCAATTGACCAGCCGCCATGATCGCAGCCGCGAGGCCAGAGTCCAGGCCGACAGCTTGCCGCTCGGCAACCCGGTGCTGCATGTGTACGGCACCGGTCTTGGCGATCTGCAATCGGCATTGCTTGAACGCGACGGGCTTGAGCGCTTGTACGTGCACATTCTCAACGGTGCGGTGTTCAACCTGGTGCTGCAATTGCTTGATCAGCAGCCGTGGCTCAGCGATCCGCGAGTCAAGTTGCTGTATGCCGGTGATCTTGCGGAAATCAGGTTGCCGTTTTTTGCCCTGCCGTCTGAGCTGGTCCTGGCCGATGACTTCAGCGCGAAGATTCGGGATCGCCTGATCAGCGAAACTCACCTGGCCTTCAACAACCGAGAGTTCGACCCGCAGTCGCCTGAGATTATCGAGCGCTTGCAGGCGTGTCTGGCACTGGTGCAAACCGATCCTGACGTGGCCGAATTGTTCGGTACCCGTCCCGGCGAGGAGGTGTTCGTCATTGCCACCGGCCCGAGCCTTGAACTGCATTTCGAGACTTTGCGTGCAATTCGCAGCCAGGTTGTTCGGCCGCTGTTCATCTGCGTTGACACCGCTTTTCGCCCGTTGCTCAAGCATGGCATTCGTCCCGACGTGGTGGTCAGCATCGACCAGCGTATTTCAGCCCGGCACTTGCCGCCGGAAGACACCGCCGACATCACGCTGGTGTACATGCCCATGCTTGATCCGTTGGTGCTCGAAGACTGGCAAGGGACGCGTCATTGCAGTTACTCCGCCAGCCCTATCTATCAGTCGTTGCGTGCGCAATTGCCCAGGGGCGAGTTGTATGTCGGCGGTAGCGTGATTCACCCGGCCGCCGACCTGGCGGTGAAGATGGGCGCGGCGCAGATCACCCTGTTCGGTGCCGACTTCGCTTTCCCGGGCGACAAGACCCACGCTGGCTGGAGCGATGGCGACCTGGGGCCGCAATTGGGCGCCGCCAAACATTGGGTGCTGGATGGTCATGGACAGCGCATCAAGACTCAGCTCAATTTCCGCAGCTATCTGTGTGAACTCGAGCGGTTTGTCGCCGGCCATCCGCAGGTGCGCTTCTATAACAGCAGCCGGGCGGGGGCGATGATCGCCGGGACCGTCTTTCATCCGGAGTTCGCTTCATGAGTGCTCGTGAGTCTTTTATTGCCGAAGCGCAGCACTGCGCCACCTTGTTCCGTTTGGGGCGCGATGTAGAAGCGGGGCTGGCGATGACCGAGCTGGTCGCTGCGGTTCACCCGACGTTTGATTCAAAGACGCTGGACGTACAGCAGCAATGGACGTTTGTGCTCGGTCAAATGTTTGCGTGTCAGGAGGCGCAGAACTGGCTCGCCCTGGCAGATTATCTGGAATACGAACTGGTCGAGTTGCTGACCGACAGCCTGTCCCTTTAAGCAATATTTCTTCTGTCGGTGCTGGCGAGTCCTTGCCTATCCCGTTATCGACAGTTCCCTGACGTCAGTTTTTCGCTGCTATCAAGCCGCCAACCCCTTGATTTACAGGGGGTGGCAACGTGATGGCAAATATTTTTGAAAATCCCCTAAAGCAAGTTGCATTGGCGACGATAACTATTACGAAGGTTCTCTAGGCCATACCCGGCGGTTGCCAGGGCCGGAAGCCGCAGTACCCAACCAACGAGGAATTCGTCATGGCTTTAACAGTAAACACCAACGTCACATCGTTGAACGTTCAGAAGAACCTCAACCGTGCTTCCGACGCTCTGTCGACTTCGATGTCTCGCCTGTCTTCCGGCCTGAAAATCAACAGCGCTAAAGACGACGCCGCCGGCCTGCAGATCGCTACTCGTATGACCTCGCAAATCCGCGGTCAGACCATGGCTATCAAAAACGCCAACGACGGTATCTCGATTGCTCAGACCGCTGAAGGCGCGATGCAGGAATCGACCAACATTCTGCAGCGTATGCGTGAACTGGCTGTTCAGGCACGAAACGACTCGAACGGTACTCAAGACCGCGTCGCTTTGAACAAAGAATTCGCGGCAATGTCGGACGAACTGACTCGTATCGCCAAGTCGACCAACCTGAACGGCAAAAACCTGATCGACGGTACTGCTGGCACCATGACCTTCCAGGTGGGTTCCAACACCGGTTCGGCTAACCAGATCACTCTGACCCTGGCTTCCGGCTTCGACGCCGTAACCCTGTCCGTTGACTCGGCTACCCTGCAGATCACTGGTAACAGCTCGGCAACTGCTCAGGCTTCGTTCTCCGCTGCCCTGACCAAAATCGACTTGGCTCTGCAAACCATCAACACCAGCCGTGCCGACCTGGGTGCTGCACAAAACCGTCTGACCAGCACCATCTCCAACCTGCAGAACATCAACGAAAACGCCGCTGCTGCACTGGGTCGCGTACAAGATACCGACTTCGCTGCTGAAACTGCACAGCTGACCAAGCAACAAACTCTGCAACAAGCTTCCACCGCAGTTCTGGCTCAGGCCAACCAACTGCCATCCGCTGTACTGAAACTGCTTCAGTAATAGCTGATTGAGTTTTGGCGAGGGGTGTGCGCTGGTCGTGCCCTCTCGCTTTTTTACTTTTAGAGGTGATGGACATGGATATGAGCGTGAAGCTGAACTTGTCTTATCCGGCGGCCAAGCACGCGACTCCGGTTGCCGACAAGGCTGCGGAAAAGCCTCAAGCGGCGCCCGCGAAAGTGGTCGACGTCAAGGAAGCGCGCAAGACTGCCCAAACTGAACAGGACAAGCTGAAAATGGCGGTCCAGGAAATTGAAAAATTCGTTCAGTCGGTCAAGCGTAACCTGGAGTTCTCGATTGATGAGCCTTCGGGACAAGTCGTAGTAAAAGTCATTGCCAGTGAGTCGGGTGAGGTGGTTCGCCAGATCCCCAACGAAGAAGTTTTGAAACTGGCCAATAGTTTGAATGATGCAAGCAGCTTGTTGTTCAGCGCGAAAGCCTGACGGCTGGCACGAATTTTGTTGCTATGTTCTTTTGGGCGTTGTAGTGGTCAAAAGACCGGCGACACACTGAAGGGAGTTCCACATGGCAAGTCCAATTTTACCGGGCACGGGTTTAGGCTCAGGCCTTGATACCGGTGCTATCGTCAAGGCCTTGGTCAACGCTGACAAAGCGGCCAAACAAGGTCAGATTGACCGTGGGACCACAACCAACACGGCGAGCATCTCCGGGATTGGTACGCTGAAGTCGCTGCTGGCCACGTTCCAGAAAGCACTCACCGATCTGGGCAGCACGACCACCCCTCAGTTCACGGGTTATTCGGCTACGTCCTCGGACCCCAAAGTACTGACCTCCACGTCCAGCAACACCGCTGTTGCCGGCAATTACGTGGTCAAAGTCACCAGTCTTGCCACCTCGTCGAAAGTTGCCTCCGCGGCCTTTGCTGGCGGCGCAACCAGTCCGATCACGGCAGGCACGCTGACCATCACCCAGAACGGCACCAGCTACCCGGTGACCGTCGGTGCGGGCGCCACGCTGCAATCGGTGCGTGATTCGATCAACACTCAGTACCAGGCCAGCGGCCTGAGCGCGAACATCGTGACCGACAGCTTCGGTTCGCGCCTGGTGTTGGGTTCGACCACGACCGGTGCAGGTTCTGATATCTCCGCCACCGGCATCCCTGAGCTGACCATCGACGGCACAGCCCCAATGGCCGGCACACCGACTGCAACTTCTTCGGGTGCGATTGGTGGCCTGGCTGCGGACGCGGTGTTCTCGGTGGATGGTCTGGCGATGACCAGCAAGTCCAACACCGTTGACAAGACGATCTCCGGCCTGAGCCTGGTCCTGACTGGCGCCGGTACATCGACGGTTAACGTCGCGACCAACAACGATGGCCTGAAAGCATCGATCCAGAAGTTCGTTGACGCCTACAACGCCATTGCCAACGCAGTGACGTCCTTGACCAAACCGTCCCTGGACGACGATGGCAAGCCGACCGTTTCGGCCGCGTTGACCGGTGACCCGCTGCCACGTTCGCTGTTGGCCGCCATTCGTGCTCCGTTGTCCCAGACCGGTGCTGGCGACAAACTGACTGTGCTTTCCCAGTTGGGGATCACTACGGATCAAAAAACCGGTGCGCTGAACTTCGACGGCACCAAGTTCACCGCTGCGATGAACGACAAGAAGCTCGGTGGCGAAGTCCAGACCCTGTTTACCGGCACTAACGGTCTGCTCGAACGCATGAATAATGTGATCAAGCCGTACACCGATACCGGTGGCATCCTCGACACTCGCACCACCAACCTGAATGTGACCAAAACCAAACTGACCGCTGATCAGGCTGCCTTGGATCGTCGGGTCGAAACACTGACCGCGGTACTGACCAAAAAGTACAACGACATGGATACCCTCGTGGGTAAGTTGAAGGCAACTGCCAGCAACATTACCGGGATGTTCGAGGCCATGGCCGCGCAGCAGAAGAACTCGTAACACGCATAACGCCAAAAGCCCGGCAGCGTTTTCAAGCGCTCCGGGCTTTTTGCATTTGAATCTAAAGTTTTTTGACGCGTCGTCGATACACTGGTTAGACGACTAAAAATTTTGATGAGGTACAACATGAATCCAATGTTAGCCCTTCGCCAATACCAGAAGATTGGCGCTCAAGCGCAAACTTCCGAAGCCAGCCCTCATCGACTGGTACAGATGCTGATGGAAGGTGGTCTGGACCGTATTGCCCAGGCTAAAGGCGCGATGGAGCGTAAAGATATCCCGAACAAGGGTGTTCTGATCGGCAAGGCCATCGGCATCATTGGTGGTTTGCGTGAAGGCCTGGACCTCGAGAACTCCATCGAAACCGTCGGTGAGCTGGACAATCTCTACGCCTACATGATGAAGCGCCTGGCTGAAGCCAACATCAAGACCGACCCGAAGATTCTCGACGAAGTTGCTGATTTGCTTCGTACTGTCAAAGACGGTTGGGATGGTATTGCCGCACCGGGTCCGCAGTTTTAAGGAGATCACCATGAGTCTTGTATTGCAGCGAATCGAACACACCCGCGAAGCCCTGGTCGGTGCATTGGCCGAGCGCAATTGGGAAGCCATCGGTGAGTTGGACCTGGCGTGCCGATCCTGCATGGAAGACGTTTTGAGTGAGGCTTCGGTGGATGAGGCTGCGTTGCGCGACAATCTTGAGGAGCTGCTGGGGGTGTATAAGCAGCTGCTTGAGGCCGCGACGGGGGAGAGGCAAGCGATAGTCGACGAGATGTCGCAGATCCATCAAGCACAGAACGCGGCAAAGGTTTACCATCTGTTTGGTTAATTAATCCTCGGTTAATCCAAACATAGTGCGCCATAAATTTGACTGTGCACGGTTTTTTGACTTAACTAGTGGCTGGTTCCAGATTTCAGGCGTGTACAGGCAGAATGTGTCTGCAAGCGTCTAGCTTGCCCCATCATTTTTGGGCATTGAGTTGACTAGGGAAGTTGCTATTGCATGTGGCGTGAAACCAAAATTCTGCTGATTGATGACGATAGCGTCCGCCGCCGCGACTTGGCGGTGATTTTAAATTTTCTCGGTGAAGAAAATTTACCCTGCGGAAGCCATGACTGGCAGCAGGCTGTCGGCTCTTTGTCATCAAGTCGTGAAGTGATCTGTGTCCTGATCGGGACGGTCAATGCTCCTGGCGCACTTACGGGCTTGTTAAAGACACTCGCAACCTGGGATGAGTTCCTTCCGGTTTTGTTAATGGGCGATAATTCTTCCATTGACCTGCCAGAAGACCAGCGTCGCCGAGTGCTTTCGACCCTCGAAATGCCACCCAGCTACAGCAAACTGCTCGACTCTCTGCACCGTGCCCAGGTCTATCGCGAGATGTACGACCAGGCCCGCGAGCGCGGTCGTCACCGTGAACCCAATCTGTTCCGCAGCCTTGTCGGCACCAGCCGGGCGATTCAACACGTCCGTCAGATGATGCAGCAAGTGGCCGACACCGACGCCAGCGTGCTGATCCTCGGTGAATCCGGCACAGGCAAGGAAGTGGTTGCGCGCAACCTGCACTACCACTCCAAGCGTCGTGACGCGCCATTCGTGCCGGTCAACTGCGGGGCGATCCCGGCCGAGTTGCTGGAAAGCGAATTGTTCGGCCACGAGAAGGGCGCCTTTACCGGGGCGATCACCAGCCGTGCCGGACGTTTCGAGCTGGCTAATGGCGGTACGCTGTTTCTCGATGAGATCGGCGACATGCCGCTGCCGATGCAGGTCAAGCTGCTGCGCGTACTGCAGGAGCGCACCTTCGAGCGTGTGGGCAGCAACAAGACCCAAAGCGTCGACGTGCGCATCATTGCCGCGACCC
>Ga0302169_10000068_pt1 | contig 33278 bp, 35 predicted proteins | sample I_Fen_N1_3_FD_193493 | JGI IMG/M metagenome (GOLD analysis project Ga0302169, IMG submission 193493) | Peat permafrost microbial communities from Stordalen Mire near Abisko, Sweden - I_Fen_N1_3 | ecosystem: Environmental > Terrestrial > Soil > Wetlands > Permafrost | place: Sweden: Abisko...
CCGTTCGGCGGGTACAAGCAGTCGGGTAACGGTCGGGACAAATCGCTGCACGCGTTCGACAAATACACCGAGCTCAAAGCGACCTGGATCAAGCTCTAATACCTATAAAAAAAGCGACGGTCGCCGGCACGCTGCCGGTGGCCATCGGAGAAAGCTATGAAACAAGATTCTGTGAAACAAACCCACGTAAACAGCTACTACGCCGCCACTCGTAACTTCACCGGCGACTTCCCGGTGCTCGAACAAGCGGTGGACTGCGACGTCTGCATCATCGGCGCCGGCTACACCGGTCTGTCCTCGGCCCTGTTCCTCGCGGAAGCGGGCTACAGCGTGACCGTCCTCGAAGCCGCCAAAGTCGGTTTCGGCGCCAGCGGTCGCAACGGCGGTCAACTGGTCAACTCCTACAGCCGCGACGTCGACGTCATCGAAGAACGCTACGGCGACAAAACCGCTGAAGTCCTCGGCAGCATGATCTTCGAAGGCGCCGACATCATTCGTCAGCGCATACAACACTACGACATCCAGTGCGACTACAAGACCGGTGGCATCTTCGCCGCGATGAACAAGAAGCAACTCAAAGGCCTGGCTGAGCAGAAGAAGAGCTGGGAGCGCTACGGCAACAAGCACCTGAAAATGCTCGACGCGGCTGACATCAAGCGTGAAGTCGGTTCCGACGCTTACGTCGGCGGCCTGCTCGACATGCAGGGCGGCCATATTCACCCGCTGAACCTGGCCCTCGGCGAAGCCTCGGCCATCATCGGCCTGGGCGGCAAAATCTACGAACAATCGGCCGCAGTGGAAATCACCTATGGCGAACCGATCACCGTGCGCACCGCCAAAGGCCTGGTCCGCGCCAAGTACCTGCTGATCGCCGGTAACGCCTACCTGCCGCAGGGCCTCGACAATCGCGTGACCAGCAAAAGCATGCCGTGCGGCTCGCAGATCGTCGTCACCGAACCGTTGTCGGAAAAGGTTGCGCGCAGCCTGATCAAAAACAATTACTGCGTCGAAGACTGCAACTACCTGCTCGACTACTACCGCCTGACTGCCGACAACCGCTTGCTGTACGGTGGTGGCGTGGTATACGGCGCCCGCGAACCGGACGACATCGAACAGCTGATCCGCCCGAAAATCCTCAAGACCTTCCCGCAATTGAAGGACGTGAAGATCGACTACCGCTGGACCGGCAACTTCTTGCTGACCATGTCGCGCATGCCGCAATTCGGCCGCATCGAGAAAAACGCCTACTACATGCAAGGCTACAGCGGCCACGGCGTCACCTGCTCGCACCTGGCCGGCAAACTGATCTCGGAAATGATCCGCGGCGACGCTGAACGCTTCGATGCTTTCGCTTCGCTCCCGCACATGCCGATGCTCGGTGGCCGCACCTTCTCGGCACCGTTGACCGCCCTCGGCGCCGTGTACTACTCGCTGCGCGACCGTTTCGGCATCTAATCGCCACAATCCCTGTAGGAGCCGGGCTTGCCCGCGATGACGGCGGCACAGTCAACATTGATGTTGCCTGACACACCGCCATCGCGAGCAAGCTCGGCTCCTACAGGAGATCACCTGTGCCCTAACACCCCGAATCAAATGTGGGAGCGGGCTTGCTCGCGAAGAGGCCATATCAGCCACTATCAATCCCACCTGACACCCCCAAAACCCACACAGCAGAACAGCCCGACATGACCACCCTCAGCTTTTTCACTAACCAGTTATCGAACCTGCTGAGCAACACCCCCAAACGTGATTTAATACCCGCCTTTCAAATTTCCGGGACAGGGAAGCGGTACTCTCGCGGCCAAAAGTCGCCCGCCATCCACCCCCATAACCCTTAAGTATTCTTCGCATAAGGCTGTCATGGACACGGGCTCACGACTCAAATTAGTACGCGAAAGCTACAAAATGTCCCAGCGCGAGCTGGCCCGGCGTAGCGGCGTCACCAATGCCACCATCTCCCTGATCGAACAAAATCGTGTCAGTCCCTCCGTCAGCTCGCTCAAAAAACTGCTCGAAGGCATTCCCATGTCTTTGGCGGACTTCTTCACCTTTGATCAGCCACCGCGTGAGCATCAATACGTGTTCCGGGCCAATGAACAGCCGGATCTTGGCCGTCATGGGCTGCGGTTGTTGCTGATCGGGGCTTCGGTGCCGAGTCGGCAGATGCGCCTGTTGCGCGAGCAGTACGCGCCTGGGGCGAGTTCTGGTGAGGAACCCATCGTTCATTCGGAAGGCGAGGAGTGTGGGCTCGTCACCCGTGGCACAGTTGAGCTGACCGTGGATGGGCAGATCAGCGTGCTCAACGCGGGTGATGGCTACTACTTTCCGACGACTTTGCCGCACAAGTTCCGCAACATTGGCCAGGATGAAGCGGAAATCATCAGCGCCAACACCCCGGCCAACTTCTAACTTCAATACGGACGCAACCCTGTAGCAGCTGCCGAAGGCTGCGTCCGCATCCAACACCCAAGCTGAATGGAAGCAGCTGTTTCAGCGTTTAATAGAAGAAAATGGACTTTACCTCATGACCCCACCCCGCATCCGCCCCGTCGCACTTTGCATCTTCCATCACGATGGCAAGATCCTGCTCAGCGAAGCCCACGACCCCATCAAAAACCGCCCATTCTTCCGCCCAATCGGTGGCGGTATCGAGTTTGGCGAAACCAGTGCCCAGGCCATTGAACGTGAAGTTCAGGAAGAACTTGGATTGGCTATCACCGATGTTCGCTTACTCGGTACGCTTGAAAACATCTTTACGTATGCCGGCACGCCCGGTCATGAAATTGTGCAGATCTACGATGCGAAATTCGTCGATGTCAGCGTCTATGCGCTCCCGCATTTGGAGGGTCAAGAAACCGATGGCGCAACCTTTACTGCGAAGTGGCTTGCGTGGGAAGGCTTTACTGATGACGCGCCGTTGGTTCCTGATGGGCTGTACGAATTGCTGAAGAAAGTAGCGCTGTTGGACTAACACTTGCCACTCAAGAACTCTGGAAAAATGAGCGTCAGATCATTTCATAAGAAGGAAAAGGTGACAGATCCAATTAAATAAATAGATCCTCACCTTTACCGCGCAAGTTACCCTTTGGTAAAGGCGAGCAGATCAGCATTGATGATCTCTGCATGAGTGGTCGGCATGCCGTGGGGCAGCCCTGGGTAAGACTTCAGCGTGCCATTCTTCAAAAGCTTCACCGACTTGAATAAAGAGAAAAGGTGACAGATCTATTTTATTAAAATAGATCTGTCACCTTTTTTGGCCTTTTTTGCTGTCCGAAAGCTGTTTTGTTTTTGCAGTCATCGGGGGGGGGGCTCCGTTTCAGCCTGACCGCTGGAAAGGAGGCGAGCATTGCGGCATGTGTTCAGACGATAAAAAACCGCAACAGGTTGGGTTGCTGCGGTTCAGATCGGGTCAGTTCACTTTAGGTACATCAAACCCACGCTGCTCAATCACCCGAAACACATCGCTCACATCCTGAATCAGGATCCGGGCGATGTTGGTGACGGTGTTGATGTCGTTTTCGGCGTAGTCGGGGAGGCTGGTGCAGGCCATCAGGTTTAGGTATTTGAGGACGGCGCTGAGGCGTTCGCTGACGCAGTTGTGTAGTTCACGAAGTGGGGCGTCGCTGTCGATGAGCAGGACGGGGTAGTCGGTGGCGAGTTGGGACATTGGGGTGAAACGGCGGGGGGGGTTGTTCGTTTTCATTAGATAAGATTCTTTTTTAAGGGAATGAACTGCCACCTTATTGCTGCGATACAAAATGGGTGGCAACTGTGCGCGGGTTCGCAGACCAGGAAGAATCAAACCCGGCAGACTCGAAAGTCTCCCACGCACAGCCGCCATAAACTGCGACGCAGGCGAAGCTCGCCTGGGTGTCTTATGACGGTGCCGGCTGATTCTATTCTGTAGGGCTGCGAAACCCAATCGCTAACTGCGGTCAGCGACGGGTCGAATATAGGCGTCGATTTTGGCGGCTGCAAACGGGGTTGTAGGACCTAAAGGCGGGTTTTGGGTGGAGGGTGGAGTCTGCGTTTGGTTGAGTCGGCGTCGTGATCTCGGAGGTTGTTTAGTGTCAGGTGGACCGTACGTGCCGGGATTGCGGCTGCTGCGCATTAGGACGCAGGCTTCGCCAGCTGCTACGGGATGTAAGCGTGTTTAAAAATGCGGTGAGTATTGCGGCCGCTTCGCTGCCCAGCGGGAGCAAGCTCTCTCGCCACAGAGGGCGGTTTCCTACACGATTTTCGGATGGGCAGAAACGACAAAGCCCCGAATCATTGGGGCTTTGATCGTTCGAGGTCATTGCCTGGCTTGGGGCGAATGCGGGTTATGTTCGGTGTGTTTCGGGCCGGTCAGTGCCCATGCCACGACGCCGATCAGCGGCACGAAGACGATCACTACGATCCACAAGAGTTTGTTACTTGATTTGCCTTGGGCTTTGCGGACTCGGTTGATGGCCCAAAGCTCGATCAGCAGAAGCACCGCCACGAGTACGATCCAGACTGTTTCGGTTTGCATTCGTCACCCTCCTGATAGTCATTCAGTTAGGTGAGCTGGGGTGGGCGGGGTTCATTAAATTTTGGGGTGTTGTGGAGAGTGCTCGCGCAGGTGTGACAGTCAGTATTGATGTTGACTGTCAGGGCCTCTTCGCGAGCAGGCTCGCTTGTCTGTTTAGACTTGAAGGGGTGGGCGGGAAGTCGCGCGGCTGTGGCAGCATTAAAGCGGCGGGTTTCTGGGGGAGGATAGGGGGTTGGCCTAGGCGATGGATCAGGAGTGAACGGGGATTCGACGAACAGACTCGTCGACATCCCCGGTTTTAAATCACGCGGGTCTCATCCCTATCCACGTGGATAGGCCAGCGTGCCTATGCGGGCCGCCTTACAACAACGAAATCGGGTAACTGATGAACAGCCGGTTTTCGTCAAATTCGTTGGTGCTGAAGTTCTTCCGGATGCTGGAATTTCGCCATTTGACGCTCAGGTTTTTCAGGGCGCCAGACTGAACCACATAGGCCAGCTCCGACTCGCGGCCCCATTCCTTGCCATCGGTGATAGCACCCGTGTGCACGTTATCGCCACTGATGTAGCGGTTCATCATGGTCAGCCCCGGCACACCCACAGCGACGAAGTTGAAATCATGGCGAACCTGCCAGGAATGTTCCTGCGCATTGTCGTAGCTGGAGTTGTAGCTGTCGTTCGCCAATGTGCCGCCACTGGAACCGTTGACCCGCATCCAGGCGCTGTCTCCGGTGAGTTTTTGCAGGCCCACATAGAACGTGTTGCCTCCCAGTTTGGCGGAGAACAGACCGAAGGCGGTCTTGTTGTCCAGATCGCCGGCCAGGCTGGCGCCGTTTTCCTTGCCCGAGAAAAAGCCCATATTGGCGCTTAGCGTCCAGTCACCCACGGGTTGCGTGTGGTTGAGGCTGAAATATTGCTGCTGATAGATGTCCTTTAGTTCGTCGTACCAGAGGCCAACCGTGGTGCGCTTCTCGTTGAAGGTGTATTCACCGCCACCGAAGTTGAATCGGTCGGAGGTGAACGCAGGTTTCCCGTTCAGGGACATGTCTTCCATGCTGGCGTCATTACGCGGGCTGTTCTGCTGGAACTGGCCGCCATACAACGTCAACCCGCCGACCTCCTGGGAGGTGACCTGAGCACCACGAAAGGTCTGCGGCAACGAGCGGCCGTCATCCGAACGCAGGATCGGCAGGGTGCTTACCCATTCGCCGACTTTCAACACGGTTTTTGAAACCTTGGCCTTGGCGGCGACTCCCAGGCGTCCGAAATTGTCAGCAGGTTCTCCATCACCATGGACAGGCAACAGTTGCGTACCCGCAGTGCCTTTGCCCCCGTCGAGTTTCTGCGAATAAAGGCCCAGTACATCCACACCGAAACCTACCGTTCCCTGGGTGTAGCCTGAGCGGGCATCGAGGATAAAGTTTTGCGTCCATTCTTCAGCTTTGTTTTGCGGCGCGGCAGCATTCGGGTAGGCGGGATTGACGAAATTGCGATTGATGTAGGCGTTGCGCAGATTGAGGGTGGCCGTAGCACCCTCGATAAAACCGCTGTTTTCATCGGCATGAACGGCCCCGGCGGTGAGTGCTACGGTCAGACCGATCAAAGAGCAGTGTGCGGGCACGTTGCGGCGAAAATAAGTGTGGCGCATGGGGGGATCTCGCGATGAATTATTATTTTTTTCGGCACTGTTTTGCTGCCGGCGACGGAATTTCAGGTGCAGGCGGCCCTGGCAATAATTTGCCAAGGGACCGCCGTGCAAGCGTCTGGAGAAGAGGCGTATTAGTGGTTGGCAACCCGACGACGCAGCAGGTCGTCGATGGCCCTGATGGCCAGCGGATAACCGTCGGCGCCCATGCCGCAGATCACCGCATTGACCACGCCGGACATGATCGAGTGGCGATGCAGTTCATCGCGGGCATGGATGTTCGACAGGTGCAGTTCGATCAGCGGTGTGTCGAGCAGCTTCAGGGCATCGAGGACCGGAATCGAGTGGAATGAAAAGCCGGCCGGGTTGATGATCAGTGCCGCGCCTTGTTCAAACGCCTCCTGAATCCAGTCGACCATCACGCCTTCGTGGTTGGTCTGGCGAAAGTCGCAAACCAGGTCAAGTTCCTCGGCCAGCCTTTCACTGGTCTGGCGAATCTGATCGAGCGTGGTGTGGCCGTAAATGTGCGGCTCGCGACGACCCAGCAGGTTCAAATTAGGGCCGTTGAGGATGAAGACGGTGCGGTTCATGGTCGTCCTGCTGCGTTATTTGGAAAGAATGGCTGAAGCGCGAGTGTCGACGGCGTCGTCTTTGGCAACGGCGTTAAGGTCGATGCCGCGGGTTTCCGGGCCGATGACGATCATGGCCAGCGAGATCAGGTTGATCACCGCGCACAGCGTCACCAGAGGCCAAGGGGAGTTGTTCGACTGGCTCATCATCCACACGGCGATCATCGGCATAGGGCCGCCAATCACCAGGTTGGCGCCGGTGTAGGCCAGTGCCGAGCCGGAGTAACGAACCTGGGTCGGGAAGGCTTCGGCGAAGGCCACCGGTTGAATGCCGCTCTGGAACTGGGTGAAGCCCAGGAACAGCCCCATGATTGCCATGATGGCGGGAACGTTGAGCGTGTTGAGGATCGGGAAGTAGACGAACAGGATCAGCAAGGTCATGCATGAACCCAGGGCCAGCGCCTTTTTACGGCCCCAGCGATCCGCCAGATAACCACCGGCCAGCGCGCCGAAAATGGCGCAGACGTTCGCCACCATCAGCGACATGAAGCCCGTCGATTGGCTGAAGCCCAAGTGCTTGGTCAGGTAGCTGAGGGAAAAAATCACGATCAGGTAGAACAGCGCAGCAGGCGAGCAGAAGAACAGCATCAAGCGCAGGATGGTCTTGTAATGGCTGCCGACGGCCGATTTTAGCGGGCTTTTTTCCTGCTTCACCGGGGTCTTTTTCAACGCGACGAAGGCCGGGGTTTCATCGACTTTCAGGCGGATGAAGATCGCGACCACCACCAGTACGAAGCTCATGAGGAAGGGAATACGCCAGCCGAAGCTTTCGAATTGCTCACTTGAAAGTGTCGCTGCCAGGCCCATCAACACACCATTGGCCATTATCTGGCTCAGCGGTGAGCACAAACCGAGCATGCCCGAATACCGCCCGCGGCGATCGGGGGCGGCGTGCTCCAGCGCCATCAGTTGTGCCCCGGTGGACTCACCGCCCAGGGCGAAACCTTGAATGATCCTCAGCAGCACCAGCAGGATCGGCGCCCAGATCCCCACTTGGCCGTAGGTGGGCAACAAGCCCATCAACACCGACGCCAGGCCCATCATGGTCACGGTGGCCAACATCAGGTTGCGGCGGCCGAGTTTGTCGCCGAGGTAGCCACACGTAATGGCGCCCAATGGTCGCGCGGCCAGGCCAACGCCGAAGGTCGCCAGCGACGCGAGCAGGCCGGCCGTCGGTTCCATCGCCGGGAAGAACAGCTTGGGCAGAATGGTCGCCGACACGGCGCCATACAGAGTGAAGTCAAACCACTCCAGGGCGGTGCCGATGGTCGCGGCGGTCACCGCTTTGCGAGGCATGCGCAAATCATGAGTCTCGTGACTGGTTGTGCTCATTGAGGTGCTCGTCATTTTTATGATTATGGGGTACCCCAACGATCCAGCCCGAGGGAGGGCGCCAGCAGAAACGTCGAAGTGAGTAGACGTTAACCCATACTGCTTGCAGAATAATTATCGAAATCCAGACAAATACATAAGCTGACCTTATGGGTGCGAATTATGGAACTGCGTCACTTGAAAGCCTTTATGGTCGCGGCCGACCTGCAACATTTTAGTCGCGCGGCCGAGCAACTGGGCATTGCGCAACCGGCGCTGAGTCAATTGATGCGCACGCTTGAGTCCGAGCTGGGGCTGGTCTTGTTTCGCCGGGAAAACCGCGGGGTGGCGTTGACCGCAGCCGGCGAGGCGTTTCTACCCCATGCGCGGCAGTCCATCGAGTCCAGCGAACTGGCAATCGCCGCTGCCCGCCGTGCCAGGCGCGGGGAAGTGGGCGAGATCAACATCGGCTACCACTCGGCCTTGTTCGAGGCCAATTTGCCGCAGTTGCTTCGGCATTACTTCAGCACGTTCCCCGAGGTCAAGGTATCGCTGGTGGACGCCGGTATCCGCGCGCAGTTCGACATGTTGCTCGACCACAAGCTCGATCTGGCCTTTGCCAGGGTGTTCAAGGATCACCTGCCGGACCGCCTGCGCACCCATCATTTCAGCCAGTCCAGGCTCGTCCTGCTGATGCCGGACAACCATGAACTGGTCGACAGCTTCAGCGGAGACCTGTCCACGCTGCGCCATGAAAAGTTCGTGTTCCTGCAGGACAGCGCCGGCATCGGCCTGACCTCCCATACCCTCCAGGCGTGCCGGCAGAACCAGTTGCACCCGCAAAACATCATGTATGTGCCGTCGCTGATGAGCATCCCCGGGCTGGTGGCCGCCGGCATCGGCCTGAGCATCGTGCCTGAAACCATGACACGCCTGACCATGCCGGGCATACGCATTGTGCCCCTGGCTCAAGAGGAAATGGTCAGTGAGCTGTCGCTGATTTCACGGATTGACGAGCGTTCCAGTGCGGTGCTGCACTTTATCGAAGAGGCGCATGGCTGGGGATAACCTTGCCCGCGTGTCGATAGTAGAGTGTCGAGCCATGTCGTCACTCCACAGGGATGACCGATGTCGCAACGTCGCTATCGGTACTGATCGACACGACTCCATTTTTAATCGACACCATTTTTGTCAGCCTTCCTGCACGCGTTCAATGGCAGAATCTCCTCAACTTGACCGTTTTGGAGAACACCATGCTTCGTGTGTTTGAACGAAGACTCGACCCTTTTCCGCCTGATGAGGTACCACCGCCACCCGCCGGCCTGGCTCGCTTCCTGTGGGCCTGCACGCGCGGCGCCCGCGGTTACATCCTGGCGCTGGCGTTGCTCAGTGCCGCGGTGTCGATTTACGAAGCCTGGCTGTTTTCCTTCCTCGGCCAGGTCGTGGACCTGCTCTCAACCTGGCAGGCAGGCGGTGAAGCGGCTGCGCAGGAAAGTCGCGTGCTGTGGGGCATGGGCATCGTCATGGTGGGCAGTGTCGGGCTGGTGGCGTTGCGCACCATGGTGCAACACCAGATATTGGCGATTAACTTGCCGTTGCGGCTGCGCTGGGACTTCCATCGCCTGATGCTGCGCCAGAGCCTATCGTTTTTTTCCGATGAGTTTTCCGGCCGGGTCACAACCAAGGTGATGCAGACGGCGCTGGCCGTGCGCGACGTTTTATTCACCCTGATCGAGATCGCGCCCGGGATCGGCGTGTATTTCATCGCGATCATCGCACTGGCCGGCGGCTTCGCCCTGAAACTGATGCTGCCTTTCGTGGCCTGGGTCGCGCTGTTCGGGCTGGCCATGCTGTACTTCGTGCCGCGCCTGGGCAAAGTCGGGCAGGAACAGGCCAATGCGCGATCGATGATGACCGGGCGTATCTCCGACGCCTACACCAACATCACCACGGTGAAGCTGTTTTCCCACTCCAATCGTGAAGCGCATTTCGCGCGTGCGGCAATGGAGGATTTCAAGCAAACCGGCTTTCGCCAGATGCGCCTGGTCAGCCAGTTCGAGATCGTCAACCAGGCGTTGGTGGTGGCGTTGATCATGGCAGCCGGTGGTTATGCGCTGTGGCTATGGCACCAGGGTGACGTCGGCGCAGGTGCCGTGGCGGCGATCACCGCCATGGCGTTGCGGATCAATGGCATGTCGCACTGGATCATGTGGCAAATGACCTCGCTGTTCGAGAGCATCGGCACCGTGCAGGATGGCATGGCGACCTTTACCCGTGGACCCAAGGTGAAGGATGCGCCGGAGGCGGACGTGTTGGTGACCTCCGGCGGCGCAGTCACTTTCGACAATGTGAGCTTCAACTACAGTGGCGAACGCCAGGTGCTCGATGGCCTGAGCCTGAACATCCGTGCGGGCGAAAAAATCGGCCTGGTGGGCCGCTCCGGCGCCGGCAAATCCACGCTGATCAACCTGCTGCTGCGCTTCTATGACGTCGACAGCGGGGAGATTCGCATCGACGGCCAAAACATCGCCCACGTGACGCAAGACAGTCTGCGCGGCGCCATCGGCATGGTCACGCAGGATACCTCGCTGCTGCACCGTTCCATTCGCGACAACATCGCCTACGGCCGTCCCGATGCGACCGACGCGCAAATCCGCCGCGCCGCGGCCAATGCCCAGGCCGATGAATTCATCAGCCAACTGAGCGACCGGCAAGGCCACACCGGCTACGACACCCTTGTGGGTGAGCGCGGCATCAAGCTGTCGGGCGGCCAGCGCCAACGCGTCGCGATAGCCCGGGTGATGCTCAAGAACGCCCCGATCCTGCTGCTTGACGAGGCCACCAGCGCGCTGGACTCGGAAGTCGAAGTGGCCATTCAGGAAAGCCTCGATGAAATGATGCAGGGCAAGACCGTGATCGCGATCGCCCATCGGCTGTCCACGATTGCGGCCATGGACCGGCTGATCGTCATGGATGGCGGACGCATCATCGAGCAGGGCACTCACACCGAATTGCTGGAGAAGAACGGCCTCTATGCGCGGCTATGGCAGCATCAAAGCGGCGGGTTTCTGGGTGAGGAGATGGGGGTGGTCGAGGCGATGGATCAAGTGTGAGTGGGAGGGGTGCCATGGCTGGGGATAACCTTGCCCGCGTTTCGATAGTAGAGTGTCGAGCCATGTCGTAACCCCACAGGGATGACCGATGTCTCAACGTCGCTCAACATTGATTGCCCTTTTGGTCGCGGTCACGTTCTTCATGGAGAACCTCGACGCCACGGTCATCGCCACCGCGCTGCCGGACATGGCCAAAACCTTTGGCGTGCCGGCGGTGGACGTGAACGTCGGCATGAGCGTGTACATGCTCGCGGTGGCGGTGTTCATTCCGATCAGCGGCTGGTTGGCTGATCGCTTTGGCTCGCGGCTGGTATTCAGTTCGGCGATCGTGCTGTTCAGCCTGTCCTCGTTGCTCTGTGGCTTGAGTGACAGCCTGCCGGCCTTTGTTGCCGCGCGCGTGCTGCAAGGCATCAGCGGCGCGATGATGGTGCCGGTCGGACGTCTGGCGGTGCTTCGCACGACCGAGAAGAAAGACCTGGTGCGGGCCATATCCGTTATTACCTGGCCCGGTCTGGTCGCCCCGATACTCGGACCACCCCTGGGCGGGTTCATCGTCACACACGCGGCCTGGCCGTGGATTTTCTACCTCAATCTGCCGTTGGGCGTGTTGGCCGTGACAGCTGCGCTCTTGCTGCTTCCCAGGAAAGATCCGGTCATTTCCCGGCCCTTCGATTTCACCGGTTTTGTGCTCGTGGGTGGCGCCAGCGCTGCGCTGCTGTTCGGTATGGAGCTGCTCGGGCAAAGTCCGGCCAATGGGCTGTCGGCACTGGCGCTCAGCAGTGCAGGGGGGATGCTCGGTGTCCTGGCCTGGCGCCATATGCGTCGGCATGGGCAACCATTGCTGGCGCTGGACGTATTGGCCATCCGGACCTTCAGTGTCTGTCTGGGAGGTGGGTCGATCTTTCGCATAGCCATCAGCACCTTGCCGTTTCTTCTGCCCCTGATGTTTCAACTGGCCTTCGGTCTTTCTGCGCTGGATTCAGGGCTTCTGGTGTTGGCAGTCTTCGCCGGCAATCTGGCCATGAAGCCGTTCACTACCCAGGTGATGCAACGTTGGGGCTTTCGCCCGGTGTTGATGATCAACGGTGTCCTTGGCGTACTGGCGATAGCGGCCTGTGCCTGGCTGGACAAGCAGATGAGTTGGACACTGATCATGTTCATTCTGTTTGTCGGCGGTTTGTCGCGATCCATGCAGTTCACCGTGTTCAACACCCTGGGCTTTGCCGATGTCCCGAAGGAGCAGATGAGCGAAGCCTCAACCTTGTACAGTATGTTCTTCCAGCTGAGCATGGCGATGGGGGTGGCCACGGGCGCGTTGTTGCTGCGCCTCTCAATGGGCATCCATGGCAATGCCGGGGCCGCGCAGACGGTCGACTTTCAGCTGACATTCCTGTGGGTCGCCGTGGTGGCGGTGGTCGCATTGCTGGACATTCTGCGATTGCCATCGAAGGCGGGTGAGTCGATATTGCAGCGGACGTAGAAGGGAGAACGGCAGGGTGTTGAGCGCTCGCGTCTCAACACCCTGCCTGGGGTGTCAGAAGTAAAAAACACCGTTTCCGTTTCGCCTTGACTGCGAATATTGATGCGGTAGTTTCACTGTCCATCCACCCGAGCCATAGCGCACGGGTCGGAGTGAGCGCTGCAGTGCTGTCACTCCGAGGATGAGTGACCCGTCTGCATTCTTTTTCATGCTGGGCAACATGGGCGAATTGATGAGGTAGCGGTTGATCGGGTTTTCGATCAACAGCTGACTCTTGCCGTCGCACATCGTGACTGACCAGAAAGTGTTTACTGGCGGTAGCTGTCCGGCTGGAAAAGTCAGCGTGTAATTGTGTGTGCTGCCATCGAGTATTTTCCCTTTCGCATCGTTTCGAGCGATGGGATACACCGCTTCGACAGCATCATTGCCGTAAATGCCAGCCTTGGCGGCTGCGGCGCGCAACAGCCAATTGCCGTTGAAAAAGGACTGGTCGCCAAACACAGATCCGACGGTCCACCCATTGATTTCCTTCATCCCCGCCGACAGATACTTTGTAATTTTCTCGTCGCCGTCCTTCATGGCGAGCAAAATCGCGACTTTGTGTTCCATGGAAAGGTCTTTGAACTCAAAGGTTTTGCCTGGCCCGATACCGATGCTGGCGAGTCTGGCGCGCAGTGCTTTATCCGCTGCTGATTCGGGTACGAATTGAAGCGCGGCATCCAGATACTCGTAGAAGTTATCTTTGATTCCCGCAGTCGTGGCGGGAGGGAAGGCAGTGACGGGGGGAGCGGTTGGGGCGGGTTGAATCGGCACGACGTTCGGCATGTCCGCCGCGTTGAATGGGTGGTCGAGCGAAAGACTTTTTTGACGCCGCCAGGTATCTGGCCTTTCCAGTCAGGCCCTACGACTAAATAGTCGCCGGGCTCCGTTCCAGTGGCGCGACTGCCTATGTATCCGCATCGGAGAGGGTAGTCCAATTTGGAAAGCTGCTATTGGCCGATTTCAGCCTGTCAGGAAGGGATGCTTCCGACCCAAAGCGGTCTTTCGCTTTTGCCTGACCAAGAGTTTATATAACCTCACGAAATCCGTTCGCACTCTAGCTTTTAATACCCGGGCTCCCTTTATGCAGACTGACCAGACCAGGCTACTCGCGCTCGCACTGCTTGAGATCAGGACGTTGCTTGCTGATTATCTGGGCAGCGATGTAGATGCTCCCATTAGCGTCCGTGTCGCGGCACATATGGCCTATGCACTCCACAATGAGGCGGAGGCTGCATACAACAACGCAGACTTTCAGATCGACCACGCAAGCCTTAAAATCGCTGCGATCGATCAGATTCTTAGTGTTACTGATGGTGCCGCATTGTTGAGCAGGTTTGACGTCGAGGCCAAAGTCATTCCGGATAGCGCTCATTCTGGATGACTGCTTCAGGCCGTTTTTCTGACTGTCGCGACCGGTTGAAACCACAAGTGAAATCCGGCCAGTGCGCCGGTTTTTTTATTCTCGCCATTCGTCCATCGCCGGGCACTTACAGCGTTTCCCTACCTCTCATGTTCAAGCACTGACATTTACATAGCCATCGGAGAGCAACATGGACATTGATGAGAATGCACCGGGGAACATATCGCAGCAGGGCGGTACGAGCAGCACGGATAACGAAACGGGTCATGACCCCAGGCGGTCTGAAGTTCCGTCGAAAACGGCCGAAGTCGATGCACCCAATAATCCAAAGCAGGATCTCGTAGCTAAAGAAAATCCGTACAGTCCCGACTTCAAATCAGAACCTGAACATAAGCCGGTTCAAGATGCCGATATTGATACTCAGGGGGGTTAGTAACATCTCGCGAATCAGTACGGAGATTCAGCATGGAAATTGTTGAGGATTTAGCTGGAACCATCTCCCAGCAGGGTGGTGCTTCAATGCGAAATGAAACTGAAGTCCCGCTGCCTGCTGGGTAATGCACAGACTTGTACACCCAGTTGCATTCGACCAGAGGAGTAATTTGCATTGTATCTGACCAGTACACTTCGTGGCCCTGACCGACAGAGAACGACCCATAGCTGACAGTTGACTCTTCAAGCTGCGAGCGAAGGATGTATTCCCTTCAGGAATGCATTCCATAAAATTAATGAATTTTTATTATCGCCATATGTGATCTACCTTGATTCAAGGACACGGAGAACCGCCTTGAAATCATTACCTCTCAATCCCGCTGAAAAATTTGATACCACACGGGCCACTGAGTACGGACGACAGAGCCGTATTGCATTGGCAGGCTATGACGCCTGTCACGACCTTGCTGCCTGCATGCTGGCGGCAAGCCTCAGCACTACAGGCTCGGCAAAGATACTGGTCGTTGGCGCGGGTGGCACCGCGCAGGAAATCATCGCAATGGCGACCTTGGAGCCCAGTTGGCGTTTTACTGCTGTTGATCCATCCGAGCCAATGCTGGCGGCTGCGAAGCACCAGTTGAAGACGAAGGATTTGTTTGAAAGAACGGAAATGCATCTTGGGCATGTTGAAGATCTTGAAGCAGACCAGTCCTACGACGCAGCCACCTTGATCGGCGTCCTGCATCATCTTGAGGGTGATGATGCCAAGCGCCAACTTCTGAGATCCGTTCGGGCTCATCTGAAGCCGGGTGCACCGCTGATTGTCGCGGGAAATCACTACGCTTATGCCAGCAAACCGTTATTGCTGGCTGCTTGGGGCCAGCGGTGGCGGCAGCAAGGAGCGAGCCCGGATGAAGTGACGGTCAAGCTGGGGAAAATCCTTCAGGGCGCTGATCCGCCACATTCTGAGGCGGCGGTTCAAAAACTGTTGAACGAGGCCGGATTCGGGGACGCTACGCGCTTTTTCAGCAGCTTGTTCTGGGGGGCCTGGTTGACGTTCAAAATGCTTTGACGCTGGACGCGACAGGCAGCTTCTGGCCGGTTTTCGCCCCTCACGGAGAGACACTATGGAGTCGTAGCTACCGGTGAAGTAGAAGTTCGGTTGAGCCATTCCTGCCCGGCGCGTATTCCGGGTCATGCGCTCTACGGTACTAGCGATGGTTGCGATAGCGTTCGGTCAAGGACTGCACGAGGGTGACGTAGGATTGCGTCTCGGCGTAGGGAGGCACCCCGTTGTACTCGACCACGGACGCTTCGCCGGCGTTGTAACCTGCCAACGCGAGCATCTGGTTGCCGTTGAAGCGCTTGAGCAGCCAGGCCAGGTAGCGCACGCCGCCACGAATGTTCTGTCGTGCGTCGAACGGATTGTCCACGGCGAAGCGCTCGGCGGTCGCGGGCATCAACTGCATCAGCCCTTGGGCGCCGGCTTCGGAAATGGCGTTGGGGCGAAACGCCGATTCGGCATGTATCACTGCGCGCACCAGCGCACTGTCGACACCATAAAGACCCGAAGCGGCTTCGATCTCCCGCCTATAGGATTGGGTGTTCAGGCTCAGTGAGGCGACCTTGAAATCCTTCGGCGCCCTGCACAGATAGCAGCCCTTGATGACATAGAGCTCAAGGACATCGACCCGTGCGGAGATCCCGACTGGGCGCCGGCTCACATATTGACGAACACCCTTGTGGATGAAGGTGAACACCCGAATCCGCACCGCGCCTGAGTCATCGTCCCGCACACCCCCCGGCAGGGCCATTGCCTTGGCGCCGACACCAGCGTCCGCCATGCCATTCAGGCGAGTGCAGCGGGCGCTGGCGATGGCTTGATTGGTGTAGCTGATGGCTCCGTCGCTGGCTTGGCACTTGAACATGGCGCTGGCGCACAGTGGCGCGACCAGCAAGGCCAGCCCGATGCAGCCAAGAAGGCCCTTGTGAGCCCATCGCCATGCTCTTGAACTCATCACATCGCCCCGCGCCGAAGGCGCCGATCAGGCCTGGGGCACCTGCCCGGGCGCTGCCTTTGGAGGGCCTATCTGGTGACCCGCCTTTTGTTCTGATGTTATACCCCTTGTCTCCTGCCTTTTAACTTGCGTTGACGTACGGGATGCTGGTGTTCCCAAACGAGGCGCAGGCCTGATTGCTCGCATCTCGGTCTACGCACTGACCTAAGCATTGAATCTGCGATTCTCCACCTCTAGCCCAATTCACGCAGCGCACTGGAAACAAGCGAAAATGCCGGAGAGGGTTGCCGTCGGCTGGGGTAGTACAAATAATATCCAGCGAACGGGGGGCACCAGTCTTCCAGCACTCGCATCAGCCTGCCTTCGCGAAGGTGGGGTTCAAATTCCTCCTCAGGCAGGTAAGCAATTCCCAATCCCGACAATGCTGCATCCACTATGTGGACAGACGTATTGAACGTGAGCTGCCCGGTTACGCGGACGTTCAACAGCTTGCCGCGCCGCTCAAAGTCCCACACGTAAAGCCCGCCTGATGTCTGCATGCGCTGGTTGATACAGCTATGTTCCATCAAGTCCCGTGGGTTTTTGGGAACAGTACGAGTGGCAAAGTAAGCTGGCGCGGCAACGGCCGCCATCCGTAACGGTGGTCCTATGGGCAATGCAATCATGTCTTTGTCGATGGTGTCGCCCAAACGCACACCCGCATCAAAACGATCAGCCACGATGTCTCTGAAGCCGTAATTGACGTCGAACTCGATGTCGATATCCGGGTATTCGTGTAGCAACGGAGTGAGCTTTGGCAGCAGTGTTTTGCGCAGCACGTGATCGCCGCATGTGATTCGTACAGTGCCGGCTGGCTTGTCGCGCAATTCCGTCAGTACATCCAGCTCCGCTTCGATCTCATCGAAACGATGGCCGATGGCTTGTAGCAGTCGCTCGCCCGCCAACGTAGGCGAGACGCTGCGCGTGGTACGTGTCAGCAGCCTGATCTGGAGGCGCGCTTCCAGTCCGCTGATGGCCTGACTAAGCGCAGATTGGCTGACACCTAGAAGCGAGGCGGCACGTGTGAAGCTGCCCTCGCGCGCCACAGTGACAAAGGACAGTAGATCATTGAGGTTCCTTCTGACCATATTGCAAACGCCTTCGTGGTCCATTGATTAGCTGTACTTATAGCCCTATTAAGTATTCATTAGCTAGTCGCTGGAGAGTCCTTGCCTCACCCTACCATTCATGAATTTGAATGAAGGCGAAGCTCCGATGGCCACTGTTTTTCCAATAGCTGAGGCAACTGATCAACCCGCTTACTGGAGCGGGGTCTTTGCAATGACGCTGTGTGTTTTCGCGCTGATCGCGTCGGAATTCATGCCCGTCAGCCTGTTGACACCGATAGCCGTTGATCTTCACGTCACCGAAGGGCTGGTTGGGCAGGGCATAGCGATTTCCGGGGCTTTCGCGGTGCTGACCAGTTTGTCGATTTCGGGGCTGACTGGAGCCCTCAACCGCAAGACGCTGTTGTTGGCGCTGACCGGTTTGATGGCTTTGTCCGGTGTCGTGGTCGGGATGGCGCCAAACTATCTGACGTACATGGTCGGCCGCGCGCTCATTGGCGTGGTCATCGGTGGTTTTTGGTCCATGTCCGCGGCAACGGCCATGCGCCTGGTGCCTGCCAACCAAGTGCCCAAAGCCTTGGCGATCTTCAACGGCGGGAATGCGTTGGCGACTGTGATTGCCGCACCACTGGGCAGCTATCTGGGTTCGATTATTGGCTGGCGTGGCGGTTTTTTCTGCCTGGTGCCGGTAGCGGCGATTGCCTTGATTTGGCTATGGACCAGCCTGCCGGAGTTGAAGGCGGATGAGCGCACGCCGGGCTCCGGCAATGTTTTCAAACTACTGAAGCACCGGTCCGTGGCGCTGGGCATGGCCGGGTGCGCCGCGTTCTTCATGGGCCAATTCACTCTGTTCACCTATTTGCGGCCGTTCCTCGAAACAGTGACGAAAGTCGACGTAACCACGCTGTCGCTGATCTTGCTCGTGATTGGCGGAGCGGGCTTCATCGGCACCCTGATCGTTGGCGTGTTCGTGAGGCGTGGCCTGTTCCGGACACTCGTGTTCATTCCCTTACTGATGGCTCTGATCGCCTTGACCCTGATTCCCTTCGGAACCTCGGTCGTTACCGTCGCTGTGCTGCTCGGTGTTTGGGGGTTTGTGGCTACGGCAGCGCCTGTGGGCTGGTGGAGTTGGGTTGCGCAAGTCCTGCCCAGGAATGCTGAGGCCGGCGGCGGCCTGATGGTGGCGGTGATTCAGTTGGCCATCGCATTGGGGTCTACCGTTGGCGGCCTGCTGTTCGATAGTCGCGGCTACCAAAGTACATTCGTGGCGAGCGCAGCCGTGCTTCTGCTGGCGGCTTTGCTGACTGTTTTGACTTCACGCTCCAAAACGCCCCGCGCTGCCTGAACCGGGCGAAGGGCAAGGAAACGCGTCATGACCATGATCTGCTTAAACGCCCCTATTGGTGAGCTGCGTACCTTCGCCTCGGCAAACGGGCACCGCCGATTCTGGCGCCTCAGGGGCCTGCGCTGGCTGGGATTGCTGTATGCAATGCTTTTCCTCGGCGGTTACGCGGCCCGCCAACATCCTGCATCTGGTTTACATGAATCAGCTGCGAAAGATGCCGCATCGGCGTCGTTGATATCGTCTGTCTCAGGCGCTAGGTCCATGTGGCTCCTTTAAAAAATATCCGCCTCGGGCGCACGGAAGGCCTTGCTGTAGTAGCCGGACTGGTCGAAACAGCAAACATGCTTCTTGCCGGATGCAAGCATGTCGCAGGCATCACCAATTCGTTTTGCGCGCGTCTTGAGTTGCTTGGCTGAAGTAATCCAGTGTATCCAGTCCACGCGTGCGATGGTCGTCGTGTTGTTCCAGACTTTACGAGCCTCAGGAGTGGCTGCTAGTGCCTCCTGAAAATCTGCCGGGATGTCAGGCTCGGGTTCCTTCTTCACCGGGGCTAGCTCTACTGTAACGATGTCCCCAACGGCCGCGCCTGCGGCTTCGAGTAACTCTTTACTGACCAGCAGCCAATGGCTCAGCTGACCATCCGGCTCAAGGGTTGCCTGGAAGTGGTGACCATTGATTGTGCCTTCAACTGTCGTCCGTCCTCGCCTCGGAAGCTGTTCACTCGCCTCTCTTGGCAGTACCACGAACGCCCACGACGTATCATCACCAGGCTTTGTTGGACGAAGAAGCGTTGCTTCGAATCGGGGTTTCACATCGACTGTGGTCATTGCAACGCCTCCAACCAATACGCCTGACTACTATCTGCCGACATCAGTGCCGGTTTTAAACGACAGTGATGATGCCAAGCCCAACCGCGGTAGCAGTTCAGTGAAGAAAGTCGACGCTACCTATTAGCCACTAGTCTGTCCAGCGGCTGCTTATGTCACGCTTTTTTGCACCGCAAACGTCTGGCGCTGTCTTAACAGCGGGTAGGCGAAGGTGGAAACCATGACAACGCACAAATTGACCATTAAAGACTTGCAGTTGAACGTTTCAATCCGCGGCCAAGGCTCACCGCTGCTCTTGCTCAACGGCTTGGGTGGGTTGATCCGTACCTTCGATCCCCTGCGCAATGAACTGGTGGACTACAAGACCATAACGTTGGACGTGCCCGGGGTTGGCAAATCGCAAATGCCCCGCTGGCCGATCCGTCTGCCGCGCCATGCCGACCTGATCGCCGAGATGCTCAAGCAATTGGGCATCGAGCAGGTCGATGTGTTCGGCGTGAGCTGGGGCGGCGCATTGGCGCAAGAATTCGCCCTGCATTACCCGGACATGGTGCGCCGGCTGATCCTCGCGGCGACCTCGGCCGGCCCGGCCATGCTGGTGAAGCCCGGCGACATCCTGGATTTTTTTGGCAGGAGTAAAAGCGCCAAACCGGGGAAGCAAGAAGGCTCGCGCAATTCGATACAGACGCTGCTGCGCTTCGGTGTGGTAAACGGCATGCTGACGGTCAACCCGCGAACCTATTACCACCAGCTCACCGCATTGATCGGTTGGACGAGTTTGCTGCGGCTGTCACGTCTACGTCAGCGCACGCTGATCCTCACCGGTGAACGCGACACGCTGGTGCGGCTGTACAACGCGCATATCCTGCGCCGCACCATTCGCCGTGCTGAACTTCTCGTCCTGCAGGGCGAGGGGCATTTTTTCGTGGTGACCAGCGCCAGGCGAACCGCCGAAGCGATACGCGAATTCCTCTGCCAGCAACATGGCGATGAAGAACCCGCGTCGATGATCGCCAACGGCATGCTCGAGTTACGCCTGCAGTGATCCAAGCGGAGTTGATCGCTGATGCGGGTAAGTGTCCGCCGGTCAGCTGCGATCGATCTGCTGCATGTGCATCTCAGACATGCGCTCGCCATGCACCGTCAATTGTGAGAACTGCTGCTCCATGGCTAACAGGTCGTCCCTTGTGAGCTGAATAGTCAGCGCGCCGAGGTTTTCCGTGAGGTGATCGACTCTGCGTGTGCCGGGGATTGGCACGATCCAGGGTTTCTGCGCGAGTAACCAGGCAATAGCGACCTGTGCAGGTGTCCCGCCTTTTGCCGTGGCCACCTTTCTCAGGATCTCCACGACCGGCATGTTCGCTGTCATGTTTTCAGGGAACAGGCGTGGGAATGTTCCTCGGAAATCAGTCGTTGCATCGAACCGGGTGTCAGCGTCCATCTTTCCGGTCAGATAGCCTTCACCCAACGGTGCCCACGGGACGAAACCGATCCCCAACTCCTCACAGGCCGCGAGTACCCCGTTGTGCTCCGGGTCTCGATGGAAGAATGAGTATTCCGTCTGAATGGCAGACACAGGCCGCACCGCATGAGCGCGACGAATGGTTCTGGCACTGGCTTCAGACAAACCAAAATGCAGGACTTTGCCTTCTGCGATCAGCTCCTTGATGGCGCCGGCCACCTCTTCAATCGGGACTGGCTCATCTTCCCGAAGACATCGTTGAACAGCACATCTCGCAAGGCCGTCTGGTCCGTGTATAGACGATTGGTGTCCTGCGGTGACCGGCTATCACCTCTACTATCCAAGCCGCAGGCAGCCAAAGCCTGCGTTCAGGCTTTTGCTGGAATTGCTGCGTTCAGGTGTCTGATGTGGCATTGAGAAAAGCCAAGCGAAATTCGCCGTCAGCGGGGATGACCGCTTTGGGTTGCGGTCACTCAGCTGTTCAACGACATCGGCTTATCGCCACCCGCAGGCAAGCCGAACAGCTTCCTTACCCCGTTAAGGAACGCTCCATACGGCCGCCCCAGAAAGAGCATTATCAAGGCCGCACCGAGAGTGCCGCGCACCAGGCCGCCTCCCGATGCACCACTGAAGGCAATGATCGCTGCATAGATGGGCACCTGGAAACTGACGAGGGCAATACTGTCCCATAGCAACCTGGAAATCAGGCGCTCACTGGCTCGTTTCATTAACCAGTCCCGCCATATGCCGTAAGGTCTCGCGACCGGAATCATCAGGGCCGCTCCCAGAAGGCGAGCATGAAAAACCTGATCCCACGTCATGCCAGCAATGAAACGTTCATTGATGATGCCGGTGGTCGTGAAAAACAGGATCAGCGCTGTAGTGTCTGCAAAAAACGCAGTCCGACGGATTGGCTGTTGCAGGCGTTCAAGCAAGTCACTTCTCCTTTTATGGTTTGAACAAATTGAACATCTGTCTCCATTAACGATTATCTGCTTTCAGGCCAAAAGCCTCTTAAGGCGCCGGCAGCTCCCATTCCAACGGGATTGTTTGGATCATTTTGTTCGTCAGTCCTGAAAGCTGCCCCCTCAATATGGTAGACCTTCGGTTCTTCCGAAAAATATTCCTCCAAACCCATCATGAACAGCCGATGGTCTTCACTCGCTTCGAAGCCCGGCGTGTGATCTTCGAGTGATTGCCAACTCACTATCAGGTTGAACAGCTCGGGTGTTTCAATCCCTTGCGCGAGCAAGTGGCCGCCGTAACCCTTTGCGCGGGTGAGCAGAGGGGCGACCTCGGCAAATGCACGTCGGAACATTTCAATGCGCTCCTTGTGAACGGGGAGCAGAGCGATCTCATAGATCATGGCGCACCTCTAAATGGACTTGAACAGTTAAAAGTACGCACTTACGAAATGAGCGATGGCTCGACTGCAATCGCGATTTTTCCTTGCATGCCGTTGTTGGGACTCTCCAACCGGGCATGGGCGAGGGGAATGTCGGCCAGCGAATAGACGGCGCCAACGTGTGGCCGCAGCTGACCGCGCGCAACCAATGCGCTCAGCTCATCAAGCTTGCCGCGGTTCTGCCTTGTGAAAACGAAGTGATAACTCGCGTTCTTGCCCCAGGCCTGAACGACGTTTTGTGGCTGTGCAATGTCCACGATCGTGACGACGCGGCCAAGTTGTGCGAGTACCTCGGGGCTGCGTGACAGTGTGCTGCCGCCGATGGTGTCGAACACAACATCAACGCCGCGGCCACCCGTTTCCTGAATGACGGCGTCAACATAATCTTCTTTTTCGTAGTCGATGATCACATCGGCACCCAAGCTGCGTGCGAACTCAACGTTTGCTTCGCGCACGGTTGTGAACACCCTTGCACCCATGGCTTTCGCCACCTGGATCGCGACATGACCGACGCCTCCCGCACCGCCGTGGATGAGGATGCTTTCCCCCACTCTGAGCGCTGCACGCACGACCAGTGCTTCCCACGCCGTCCCGCCAACCAGGGTCAGACTTGCCGCCTCAAGATGGCTCAGTGACGGCGGCTTCTTCCCGATAATGCTTTCGGCCGCAACGTGGTACTCGGCATAACTTCCCGGCCCGTCAAATATTTGTGGGGTGTACCAGACTTCGTCTCCTGGAACGAAGGTCGTCACACCAGGCCCAACTTCTTCGACAACGCCCGATACGTCGTGTCCAGTAATGGCCGGCAGTTGCACCAGGTCGGGATAATCGCCACGGCGAACCTGGTAATCCAAGGGGTTGATGGAGGTTGCGTGTACCCGGACCAGGACTTGTCCCGCGTGCGGCACAGGTTTGGGCACGTCGCAGAGTTCGAACGATTCAGGACCGCCAAATGATCTAAGTATCATCGCTTTCATGGTAAATCCTCGTATCGACAAAAAGGGATATCGAGATATCTCGATATATTGGGGTAAAAAATTACAGATCCTTCCCGATGATCTCGGCAAGCGCACTGATGGTTGCTTCATTGCGTTTGTAGTAGGTCCACTGACCGATGCGCCTGACTTCGACCAGGCCCACTCGTTGCAACGTGGCAAGATAACCGGACACCGTTGACTGCGACAGTCCGATCCCTTCTTGAATACTACTGACGCAGACTCCGACCGTGAGAACGTCACCTTCATCCTGCGGAGGGAAGTTCTTTGCGGGGTCCTTCAAGCCTTTCAAGATTTGAAGGCGTGTAGGGTTGGAGAGGGCTTTGAATATTTCGAGTAATTCCATGAGCAGAGGATATCGAGATTTATCGATATGTCAATGCGAGAGATTAGAACAATCTTGAGCTTCGAATTGCCATTGGTTTTGTAGGCTAGACCGAGTGTTTGCTTCTGGCCGCTCTGTGACTGTCGCCAAGGACTGTTGCCGACCCTAAGCGGCCCTTCGCAGAAGGCAGCAGTCGACCAGTCACAATGCCGGCCCTGCACCACGCGTTGTGAGTTTAGTGCAGCCGTTAGGGGCTGTATCAACAGGGGCGGGGTCCATCTATCTGTCACCAGAAGCCAACTGACTTCGACGGATCATTCGACGGATCACTGGGCGCAACCGATAATTCCGAACAATCACTACGCGGACCTAATTTGTCAGTGATATGGCCAGGTCTATCGCGTTAAGTGGCACATAAACCAGGGCGATAAAAGAGTACCACTTGCGTGATTTGGCAAAAAAGGCACAAGCGGGAAGGACAATCATTACTACATCGAAGGCAGCCCAAAGCGATACTGGAGATGCTTTAAATAACAGGATATTTACAACAAAGCCGAGAAATAGATAAGTCGATAGAGAAAGAAGTGCATACCGGCCATCTTGTTCAAAGTAAATGCGGAGTCCATTTTGCTCGTCCTCACTGCGGCTCGGCAGCAGGAGGGCGGCAGAGACGAATAGTGAGAGAGCTAATAGAACCAGCAATAAAAATTCTGGAAATGAGTACGACTCTTTTACTTTAGGCAGTGCGTTTACAGCCCACCAGAAATCCAGTTGTGTCGTAAAAAGCGTTACTGCCCAGACAAGAGCAACCCAATCGGGCGAAGCTGCTCGACGGATGCGAAAAACCGTCAATGCACCAAGAAGCAGGCGGGTGACAGAAAGGCCCAACAACATCGAAAGCACCGTCGCAACGATAGGAAAGTTGCTCATGAAGCCTCCTGTCCGCTAATGATCAGCCAAGCGTAGACCCCAAATAGTTATACGGGAGCATCGAATAGCAGTTGCGCAAGCGGTGCGGTATTAGCGAGGAGTGCGTGAGGTAGTGGCAGGCCTTAATCGACGAATCACGCAACGTGAATCCAGCCGGTTTTCTGCCTGTCTCGACCGGTCACTTCTGGCCGTTAGTTGCCGGTCAAAGCCAAGACCCCCGACACGTTGTTCACCACAGCTGAGCAACAACCGCCATTCCGTCGCCCCACGTGCCCATCACGATTTTGCCCGCTACAATGCCCACCTACCGTGATAACCAGATAAAAAATATGTCTCTTCCCAAACATCACCTGGAATTGCTCAGCCCCGCCCGTGACGTGAGCATCGCTCGCGAGGCCATCCTGCACGGTGCCGACGCCGTGTACATCGGTGGCCCGAGCTTCGGCGCCCGGCACAACGCCTGCAACGACGTCAGCGATATTGCGCAACTCGTGGAGTTTGCCCGTCGCTACCACGCCCGTGTGTTCACCACGATCAACACGATCCTGCATGACAACGAGCTGGAGCCGGCGCGCAAGCTGATCCACCAGTTGTACGACGCCGGCGTCGACGCGTTGATCGTTCAGGACCTGGGCGTGATGGAGCTGGATATCCCGCCGATCGAGCTGCACGCCAGCACCCAGACCGACATTCGCACACTGGCTCGGGCAAAGTTCCTGGACCAGGCGGGTTTCTCCCAGCTGGTACTGGCCCGTGAGCTGAACCTGCAAGAGATTCGCGCCATCGCCGACGAGACCGATGCCGCGATCGAATTCTTCATCCACGGTGCGTTATGTGTGGCGTTCTCCGGGCAGTGCAATATTTCCCACGCCCAGAACGGTCGTAGCGCCAACCGGGGCGACTGCTCCCAGGCCTGTCGTTTGCCTTACACCCTCAAGGACGACCAGGGCCATGTCGTCGCCTACGAAAAACACCTGCTGTCGATGAAGGACAACAATCAAAGCGCCAACATCCGTGCCTTGGTCGAAGCCGGCGTTCGCTCGTTCAAGATCGAAGGGCGCTACAAGGACATGGGCTATGTGAAGAACATCACGGCTTATTACCGTCAGCGTCTGGACGACGTGCTTGAAGACCGTCCGGACCTGGCTCGGGCCTCAAGCGGCCGCACCGCGCACTTCTTCGTGCCCGACCCGGACAAGACCTTCCACCGTGGCAGCACCGACTACTTCGTCAGTGAGCGCAAGATCGACATCGGCGCCTTCGACTCACCGACCTTCACCGGTTTGTCGGTGGGCGTGGTGGAGAAGGTCGGCAAGCGTGATTTGCAGGTGGTGACCTTTGAGCCGCTGTCCAATGGCGACGGCCTCAACGTGCAGATCAAGCGTGAGGTGGTGGGCTTTCGCGCCAACATCGCCGAGCCCAAGGGTGAATTCCTCGAAGAGGGCCAGAAGCGCTATCGCTACCGGGTCGAACCCAACGAGATGCCTGACGGGATGTTCAAGCTGCGGCCCAACCATCCACTGAGCCGCAACCTGGACCATAACTGGCAGCAAGCCTTGCAGAAGACCTCCGCCGAGCGTCGTATCGGTTTGGGTTGGGTGGCGCGTCTGGATGAGCAGCGCCTGCAACTGACTGCCACGAGCGAGGAGGGCGTCAGGGCGAGCCTTTCGCTGGACGGCCCATTCGGGCTGGCCAACAAACCGAAGCAGGCGCTGGAGCTACTGTGCGATCTGCTTGGTCAATTGGGCACCACGGACTACCACGCCACCGCCATCGAGCTGGATGCGCCCCAGGCGTTCTTCATTCCCAACTCGCAGCTCAAAGCCTTGCGCCGCGAAGTGATCGAGGCATTGACCGCGGCTCGTCTGCTCGCCCACCCGAGAGGTCATCGCAAGGCCGAAACCACGCCGCCGCCGGTGTATCCGGAGTCGCACTTGTCGTTCCTGGCCAACGTCTACAACCAGAAGGCCCGGGACTTCTACCACCGCCACGGCGTCAAGCTGATCGACGCCGCGTTTGAAGCCCATGAAGAAACCGGGGAAGTGCCGGTAATGATCACCAAGCACTGCCTGCGTTTCTCCTTCAACTTGTGCCCTAAACAAGCCAAAGGCGTCACCGGTGTGCGCACCAAGGTCGCGCCCATGCAACTGGTGCACGGTGACGAGGTGCTGACGCTGAAGTTCGATTGCAAGCCTTGCGAAATGCACGTCATCGGCAAGATCAAGGGACACATTCTTGACCTGCCGCTGCCGGGCAGTGTCTCGGAGCCGGTCGTGGGTTACATCAGTCCTGAAGACCTGCTGAAGACGATTCCTCGCGCGCCGCATTGAGTGAGGGGCGCTGCGCTGGGTCATCGTCGATACCGATGATCGGCGCAGCCTGTCCGGCCGGCCCATGCAGTGGAATTTGATCTAGCCTTGAGTTAACTCACGGGAGAAAAATCATGCCCGTCGTTCTCAGAAATGTCTTGGTCGTTGCGTCGGGCTTGTTTTTTTATATCGCCGCGAGCGGTCAAGGCAGTGCAGACCCCCAACAGCCACCGGCAATTCTCCCGCTGGAATCCGAGGCGGTGCCCACACTCATCGCCTATCCGCCGCTTGCCGAGCCGCTCGCCCGCGGTGTTGTCATCATCCAGTATCAAATTGAGCACGCCAGGATCATGCCGGTATTCGGCAAGACGGCTGCGGAGGTATCACCCCGTCTCGCTCACCTGCATGTGACCGTCGACGACTGGAAAGGGACATGGGCGCACACCAGCGAAGATCCGATTATCGTGGTTGGGCTGACGCCTGGGACGCATAAGGTGCTGCTTGAAGTGGCCGACCCGACTCACAAAATTCTCACGAGTACGGAAGTGAATTTTGTCGTTCCGCAGAAGTGAACGGCTTCAGACCACAGAAAAATATATTCGCCCCCTTTCGCAGACCTGTGGCGAGGGGGCTTGCCCCCGTTGGGCCGCGAAGCGGCCCCAAAAAAATGGGCCTGCTGCGCAGTCCAACGGGGCGATGCGGCGTTCCGACAAGCCCCCTCGCCACAGGTTACTCATCGTTCTCAAGACAGGAGCCTGTAGGAACTGCGTGTCAGCTTATTCAACAACTCTTGAGGGCGCGTGTTTAAACACCCTCCAGGTTACGTCCTGAAAGCTACAAAACCTTGCGCCGTTGCCTACGGCTACGCCAGAATCCGCCGGCTTGTGCGCCTTTGCCTCCCTCGGTAACTTGATTCCCGTCACTGCCCATCAGTGATCGGGTTTAGTCGCCCGTTGATGTCAAGACGCCCAATGTCCCTATCAGTCAGGTATTCCATGCCTGTACTTGATGGCGGTTGTGCGCAGGGCGCTTCGGCGCGCCGATTTCTTGGCTCATCGGTCGACTAACCTGCGCACAGCTGCCTCCCTATCGTTTAGTCGCGAGCGGGCTGCAGCCTCACTCTTACGAGGTTAGAGCCAATGTTCAAAGTAACGCCAAATCCACCAGACACCGATTCGCCAGATACCGATCCACCAGTCACCGATCCCGTATCCCCATACGAAACCCTCGACTCAAAGAAACTCCACGCCGCAGCCGAGCGCGCGCTCAATTTTCACTTCCCGTCGAATGCGGACATCAAAGCCACCCAGCGAACGCGCAGTACGCTGTTTTCCGTGGATCCCACAGCCACGACCGAAACCCTGGCCGTATTTTTGGTCGAAACGCTGGCGTCGGTCGATGTGATGATTCATCAGTTGGTGGATCATCTGGAGGGTGAATCGCGCTACGCCTTGCTGGGTATTTCCAACAGCATCATGGTGGCGGAGATCACGGCGAACCGGGTGCTGGATAAGGTTGAGCCCTCCGTGTAACCGCAGACCTGTGGCGAGGGAGACTGCCCAGCCTGCGATGAGGCCGCGCTGTCGCGCAGAGAACATGCCGATAAATCGGCAAATAATTTATCTTATAAATCAATGAGATAAATTTTGTTCTATAAGAGCTTGCTCCCGCTGGGCAGCGAAGCGGCCCCAAAGAATGGGCCTGCTGCGCAGTCCAGCGGGAGCAAGCTCCCTCGCCACAGGTTATTCATCGTGCTTTTCCCCGGCAGAGGTTGCCGGATCACTCATCATTCCATTGGAACTCCCCACACAACGCTCCGTCATCTGGAATACGGGGGGCTGCGGGTATTTCGTGGCGAACCCTGCTAACGCTTTTTCAACCAGAAGGCGAGGGACGACATGAATACTTCAGACAGCACCCACGGGAACCAGCCCGATCAACCCGACACCGGAGGCACACAGCAAAACTTCGAGCACTTGAAGGAAAACGTTACAGAAACACTGGGCGATGCACGGCAGCAGGCGGATGAGCAGTTTGGCCAATACCGCGACACCGCAGCAGACCAAATTGAAGCACTCGCGCAAGGGACCAAATCTTTCGTTTCAGAACTGCAAGACAAGGACACCCTGGGCATGTCCGATTACCTCGTCGACATGGCTGAGTCCATGAGCGGCCTGGCGGGAAACCTGCGCGGGAAAAGCGCGGAACAATTGCTGCATGACGGCGCTGACCTGGCCCGGAACAACCCGGCCCTGTTCATTGCCGGCAGCATTGCGCTGGGCTTTGGCTTGTCGCGGTTTCTCAAGGCCGGTTCAGCACCAGCGGCGATAGTCACTGCTGCCAGAGATCCAGCCGCCGGCCACTCGATGCCGCCACCGGGTGGTTTTGGCGCGCAACGACCCTACGAAACTTCCGTTCCCCCTCGCACCGCTCATAGCCCTGACCACGCTACCGGCTTCACGCCGGCAGCACCCAATGATCACGGCCATCCTTCGGACTTCGCTACGCCTTCGAGCCCGGGTTCGAGCAACGTCAATGGAGCACTGTGATGAACAGAGAAGATCCCAATTTCCCGGGCGCAACACCGGCGTCCGTTCCCGACCCTGACGCTTCGGTCGTCGGACTGTTACGGCAGCTGGCCCGCGAAGTGCCCGCGCTGTTCACCAAGGAACTGGCGTTGGCCAAAGCCGAACTTCAGGCCAGTCTCACCACGCTCAAGGCCGGCATCGCCGGGGTCGCGAGCGGTGCGATTGTGCTGATGGCGGGGTTCATCATCCTGTTGATGTCCGCCGTCTATGGCCTGAGCCTGGTGATGGCGCCGTGGTTGGCCGCACTGATCGTCGGTGTGGTGGTGATGATCGTCGGGTTTGCGATGCTGCAGGCCGGAAAAAAACAGTTCGAACCGTCCCATTTGAAACCTGATCGGACGTTGGACGCCTTGAACAAAGACCAGGAAGCGCTGCGCAGGAGAGTCTCATGAACAATGAATTCGAATACGAGTCGCAAAAAAGCCCCGAAGCCATCGAGCGCGATATCGATGCGCAGCGGGCGAGTATCGGCAACATTGTCGATGCCCTGGAAAGCAAATTCACCCCGGGACAAGCGTTCGATCAGGCGTTGTCGTTCATGCAGAACAACGGCACGACTTTCCTGACCAACCTGGGGACCAGCGTTCGAAACAATCCTGTGCCCGCGGTGCTGACATCGGTCGGCTTGCTGTGGCTGATGATGAGCCAGAACCGTCCGCCGACCCCACGCCCGGTTTATCCCGCAAGTCCGGATCACAACAAGGTGGGGGAGTGGGCCGATGGACTGGCAGAGGGCATCGACAGTGCACGTGATCATCTGCACCAGACGGCCGACACGCTCAAGGACGGCTACCAGAGCGTGAAAGGCAAAGCGGCTGACCTGAGTGACAATCTCGGGGCTGCCACCGACACCATCAGCCATGCCGTGCACGACGCCAGCGACCGTTTGGTGCGCAGTACACAAGTGGTGGGCGATCAGTTCAGCCGCATGCTCAAGGAGCAACCGCTGATGGTTGCCGCTGCGGGCATCGCATTGGGCGCCATGCTGGGGGCGGCGTTGCCGTCGACGGCCACCGAGCAACGCTACATGGGCAAGACCAGCGCCGGGCTGGCCGACAAGGTCAAGCAACAGGCGCGGGAGGGATTTGAGGCGGTGCGCGATACGGTGACAAAAACCACGGATCACTCGGACGTGGGAATGAACCCGGAACGGGATCAATCCGGAAGGACCGATGGTCCAGCCGATCTCTCTCGAGGATTGGGTACGACGTAAAGCGTTGCAAGAAAAACGGGAGGTTGAATGTTGACCTCCCGTTTTTTTTTGCCGCCGGGTAACGTGACAGCGGTTGAGAGTGGCGAGCAAAGAAAAGTTTTAATGCGTTGAAAAGTGACCGACGACTGGCGGCAAAACAGGCAATTTGCACGGCCCAAAACCGTCGGTCGCGATCCCTCAAATCTTTTTAAAATTTTCCCAGGGGCAACAGCTTCAGATGACTGTGGGCGTCGCATTCGGTGAATCATCGAATGAATATCGGCGCCTTTCATGCCTGGATGTTTCTCGATACAGCGCTGGGCTGAACGGGAATTGGTCTTAAACGATTTGAGAGTGAGTTTATTTTGCCGAAAATTTTGACTTCCCATCTGGACGACACCGAACTGAGCGAGCACAACGCCAAGATGTTCGGATCGCCCAAGGAACGCCTGGATTTTTATCGCCGGGAGATTCAATACGAGACGAGCATCCTGGCGAATCGGACTGACGCCTATCTGGCCGCACAATCGTTTTTGGTCATTGCTTTTGCATCGTGTATGGCCAATCTCAACCCTGAATGGGGAAAGCTGTTCACGCTGGTAGTGCCGCCGTTTCTTGCCACGCTGGGACTGCTGAGTTCATTGAACGCGTGGCCTGGCATTCGAGCGGCGTACGACATCATCGATCACTGGTATTACAAGCAGAGCGAGCTCTTGCGAAGTGAGCCGATGATGGGGCTGGCGTATGACGAATCGCCGCTGTTCAGCGAAAGCGAGTCGACGCACAAGGGGTATCGAAAGGCCCTGCTGTTTTCCGTTCGCACCCCTTGGATCTTCGCGACGTTTTGGGTCCTGCTCGCTAGCTGGTCTGTGTTTATCCAACTGGCAAAACCGGGTGCATGACAGGATTTGCTTCTGGATCAGAGCCTCTTGTCAGCCTTCCTGAACCTAACCCAAGGCCTCATGTTCCATGTAGAAACACTCTGGGAGCTCGCCGTCATGAACTCATTCAGAAACAGGCTGGCACCGCCTCTGGACAAAAAAATCCGGGCACTGGATTCATGGCATCGTGCGTTTGAGAATTGCTCTCTGCGTATGGAATGCCCAGACGCCTACCATGAGGAGCTGCTTCGTCTGGCTGACGAGATGGATCGCCAGGACATCGTTACTTGGGAGGAGTGGCGAGACTTACGAGCCGAAGCGGATCAAGCTTACTCGCGCGCAGTCGCGGGTGAGGATTACACCCGCACATTCACACGCCCCATCCATCCCTGACAGCCTTGCGAATCCCCTCCAGCAACATCGCAAACGCCGGGTTGTCATTGTTCTCGCGCCAGATCAGATGCAGCTCGCTCTGTACGCCTTCCCCTAGATCGATATCCCGGAACACCACGTTCTTGAACACCACGCTGGTGGCGCAACGCGGGACCAGGGCCAGGCCCATTCCGGCGTTGACCAGCGCCAGGATCGTCAGTGACGAACCGAGCCATTGCACGTATTCCGGGGCAACGCGGGCCGAGCGCAGCATGCCGGTCAGCAGTTCGTTGAAAGGCGGGTAGGCGGCGTGGGAGTACATCAGGAACGGTTGCGCGTCGAGGTCCAGGACGGCGACGGTGTCGGCAGTGGCCAGCGGGTGGCGACTGGGGACGGCGAGCACGAATGGCTCGCGCACCAGGCACTCGGTGGCATAGCCCGGTTCCAGCAAGGGCGCGCGCACGATGCCCAGATCGATACGCCGGGCGCGCAGGGCTTCGTGCTGTTGGTAGGTGTTCATCTCCGACAGGTCGATTTTGACGTGGGGCTGTTTGAGTCGCGCTTCAGCAATGACCTTGGGCAGGAACTCGTACACCGCGCTGCCCACGAAGCTGATGTTGACCGAGCCAATGTCGCCTTCGGCAAACCGTCGAGCAGTGACGGCGGCTTGCTGGGCGCGCTCCAGCAGGTTTTGCGCTTCGATGAAGAAGGCACGACCGGCGGCGGTGAGGGCGACGCTGCGGGTGGTGCGGGTGAACAGTTCGACGCCCAGGTGGTGCTCCAACAACTGGATCTGTCGACTGAGCGGTGGTTGCGTCATGTTCAGGCGTTCGGCGGCGCGACGAAAGTTGAGTTCGGTGGCCACCGTGGTAAAGCAGCGCAGTTGAGTCAGTTCGAACATTGATCTAATCCAGGTATCAATCGAATGCCAAGTTAGATTAGACGGGATCAATTGCCGCGTCCATGATCGGCTCGTCCCTAAAAAAACAATGATCGGGA
>Ga0302169_10000069_pt1 | contig 33258 bp, 15 predicted proteins | sample I_Fen_N1_3_FD_193493 | JGI IMG/M metagenome (GOLD analysis project Ga0302169, IMG submission 193493) | Peat permafrost microbial communities from Stordalen Mire near Abisko, Sweden - I_Fen_N1_3 | ecosystem: Environmental > Terrestrial > Soil > Wetlands > Permafrost | place: Sweden: Abisko...
TTGGTGTTGGCCAGCGGATCTACCGCACCGGCGACCTCGCTCGTTACCGCGCAGATGGCGTGATCGAATACGCCGGGCGGATCGACCATCAGGTCAAGCTGCGCGGTTTGCGCATCGAGTTGGGTGAAATCGAAGCGCGGTTGCTGGAACACGACAATGTGCGTGAAGCGGTAGTCGTTGCCGTGGACAACGCCGTGCTGGTCGCCTACGTGGTGCCGGTGGAAGAAGCCGCGCAACCGCAACAGTTCATGACCGAACTCAAAGCCCACATCGGCCAGAGCCTGCCGGATTACATGGTGCCGACCCATCTGCTGCTGTTGCCGCAGATGCCGCTCAGCCCCAACGGCAAACTCGACCGCAAAGCCTTGCCCAAACCCGATGCCAGCCTGTTGCAACAGGCCTATGTGGCACCGGTCTCGGACTTTGAAGTGCAAGTCGCCGGTATCTGGGCCGAGGTGCTGAAACTGGAGCGCGTGGGCCTGCGGGATAACTTCTTCGAACTGGGCGGGCATTCGTTGCTGGCCACCCAGGTTGTGCTGCGTGTGCGGGAGCAGGCCGGGTTCGATATTCCGGTGCGCGAGCTGTTCACCAGTGCCGATCTGGGCGATTTCTGCCTGGCCGTTCAAGCCCTGCAACCCGATTTGCAGCCCGTTCATGATGTTTTGGCTAAATCCTTGGAGGCCCTCAATCGTTTATCAGCAGATGAACTTGAAAAACTGATTTCCTAACGAGGACCACGGCATGCAGCAGTTGATTGAATCGGTAGGCGCACTCTCTCCCGAGAAACGCAAGGCGCTGGCGATTCTACTGGGCAAACAGGGCATCAACCTCTATGGCATCGCTCCGATTTTTCGGCGCACCGCCGGTGAGCCCCTGTTGCTTTCCTATGCTCAGGAGCGGCAGTGGTTTCTCTGGCAAATGGAGCCGGACAGCGCGGCGTACCACATTCCCACGGCCCTGCGCTTGCGCGGTGCCCTGGACGTGGCGGTGTTGCAGCGCAGCTTCGATACGCTGATCGAGCGTCACGAGAGCCTGCGCACCGGGTTTGCCCGTGGAGATCAGGACCGGGCCATTCAACTGATCAACCCACCGTTTGCGCTGAAACTTGACGTGCATGCCGTGGATTCGGCCATCGATGAGGCCGCGTTGCGTGGCCTCATTGAGGCGGAAATCGCCCGGCCGTTCGATCTGGAACAGGACGCGTTGTTGCGGGTCCGGTTGCTGCGTCTGGCCGAGGACGATCACGTACTGGTCATGGTCCAGCACCACATCGTTTCCGATGGCTGGTCGATGCAGGTCATGGTCGGCGAGCTGATTGAGCTGTATGCCGGTTTCGCCCGGGGTACGCCGGCGGTGCTGGCGCCGTTGCCGATCCAGTACGCCGACTTCGCCCAGTGGCAGCGTAGCTGGATGGACGCGGGGGAGCGCGAGCGGCAATTGGCCTATTGGGTCGAGCACCTGGGCAGCGATCCGGGTGTGCTGGAATTGCCCACCGATCATCCGCGTCCGCTGGTGCAAAGTTACCGTGGCGCGCGGCACGACTTGCCGCTTGACGCTGCATTAGGCAAAGGCTTGCAGGACGTGGCCCGCCGCGAAGGCGTGACGCTGTTTATGCTGTTGCTGGCCTCGTTCCAGACCTTGTTGCACCGCTACAGCGGCCAGGACGATATCCGCATCGGCGTGCCGATTGCCAACCGCAACCGCGCCGAAACGGAAGGGTTGATCGGCTTCTTCGTCAACACCCAGGTGTTGCGTGCAAGCATCGACAGCAGCATGACCTTCAGCGCCTTGCTGGCCCAGGCCAAGCAATCGGCGCTGGGTGCGCAGGCTCATCAGGATTTGCCGTTCGAACAACTGGTCGAAGCCTTGGCCCCGGAACGCAGCTTGAGCCGCAGCCCGTTGTTCCAGGTGATGTTCAACCATCAGAGCGGCGCCCGTCAGAACGGCCAGGCCATGCAGTTGCCAGGGTTGGCGGTGGAGAGCGTGAACTGGGACAGCCTCACGGCGCAGTTTGACCTGACCCTGGAAACCCATGAATCCCCGGACGGTGTCTGGGCGTCGCTGATCTACGCCACGGACCTGTTCGAGGCCGCGACCATCGAGCGCATGACCCGGCATTGGCAGTCGCTGCTCAAGGGCATCGTCGCCGGTTCGCAGCAACGGGTCGGCGAATTGCCGATGCTGGACGGCGCCGAACAACAGTTGATGTTGCGCGACTGGAACGTCGTCGATGCAGCGTTCGCCAGCGACCTGTGCATCCACCAGCTCATTACCCGGCAAGCGGCAGAAACGCCCAGCGCCCGGGCGGTGACGTTCGCCGAGCGCCACCTGACCTACGCCGAACTCGACGCCCGGGCCAACCAATTGGCCCATGGGCTGATCGAGCGCGGGGTCGGCCCGGAAGTGCGGGTCGGCGTCGCCATGCAGCGTTCGGAACAGTTGCTGATTGCGTTGCTCGCGGTGCTCAAGGCTGGCGGTGTGTATGTGCCGCTGGACCCGGATTATCCGGGCGAGCGCGTGGCCTACATGCTCGACGACAGCCGTGCCTTGTGCCTGCTGACCGAGGGTGAAGTGGCGGCGAGCCTGTCGGTCGCCGCTGGCACCGATGTGTTATTGATGGACAACGCCGAAGCTGACTTTGCCGGTTATCCACAGACCGCGCCGCTCACTCGGGTGTCGGCGGACAACCTCGCTTATGTGATTTACACCTCCGGTTCCACCGGCAAACCCAAAGGCGTGGCGATTGCCCATCGCAACGTCCTGGCGCTGATTGACTGGTCGAAATCGGTCTACAGCCGTGACGATATCCAGGGCGTACTGGCCTCGACCTCGGTGTGTTTTGACCTGTCGGTGTGGGAACTGTTTGTGACCCTGGCCAACGGCGGGTCGCTGATCATCGCCCGCAATGCCCTGGAGCTGGCGCAGTTGCCGGCGCGGGATCAGGTGCGCCTGATCAACACCGTGCCGTCGGCGATTGCCGCGTTGCAGCGCAACGGCGACATCCCGCCGAGCGTGCGCATCATCAACCTGGCCGGTGAGCCGCTCAAGCAAAGCCTGGTCGACACCTTGTATGGCCAAGCGACGGTCGAGCACGTCTACGACCTGTACGGCCCGTCGGAAGACACCACGTATTCAACCTGGACCCGCCGCACCGCCGGTGGCCAGCCGAGCATTGGCCGACCGCTCAAACACACCGCCAGTTACGTCCTCGACGGCGAACTGCAAGCCGTGCCGCTGGGCGTTGCGGCGGAGTTGTACCTGGCCGGTGCCGGGATCACCCGGGGTTACCTGGCGCGTCCCGGCCTGACCGCAGAAAAATACCTGCCCAACCCGTTTGGCGCACCGGGCGAACGCTTCTATCGCACTGGCGACCTGACCCGTTATCAAGCCGACGGCAGCCTGCAATACGTCGGGCGGATCGACCATCAGGTCAAGGTTCGCGGGTTCCGCATCGAGTTGGGCGAGATCGAAGCGCGGCTGTTGCAGCAAGATGCCGTGCGTGAGCTGGCGGTCCTGGCGCAGGAAGGCGCGAGCGGGCAGCAATTGGTCGCGTACATCGTGCCGAGCGTCATCACCCATGATGCCGAGGCCCAGGCGCGCTTGAGCGAAGTGCTCAAAGCGGCGCTGCGCGAACACCTGCCGGAATACATGGTGCCGGCGCATTTGCTGTTCCTCGACGCCTTGCCGCTGACCCCGAACGGCAAGCTGGATCGCAAGGCCTTGCCGAAACCGGATGCGGCGCTGGTGCAGCAAACCTATCTGGCTCCCGTCAACGAGATCGAGCAGCAGTTGTGCGAGATCTGGCAAGGCGTGCTGGGCCTGGAGCGGGTCGGTGTGACCGACAACTTCTTTGCGTTGGGCGGCGATTCGATCATTTCCATTCAGGTGGTCAGTCGCGCCCGTCAGGCCGGTTTGCGCCTGACGCCCAAAGACCTGTTCCAGTTCCAGACCATTCAAGGGCTGGCCCGTGTGGTGCAGGTCGGCGATTCGACCCTGAGCATCGAGCAGGGCCCGATCACCGGGACCACGCCGTTGCTGCCGTTCCAGCAACGTTTTTTTGAAACCGAGGTGGCCGAGCGTCAGCGCTGGAACCAGTCGCTACTGCTCAAACCGGCCGACGCGGTGGACGCGAAAATCCTTGAGCGAGCCTTGCAAGCGCTGGTGCTGCACCACGACGCCTTGCGCCTGAGCTTCACGCAAACCGCCGACGGCTGGACCGCGACTCACCGTGCAGTCGATGCCCAGGCACTGTTGCACTGCGTGGCGTTGCAGGACGCCAGCGAAGTCGAAGCGGTGTGCGATGCGGCCCAGGGCAGCCTCAATCTTGAGACCGGGCCGCTGCTGCGCGCGGTGTTGATGGACCTGGCCGATGGCAGTCAGCGGCTGTTCCTGGCGATCCATCACTTGGTGGTCGATGGCGTGTCCTGGCGGGTGCTGCTGGAAGACTTGCAGCGCGCCTGCGAGCAATTGCAAAGCGCTCAACCGGTCAAACTCGCGGCCAAGACCAGTCCGTTCAAGGCCTGGGCCGAACACCTGCAAACCTACGCCAGCGAAGCCCTGCAACCGGAGCTGCACTGGTGGACCGAGCAACTGGCGGACGTTAACGCCGACTTGCCGTGCGACCGCCCCGACGGCGGTTTGCACAACGCCCAGGCCCTGAGTGTCGAAACCCGCCTGGATGCGGACCTGACGCGGCAACTGTTGCAACAGGCCCCGGCGGCGTATCGCACGCAAATCAACGACCTGTTGCTGACGGCGCTGGCGCGGGTTATCTGCCGCTGGACCGGTCAGGCCTCGACCCTGATTCAACTCGAAGGCCATGGTCGCGAAGAGCTGTTTGATGACATCGACCTGAGCCGCACCGTGGGTTGGTTCACCAGCCTGTTCCCGGTCAAATTGACCCCGGCCACCGCGTTGGCCGACTCGCTCAAAGCGGTCAAGGAACAACTGCGCGCGGTGCCGAACAAAGGCATCGGTTTCGGCGCCTTGCGTTATCTGGGGGATGCCCAGGCCCGTGCGACCCTGGCGGCGCAACCGTTGCCACGCATCACCTTCAACTACCTGGGGCAGTTCGACAGCCAGTTCGATGACGCGGCGCTGTTCGTGCCGGCCGGTGAAAGCACCGGTCGCGAGCAGAGCCCATTGGCACCCCTGGCCAACTGGCTGGACGTCAACGGCAAGGTGTATGGCGGCGAGCTGAACCTGAGCTGGACCTTCAGCCGTGAAATGTTCGATCAAGCCACGGTCCAGCATCTGGCCGACGACTATGCCCATGAGTTGAGCGCATTGATCGCCCACTGCTGCGACGCCAGCCATCGCGGCGTCACGCCTTCGGACTTCCCGCTGGCGGGGCTGAACCAGCAGCAACTGGACGCGCTGGTCGGCGATCCGGAGCGGATCGACAACATTTATCCGCTGTCACCGATGCAGCAGGGCATGTTGTTCCACAGTTTGTACGAGCAGGATTCGGGCGAGTACATCAACCAGATGCGCGTGGCGGTGCAGGGGCTGGATGTCGAGCGGTTCCGCCAGGCCTGGCAAGCGGCGCTGGACGCCCACGACATCTTGCGTACGCGGTTTGTCTGGGGCGGCGATCAGGATCGGCCGTTGCAAATCGTCGAGCGCGAGGCCGTGTTGCCGTTCACCGTTCACGACTGGCGCGGGCAATCGTCCGAGGCGCTGGATGCGCTGGCTGAAGCTGAACGCAACAGCCCCTTCGACCTGACCCGGGTGCCGCTGTTGCGCCTGGTGGTGGTCCGCACCGCTGACGACCAGCATGAATTGCTCTACACCAGCCATCACATCCTAATGGACGGCTGGAGTAATTCGCAGTTGTTGGGCGAGGTGCTGCAACGCTATGCCGGCCAGACGCCGACCGCGAGCGCCGGGCGCTACAGCGATTACATCGCCTGGTTGCAACGTCAGGACAGCCAGGCCAGCGAGCAATTCTGGATGGCCCAACTGGCCCAACTCGATGAGCCCACCCGTTTGGCCCAAGGCCTGGCAGACCGCTCGGCGCCGGGTGTCGGTGCGGGTCACGACCAGCATCAGCACTTGATCGATGCGACGGCCACCCTGCGCCTGGGCGAGTTCGCCCGTCAGCAGAAAGTCACCCTCAACACCCTGGTGCAAGCCGCGTGGCTGCTGCTGTTGCAGCGCTACACCGGCCAATCGACCGTGGCGTTCGGCGCCACGGTGTCCGGGCGTCCGGCGGACTTGCCGGGGGTCGAACAACAGGTCGGGCTGTTCATCAACACCTTGCCGGTGATCGCCCGTCCCGAGCCGCAACTGACCGTCAGCGCATGGCTGCAAGCGGTGCAGGCGTTGAACCTGTCGTTGCGCGACTTTGAGCACACGCCGCTGGCGGATATTCAGCGCTGGTCGGGGCAGGGCAGCGATGGCCTGTTCGACAACCTGCTGGTGTTCGAGAACTACCCGATCTCCGAAGCACTGGAGCAGGGGGCGCCGCTGGGCTTGAGTTTCGGCCCGGTGGATACGTCGGAGCAGACCAACTATCCGCTGACCGTTGGGGTCAACCTGGGCCAGACGCTGTCGCTGCATTACAGCTTCACCCGTGAGCATTACAGCCTGGACGCGATTGTCCGGTTGAACGCGCAACTGGCCTCGTTGCTTGAACAATTCTGCCAATCCGCCAGCGCCCGGCTCGGGGCCTTGACGCTGCTCAGCGCCGCCGAACAGACGCGGTTGCAAGCAAGCAATGTCCCGCAGCCGTGCACCGATCCGTTGCCGGTGCATCAGCGCATTGGCGTGGTCGCGGCACAACAGCCTGAGCGTGAGGCGGTTCGCTGTGGCGATCGGGCGTTGAGCTTTGGCGAACTGGATGCCCAGGCCAACCAACTGGCGCACCTGTTGATCGCCGAAGGCGTGGGCCCGGAAGTTCGTGTCGGGGTGGCGTTGCCGCGCAGCCCTTCGATGCTGGTGGCGTTGCTCGCCGTGTTGAAGGCCGGCGGCGCGTATGTGCCGCTGGACGCCAGTTATCCCCGGGAACGCCTGGCCTACCTGATTGAAGACTCCGGCATTGCTTTGTTGCTGACGGACTCGGTCCTGAGCCAGCAATTGCCCCTGAGCACGGGGTTGCGCGCACTGGAACTGGATCGGCTGTCGACCGAAGACTTCCCGTCCACCGCTACCCACGTCAGCGTTGACGACGAAAACCTTGCCTACGTGATTTACACCTCCGGCTCCACCGGTCAGCCCAAAGGCGTGTGTGTTGCCCATGGCCCGTTGGCGATGCATTGCCAGGCCATCGGCCAACGCTATGAAATGACCACGGACGATTGTGAATTGCACTTTATGTCGTTCGCCTTCGACGGGGCCCACGAACGTTGGTTGACGCCGCTGACCCACGGTTCGCGCCTGTTGATGCGCGACGACAGCCTCTGGAGCCCGGAACAGACTTACAACGCCATGCAGCAGCACGGCGTGACCGTGGCGGCATTCCCACCGGTGTATTTGCAGCAATTGGCCGAGCACGCCGAACACGTCGGCAACCCGCCGCCGGTGCGGATCTACTGCTTTGGCGGCGACGCCGTGCCCAACGACAGCTTCGAGCGGGCCCGGGCTGCGCTGGCGCCGCACTACATCATCAACGGTTACGGGCCGACCGAAACCGTGGTCACCCCGCTGATCTGGAAGGCCGGGCGCCATGACGTGTGCGGCGCGGCGTATGCGCCGATCGGCACCCGCATCGGCGACCGCAGCACCTGCGTGCTCAGCGACGATTTGAACGCATTGCCACAAGGTGTCATGGGCGAGTTGTACCTGGGCGGCACGGGCCTGGCCCGGGGTTATCTGGACCGCCCGGCGATGACCGCCGAACGTTTTGTCCCGGACCCGTTCGGCGCACCGGGGGCGCGGTTGTACCGCAGCGGCGACCTGGTGCGTGAGCGCGAGGACGGCGTGTTCGACTATCAGGGCCGTGTGGATAACCAGGTGAAAATCCGTGGTTTCCGCATCGAACTGGGCGAGATCGAAGCCCGTCTGCTGGAGTTGGCCGCCGTGCGCGAAGCGGTGGTGCTGGCCCATGCCGGGCCGAGTGGCAAACAATTGGCCGCCTACCTGGTGCCGACGCAACCCCTCGAAGAACACTTGCAAGGCGCGTGGCGTGACGACATCCGTAACCGGTTGAAGGACAGCCTGCCGGCGCACATGGTGCCGGCGCACTTGATCGTGCTGACGCAGTTGCCGTTGACGCCCAATGGCAAGCTCGATCGCAAGGCGTTGCCGAAACCGGATGCCAGCCTGACGCAACACAGCTATGTGGCGCCGCGCACCGAGATGGAACAGCGCATCGCCGCGATCTGGGCCGATGTGCTGCGCCTGGAGCGCGTCAGTTCGACGGACAACTTCTTTGAATTGGGCGGTGATTCGATCATCTCGATTCAAGTGGTCGGCCGCGCCCGTCAGGCGGGTATCCAGTTCACGCCCAAGGACCTTTTCCAGTACCAGACCGTGCAGGCTCTGGCCGTCGTGGCGCAACTGGGGGGCGCCGCACTGACGATTGATCAAGGTCCGGTCAGCGGCGAAACGCCGTTGTTGCCACTGCAACAGCTGTTCTTTGCCGGTGACATTCCCGAGCGTCATCACTGGAACCAGTCGCTGTTGCTCAAGCCTTCCATCCCGTTGCATGCCGACTCCGTTGAGCAGGTGCTTAAGGCGTTGGTGCAACATCACGATGCATTGCGCCTGACCTTCAGCGAATCGGTCTCGGGCTGGACCGCCCAACACCGTCCACTGAACGCCAGCCAAGCATTGTTGTGGCACACGGTGCTGACCGATGCCGACGACTTCGACGCCCACTGCCAAAAAGCCCAACGCAGCCTGAACCTGCAAGACGGGCCGCTGCTGCGCGGGGTGTTGCTCGATTTGCCGGACAACAGCCAGCGCTTCTTGCTGGTGGTGCATCACTTGGTGGTCGATGGCGTGTCGTGGCGCGTGTTGCTCGAAGACCTGCAAACCGCGTTCAGCCAAGTCCAGGCGGGTCGGCCGATTGCCTTGCCCGCCAAGACTAGCGCGTTCAAAACCTGGGGCGAGCACTTGCAGCAGTACGCCGGCACCCTGGACGCTGAATTGGCGCTGTGGCGTGAACAGTTGCAAGGCGCCGCCCCGGCGTTGCCGTGCGAACACCCCGACGCCAGTCTGCAAAACCGCTACGCGCAGAGTGTGCAGACCCGACTCGACAAAGCCCTGACCGGTCAATTGCTGCAACAGGCCCCGGCGGCTTACCGCACCCAGGTCAACGACCTGTTGTTGACCGCGTTGGCGCGGGTGATCTGTCGCTGGACCGGTGAGGCTTCCACGCTGATTCAACTTGAAGGCCACGGTCGTGAAGACCTGTTCGACGCGGTGGATTTGAGCCGCACCCTGGGCTGGTTTACCAGCCTGTTCCCGGTGCGCCTGACGCCGTCCGTGGCGGTCGACGATTCGATCAAGCAGATCAAGGAACAACTACGGGCGATCCCGAACAAAGGCATCGGTTTCGGCGCCTTGCGTTACCTGGGCAATGAGTCGGCCCGCGAGCAACTGGCCGCACTGCCGATGCCGCGCATCACCTTCAACTACCTGGGGCAGTTCGACAGCCAATTCGACGAGGCCGCATTGTTTGTACCGGCCAGCGAAAGTGCCGGCGACGAACTCAGCGAACTCGCCCCGCTGGGCAACTGGCTGACCCTCAATGGTCAGGTGTATGGCGGCGAGTTGAGCCTGTCGTGGACGTTCAGCGAACAGATGTTCGACACCGCCACCGTACAGGCACTGGCCGACGACTACGCCCGGGAATTGGCGCTGCTGATCGAGCATTGCCTGGCGCCGGACAGCCATGGCCTGACCCCGTCGGACTTCCCGTTGGCGGCGTTGAGCCAAGCGCGTCTGGACGGTTTGCCGGTGGCGGTGCGGGAGATCGAAGACGTTTACCCGCTGTCGCCGATGCAACAGGGCATGTTGTTCCACACCCTGTCCGACGATGGCAACGACTTGTACGTCAACCAGTTGAACCTGTCGGTCGAAGGCCTCGACATCGAGCGCTTCCGTGCGGCTTGGGAATGCGTGGTGCAGCGTCACGAAATCCTCCGTACCTCGTTCCATTGGCAGGATGGCCAAGCCTCGCCGGTGCAGGTGGTGCATCGTCACGGCGTGGTGGATTTGCACGCGGTCGATGGGCCGAAGGATGACGCGCAACTGGCCGAGTTTGCGCGGCTGGAGCGGGTCAAGGGGTTCGAACTGAACCGCATGCCGCTGCAACGCACGCGGCTGGTTCGCACCGGGGCCGATCAGTATCAGTTGATCTGGACCAGCCACCACATCCTCATGGACGGCTGGAGCAGTTCGCAGTTATTCGGCGAAGTGCTGCAGCATTACGCCACCGGACAGGTTGAAGGAGAGAGCGGGCGCTACCGTGATTTCATCGCCTGGTTGCAGGCTCAGGATCAAGGACGTCTGGAGCAGTTCTGGAAAGGTCACCTCAAGACCCTGGCCGAACCGACCGCGCTCAGTCAGGCCATGCATCCGCGTCACGATTCCACGGAAAACGGCCACCAGGCGTTGTACACCCAATGGAATGCGCAACAGACCGCGACGTTGCAACAGCATTGCCGCGCCCAGGGCATCACCGCCAACACCTTGATTCAAGGCGCGTGGCTGCTGGTGTTGCAGCGTTATACCGGTCAGCACAGTGTGGCGTTCGGCGCCACGGTCGCCGGGCGGCCGGAAGGGTTGCCGAATGCCGGCAACATGCTCGGGCTGTTTATCAACACCTTGCCGGTGATCCAGACCCTGGAACCGGCCCAACGCCTGAATGACTGGCTGAGCGGGCTGCAAGCCTACAACCTCGACCTGCGGGAACACGCCCACGCCCCGTTGGCGGATATCCAGCGCTGGTCGGGGCAGGGCGGTCAGCCGCTGTTCGACAGCATCATCGTGTTCGAAAACTACCCGATCGACCAACGACTGGAACAGGCCCAGGGCGGGCTGCGTTTCGGCGCCTCGGCCAGCCACGACGTGACCAACTTCCCGATGGACCTCGCGGTACACCTCGGTGAGGAACTGTCGATCGAGTACCTGTTCCTGCGCGATCGCTTCAGTGTCGAAGCGGTCGAGCGGATTCGCCAGACCATGGAAATCACCCTGCAAGCAATGCTCGATGCGCCGCAGGAGCGATTGGGCAATTTGCAACGCCTGGCGCCGCAACAATGGCAAGCGCTGCAAGCCTGGGGTGGCGAGCCGCACGCGGTGCATCGTCGGGAATTGCTGCCGGCGTTGATTGCCGCGCATGTGGCCCAGCGTCCGCACGCTGCGGCGGCCGAGTGTGACGGGCAGGTCTTGAGCTACGCCGAACTGGAGCGTCGTTCCAATCAACTGGCCCATCACCTGATGGCCAGCGGTGCCGGTCCGGAAGTCGTCATTGGCGTGGCGCTGGAGCGTTCCCTCGACATGCTGGTGGCGTTGCTCGCGGTGCTGAAAAGCGGCGCTGCTTATGTGCCGCTGGACATCGATTACCCGAGCGAACGCCTGGCCTTCATGATCGAAGACTCGGGCATGACCCAGATGATCAGCCGTGGCGCGGCGGTGCAGCGTCTGCCATTGCCGGCCGGGTTGCCACTGCTGGATCTGGACCGTTTCGACGCGGATTGGTACCCCGACAGCACGCCGCTCGTGCAGGTTTCGGAACAGAGCCTGGCCTATCTGATTTACACCTCCGGTTCCACCGGCCTGCCCAAAGGCGTGGCCGTGACCCATGGTCCGCTGAGCATGCATTGCCAGGCGATCCGCGAGTTGTATGAGATGGACCACACCACCCGCGAATTGCACTTTATGTCGTTCGCCTTCGACGGTGCCCATGAGCGTTGGCTCACCACGTTGGCGTTTGGTGGCACGCTGGTGCTACGCGACCATGAATTGTGGACGCCGGAGCAAACCAGCCACGCGTTGCAGAACCTGTCGATCGACATCGCCTGCTTCCCGCCGGCCTACCTCAAACAGGTGGCCGAATACGTGGAAGGCAGCGGCACGACTGCGCCGAAGGTGCGTATTTACTGCCTCGGCGGCGATGCCGTGCCGGAACAGACGCTGGCGCAAGTGCGCCGCATCCTGCGTCCGCAGTTCATCACCAACGGCTACGGCCCGACCGAAACGGTGGTCACGCCGATGCTCTGGAAAGCCGCCAACGATGAAGCCTGCGCGGCGGCGTATGCGCCCATCGGGCGGGTGGTCGGCCAGCGTTCGTTGTGGGTGCTGGACGATGATCTAAACCCTTTGCCGGAGGGCTTGTCCGGGCAATTGCACATTGGCGGCTACGGGGTTGCCCGGGGGTATCACGGTCGTCCGTCGATCACCGCCGAGCGCTTTGTACCGGACCCGTTCGGCGAGCCGGGCAGCCGCTTGTATCGCAGCGGCGACCTGGTGCGTTTGCGCACCGATGGCATCCTCGATTACGTCGGCCGGGTCGACCATCAGGTCAAGGTCCGTGGCTTCCGTATCGAACTGGGTGAAATCGAAGCCTGCCTGCGCGCCCAGGACGGCGTCAGTGATGCCGTGGTAATTGCCCGTGACGGTGTGTCCGGCAAGCAATTGATCGGTTACGTGGTCTGTGCGCAAGACGATGCCGGTGAGCGGCTCAAGTCCGCGTTGCGCGCGCAGTTGCCGGAGTACATGGTGCCATTGCAGGTGATTTGCCTGGCGCGGCTGCCGATTTCGCCGAACGGCAAACTCGACCGCAAAGCCCTGCCGGAACCTGAATTCCAGGCTGAACACTACGTTGCGCCGCGCACGACTGAAGAGGCGTTGCTGGCGCAGATCTGGGCCGACGTCCTGCAAGTGGAACAAGTGGGGATCACCGACAACTTCTTCGAGTTGGGCGGTGATTCGATTCTCAGCCTGCAAGTGATCTCCAAGGCGCGTAACCACCCTGAGCTGAAACTCGACATCAAGCTGCGGGACCTGATGCGCTTCCAGACCATCGGCAACTTGTTCGATCAGCAGGTGGTCGCCCAGGCCGCCTCGGTGCCGGACACCACCCATGTGGCCCAGGCCGGTGCGTTTGGTTTGATCCCGATTCAGGCGTGGTTCTTCGACGAGAAGATGAGCGAACCGCACCATTTCAACCAGGCGATGATGCTGCGCGCCCGCCAAGGGCTCGATGCCCGGGCGCTGGAGCGCACGTTACAGTTGATGCTGGAACAGCATGACTCGTTGCGGCTGCGTTTCTTCCAGGATGGCGGGCGCTGGTTCCAGCACTATCAATCGGTGCAGGACAGCTTGCGACTGGCCGAGCAGAACCCGTTGTTGTGGCAGCGCGAAGTCAGTGACGTCGCGCAACTGGAGGCGCTGACCAATGAAGCGCAACGCAGCCTGAACCTCGGGGAAGGTCCGTTGTTGCGCGGCATGTTGGTGAGCCTGCCGGAGGGCGAAGTGCGTTTGCTGCTGGTGGTTCATCACCTGGTCATCGATGCGGTGTCCTGGCGGGTGCTGTTGCAAGACTTGCAAGTGAGTTACGAAGCCTTCAGCCAGGACCGCGAACCGGTGCTGGATGCGCGCACCAGCAGTTATCGCGCCTGGGCCGACGGCTTGGCGGCGCAGGTGCCGACCCTGGTCGATAACGAGCTGGCTTATTGGCTGGAACAGCTCGACCAACCGGGTCAGGACCTGCCGTGTGACAACCCTCGCGGCAAAAACCAGGTGCGTTTCCGTGAAGAGACGTTCATGGGCCTGGACGCCACTCGCACCGGGCAACTGCTTAAGCAGGCGCCAGCGGTATACGGCACGCAGATCAACGACTTGTTACTGACGGCCCTGAGCCGCGTGCTGTGCCGCTGGAGCGAAGCCTCGTCGGTGCTGGTGCAACTCGAAGGGCACGGCCGCGAGGACCTGGTCGAAGGCCTGGACCTGAGTCGCACCCTGGGCTGGTTCACCAGCATGTTCCCGGTGCGGCTGGCGCCGGTGGCAGAACAGGATTTCGGTGCCTCCATCGTCGCTGTGCGCGATCAACTGGCGGGTGTGCCGCAGAAGGGTGTCGGTTACGGCGCGTTGCGCTACATGGCCGACAACGCCGTGCAGGCGCAACTGGCGGCGTTGCCGCAGGCGCGACTGACCTTCAACTACCTGGGGCAATTCGACCAGACCTTCGATGAGCAGGCGATGCTGATGCCGGCCGAAGAAGGCATTGGCGACACCTATAGCCTCGACGCCGGGCTGGGCAACTGGCTGGAAGTGGTCGGCCAGGTGTTTGACGGGAAGTTGTCGATGCGCTGCATCTACAGCACTCGCCGCTATCGCCCGAGCACCATCGAAACCCTGATGCAGCAGTATCAGGCCGAGCTGGAAGCACTGGTCGAACATTGCCTGCAACACGCGACGGTGTAGTCGATTCCTCAACTTTTACTCAAAGGGTCGGCCGCTCGTGATGAGCGCCGGCCCGGGATGTTCTTCATGTCATTGAATTCTGAAGTGGCCGCGTTTCTCGATCTGATCGAAGACAATCAGGACGCCGCCATGGCGTTCCATCGCGTGACGCCGGACCAGGCGCGGCAAGCGTTTGAACAGTCCTCGCAACAAATGCGCTGGGCGGCGCCGGACGTCGACGTGAGCGAAGTGCAACACACCGCTCGCGACGGCAGTGTTTTGCAATTGCGCCTCTATCGTCCGTTGCAACGCAGTGGCGAGTTACCGGTGTTGCTGTTCTTGCACGGTGGCGGTTTTGTGGTGGGCAGCCTCGACTCCCACGACGGCATCTGCCGCGAATTCTGCGCACGCACCCCGTGCGCGGTGTTGGCGGTGGGCTACCGCTGCGCGCCGGAACATAAATTCCCCACGGCCCTGCACGATTGCGCCGATGCGCTGGACTGGCTGCGCAACCAGGCCGACGAATTTGGCCTCGACCTGTCGCGGCTGGTGTTTGGCGGCGACAGCGTTGGCGCGACCCTGGCGACGGTGTTGGCCCTGCAAGCACGCGAACCCGGCGCCCTCAAACCCTGCCTGCAACTGCTGTGCTACCCGGTGACCGATGCTTCCCAGCGCCGCGAATCCATGGACCTGCTGGGCGAAGGTTACCTGCTGGAAAGCGACACTCTGGAATGGTTCTACCAACACTACGCCCGCAGCGTTGAGGATCGCAGTGACTGGCGCTTTTCCCCGCTGTTGTGCCCCGATCTTCAAGGCGTGGCGCCGGCTTATGTGGCGCTGGCGGGGTTTGATCCGCTGGTGGACGAGGGCCGGGCGTATGCCGAGCGTTTGGCTGGGGTGAATGGGCTAGTGGAGTGCCGCGAATTTAGCGGTCATGTGCATGACTTTTTGCGCATGCGCATGGTGACGGAAGAGGTGGAGGAGATTTATCAGGTGTTGGTTGGGGTTTTGCGGGGGGGGATGTATTCGGCTTCGACTTGAGCTGACGGGACTGAGGCCCACCAAGCCGCTGCCGGGTAGCAGTGGCTTGGTCATACTTGACCGTCAGGTATACCTTTTTTCTGTCAAGAAATTGGGTTCTTTCCAGTTTGGACCTTTGATAGCAATGGGCCCTTCACCATTTGCCAGAACACCCTCTTCGAAAAGTCGTGCATAAGTGCTCAACAGTTCTCCATTCGCAATAACTTCAAACCGATAGCGACCAATCATTCTATCGAGCGAAGGGTAAGCAAGGCCGATGCCGAATGCTGTGACAATATCTGCAATTGGCTCGTTTCTTACAATCTGTTCGATAGTGCTCATTGGGGCTCTCCTTTTAGAAGGTTTTTATATATCCGGTCGATCTGTTTGTTTGCGGCGTCCAGTGCCTCATCGGTATAAAGCAGCGCTTCACTGCTGCCAAGTTTGTAGTCTTCCAATGTTGCTGTATGGGCGTTGTTCCATTCGGGGGAGCCATTTTCTGGTTTGAAGTTGTCAGCCAGGCCCATCGCCCGGAATCTCTCCAGTTCCCTGATTTCATGAGTGTAGTAGCGCCGATCCGTATCGGTCATGTCCAACTCGCCTCTAAGAATTCTTTCAAGACGATCAATCATGATGTCGTTGGCGTCAGCTTGATCAAGCCTCGCAACATGCAGTATGACTTCATCAATTCCATCTCGTGTGGTGGCCGCGGTACTGAAATCCAGTTCGAGAATCGGTCCACCTGCACGCTCGGAATTAAATGGACGTCCACTATGTTCACCTGTGGAAGTCGCACCTTCATACGGACTACTAACCACCACATATAACGGCGCAATACCCGAATTATCCGGGAAGACCACAATGAACTGATCCCAACCACGACCGGGCCGAGCATCGCCGCGCCTGCTGCGGTTCCCATCATCAGCGCCGAGCGTAGGGTGGTGAGAATCAATTGAGCCGTGGCCGGGTTCAGCGGAACTGCCCGAGAAGCCACCGAAAAGGCTGCCCGGTAGTCGCCACCTGGCCCGAGAGCGAATGGTTATTGACGAACTGGCGCCGTTGTTCCTGCTGTTCTGCCTCCAACCGTGCCTGTTCCGCCTCTCGTTGAGCCTGCGCCAATGCCGCCAGCCGGGCCTGTTCAACCGCCACTTGCTGCGCGGCCGCCTCCGCTGCCAGACGTGCCTGTTCGTCCGCCAGTCGCTGGGCTTGCAGCAGTGCGGCGAGGCGAGCAATCCGCCGGGCCTCTTCTTCGGCGGCAAGCCGTCGTGCTTCTGCCTCCGCCGCCTGGCGCTGTAACTCGGCCGCCAATTGCTGCGCTTGTTGTTGTGCGGCCAGCCGCGCCTGTTCCTCGGTTTGCACGGCGGCAAGCCAGTTGAGCACGTTGATGTGTTGCTGGTTCAACACCTGAAGGGTTTGGCTGATCAGTCTCGCTTCATGGGCCGCCCGATAGGACTGCTTCCACAGGTTCATGCCTGGGCCGTTGGGGCTTAGCACCTTGTCGACAATAAAGGCCCGGGACAGGAATTGATAAACGGTTTTGTTGGTGGGATCGCTGCCATAAAACCCGTGGGACAGTGCGGTCTGGTGCTGCTGCTCCGCGCTTTTGCGTTGCATAACCGCGTTTCTGACGCCCAGTTCACGAATGATGGCCGCCGCCGGTGGCAGAGGCTGTGTCGAACCTTCCAGCCGTGCCGCGGCCAGATCCGTTTCAATGTTCTGCGGGATCATCGCCGTCCTGGCTTGATATTCCGCTTCAAGCGGAGCGATGAAATTCTGCAGGACTTGCTGGTAACGGACAGTGCTCAGTGGTGTACCAAACGGGCCGCTATAGCGATTGGGGTCAATAGTGGGTATGGCCGGTTCGAATCCGGGTGGTGCCAGCGCCGTTGTATGCACGGCTTCTGTCAATTCAAAGGGGGGCGGTCGTTGCATATTCATATCCTTGTTGAATGTGCTTTTTATTGGAAGTTACGAAGAGTTCATTGCGGTCTGCCATTTAAAGTTACAGGGGAAGTTGCCGACGTGCGTCCGAGACGCATGTAGGCAAGTACATTAAAAAATGCGGGAAGTTTCAGGAAGGATGTACTGCATATTCTAGATTCCGTCGCGCAATAGGAAATTTCCTATGCGATTACAGGAAAGGTCCTCAAGGCCTTTATTCAAACTTCAATTACAAAACAATCGCCCACAAAAAAGGCGCACCGGTTTGGCCGGTGCGCCTTTTGTTACATCAGTCAAATCAGAAGTTGTACTTGAAACCCGTCATGATGTTGCGCGGGGCGCCGTACATGCCGTGGTCGCCGGCGTAGGTCAGGTACTCGCGGTCAAACACGTTGTTCAGGTTGACCGAAGCGCTCAGGTTTTTGCTGATGTCGTAGCGTGCCAGCAGGTTGGTGACGGCGTAGCTGCCCTGTTGGAAGGTGTGCAGGTCGGCGCCGGTCTTGCTCTGCCAGTTCACGCCACCGCCCACGGTGAGCTTGTCCAGCACGCCAGGCAGGCGATAGCTGGTGAACGTCTTCAGGCTGTTGCGCGGCAGGGTGGTGACGATGCGCTGGTCATCGGCATCGGTGCTGACGGAGTAGGCATAACCGGCAGACGCCTGCCAGCCTTCGGCCAGTTCGCCATCCAGGGTGAACTCGATACCTTTGGTGGTGGTGCCTTGCTCGGATTTGTAGGTGTTGCCGCCAGGGGTGTCGATCCAGATCGCCAGGTTGTCTTGCTCAAGCTTGAACAGTGCCACGCTGGAGTTCAACTTGCCGTCGAAGTGGCTGCCCTTCAGGCCGACTTCGTAACCGGTACCTTCCATCGGGTCCAGGGGCTTGTTGTTGATGTCGCGTACCCAGGACGATTGCGGGGCGAAGATCTTGGTGTAGCTGGCGTACAGCGACCAGGTGTCGTTCAGGTCATAGACCACGCCGGCATACGGGATGTACACGCCGGTTTCGGACTCTTTGGTCTTGGTTTCAGTACCGCCGTAAGGTTTGTCCGACGAGTCGCGATGCCAGTCGATCACGCGGCTGCCCAACAGCACGCTCAGGTCGTCGGTTACGTGCAGGCGGGTGGCCAGGTAAGCGGCGTACTGGTTTTCTTCGCTGGTGGTCTTGCCGGTTACGTTGAATTCCGGTTTGGCCGAGTCGCCGTTCCAGTTCAGCAGGTTGTCGATGGCGCCGGCCGGGGAGCCGGAGTAGTCATATTTCCAGCCGCCGTAGGACGGTACGCTTTCGTAGTAGTTGGACAGCGTCACACCGGTGATCAACTCGTGCTCCTGACCCAACAGGCTGAACGGCCCGGTGAGGTAGGCGTCGAGGTTGTTCTGGCGTGGTGTGCCGGAGAAGCGTACCGGCAATTGCGTGGTGCCGCTGCCGTCAGGATTGAGCCCGCCGTTGACGTAGTTGAAGACCTCGTCGAACTTGTTCTCGGAGTGCGTGAACTCGACCTTGCCGCTCCAGCCGTTGTCGAACTGGTGTTCGATCGAGGTGAAGTAGCTGGTTTGTTCGTGGTCGTTGTAGGACCAGGTTTGCGCCGAGTTCAGCGAGCGGCTGAGGTTGGTGCGCGAGCCGTCGGTGAAGCGGGTCGGCAGGCCGGAACGCATTGGCGAGTCAACATCGGTCTGCTGGTAGCTGAAACCCATGGTCAGCAGGGTGCTTTCGCTCAGGTCGAATTCGGTGATGCCGTAGACCAGTTGCGAATCCTGTTTGTAACGGTCGATCCAGGACTGCTCGGTCTTGAAGTCGGTGACCAGGCGCCCACGGATGGTGCCGGTTTCGTTCAGCGGGCCGGAGACGTCGAAGCCTGTGCCATAACGATCCCAGGTGCCGGCTTCAGCCGTGATGCTGGCCTGCGCCACGGCGGTCGGGCGTTTGCGGATCAGGTTGATGGTCGCCGATGGGCTGCCCAGGCCGCTGATCAGGCCGGTGGCGCCGCGCACGATTTCCACGCGGTCGTACATGGCCATGCTCTGGGTGTAGTTGTCCATGCGCTTGACGGTGGGAACACCGTCGATTTCGAAGTTCTGGATCTCGAAACCACGGGAGAAGTAACCGTCGGATTCAGCGCCCTGACCGTCGCGCAACACGATGATGCCGGGGGTGGCGTCCAGGGTGTCGCTGAGGTTGGTCAGGTGCTGGTCGTCCAGACGCTGACGGGTCATGACGGTCAGCGACTGCGGCGTTTCCTTGGGGGTCAGGTTCAGGCGTGTCGAGCTACTGGACGAGTACGTGGTGTAAAGGCCAGTGCCTTCGGTGGTCGAACCCGGTGCCTTGCCGGAAATCGAGACCGCGCCCAGCTCCAGTGCGCCGCCAGCGCCTGCGGCCGGAATCAGCGAGACCGTGTTACCGGTCATTTGGAAAGTGATGCCGCTCCCCAGCAGCAAGTTGTTGAGTGCCTGTTCCGGTTCCAGGTGCCCGGATACTGCGCTCGATTTCAGGCCCGACAGTGTCTCCGGGCTGTAGAGAATTTGCAGGTTGGCCTGTTGACCCAATTGCTGAAGCGCGCTGGACAGCGACTGCGCCGGTACATTCACATCGACCGGGGTCGCTTGTACCTGCGTGGCGCCCATCAACAGCAGCGTCAGCAGCGCGCCGGACAATACGGTGCGGCGGCGGGGATTGTGTCGGGATACGGCCAGTGCCAGAGGTGCGCGGGACAACGTTAAGCTTTGCATCGCTCGAAATGCTCCTGAAATACGTGGGCAGTTTTATTAGTTAATGATAATTAGACGCAACACCGCAGAAAAACCGGAAAAAAATCCCGCAAACCGCGAACTTATTTGCTATCGCGAGGGTGCGGGACGGTTTCTGCCTTGATTCAGCGCGCTAGGAGGCGTGTCAGGCCGGGTTGAGCGCGGTCATCACTTGCCCGGCTTCCATGCGCACCAACTGGTCCGCGACGTCGAAATAGCGGTCGTCGTGGGAGATCACGATGATGGTCTTGCCCAGGCGCTTGAGGTCCGGAAGCAGCTCGGTATAGAAAATCCGCCGGAAGGTCGGGTCCTGGTCGGCGGCCCATTCGTCGAACACCAGTACCGGCCGTTCTTCCAGCCAGGCATTGACCAACGCCAGCCGCTTGCGCTGGCCGGTGGAGAGATCCGTGGTGGTGAAATTGCCGTCCTGGACGCTGACCTTGTGGGCGATTTCCAGGCGTTGCAGGTATTTGTTGGCGTCTTCGGGAATGTGCGTATCGCCTTGCACCACGTCGTCGAACAGGTAGTAATCGGCAAAGATCGTGGTGAACAACTGACGGTAGTCGTCGCGGTTGACGGCGGTCACGGCTTGGCCGTTGAGGCGGATTTCCCCTTGCTGCGGTGGGTAAAGGCCCAGCAGCAACTTGATCAGGGTGGTTTTGCCGCAACCGTTTTCGCCGACGATGAAAATGATGTCGCCCTGTTCGATCTTCAGGTTGACCGGCCCCAGGGAAAACGCATTGCTGCCCGGTACGGTGGGGAAGGTGTAGCGCACATCGTTGAGTTCCAGGCTGTGCACCGGCGCGGCTTTTTTGCCCTGGTCGCTGAGCAGCAGATGCGGTTCGGGCGAGGAGAACTGGTCGGACAGTTCGGCGATGCGACTGAACGCAATCTTCGCCCGGCTGACGATCGGCAAGGTGCCGACCAGATGTTCCAGCGGACCTTTCATGTACAGCAGCACCAGCACAAAACCGCTCATCACCGATTTGTCGGCGCTCGGCCAGAACGATTGCAGGGCCAGGGCCAGGCCGATCACCACAAAGAACAGCATCGAGCCGAAGGTCTTGGCGATCACGAAGGTATTGATCGACTTGATCTGGGTTTTGCAGATGAAGTCGGCCGTGCCCTTGATGCCGGCGTTGAACATGCGCTGGCGGCGCGGACGGTGAATGCGCAGTTCCTTGGCGCCTTCAGCGATGGCGTTGTAGTGCTTTTGCAACTCGTCTTCGGCGTCCCGGGCGGCGAAGAAGCCCTTGATGCCCAGGCTCTGGGCAAAGTACTGAATGCCGGTGCCGATGATGATCGCCACCACCATGATCAGGAACATCGGCCACGACAGCATGGCCAGGTAGCCCATGCAGCCCAGGGTGACGGTCATGGAAATGGCCAGCGGGGCGAAGGCGAAGGCGAAATCGCTGATGGTGTCGACGTCGTGGGTCAGGACCGGGATCAGGCGATGGCTGCGGTAGCGTTCGATCTGTTCGATCGGCGCCGACAGCACTTTCTCCCCCAATTGCTTACGCAGTGTGGCGATGATGTGCTGGCCGACGTAGTTGGTGCCGATGTCCGAGCAGATTGAACTCAGCAGCGCCACCAGGCACAGGCCGCCGAACAGGGCGACCACACCTTGGGTCAGGCCGGTGTCCGAATGCAGGGCATTGTTGATGGTCGCCAGCAGCACAGTGACACTCAGGCCGCCGACCATGCCGAGGAGGATGGAGATCGCGACGACGAGCCGGAAGGGTTTGAGTAGGGTGAACAATTCATGAATTGCACCGCGCGTAGGCTGGGTCATGACAGGACAGTTCCTTGGGTCGTAGAGGCAGATACCCTGTAGAACGTCTGGTCCGGTGCTTAATTTAGACGGTCGCCGACTGGCGGCGACCGGGTGAGGCGGGAGCGCTGGAAAAGCGCCTTACAGTTCGCGGGCGACGCGAAAGCCGATCCAGTCGCCACGGGTCTTGGGGTCGATGTCGTTACGGTTGCCCGAGCGGGAAAACACCGGCGCTTCGCCCCAGTCATTCCCACGAATGCGCAGGACGTCGCAATTGGGTTCTACCCAGGCACTGCCATCGGTCGGTGCGCCGACGTAGTCCGGGTGGTAGCAGTCCGGCGTCCATTCGTAGACGTTGCCGTGCATGTCGTAAACGCCAAAGGCGTTGGGTGGATAGCTGCCCACCGGCGAGCTGAAACTGTAGCCATCGGCCGGGCCGTAGGTGTTGGCGTGCTGGGCGATGCTGTAACCCTTGCCCTCATCGAACGGGAAGGGGAACGGTCCTTTGGAGCCGGCGCGGGCGGCGTATTCGCGTTGGGCTTCGCTGACCATCTGGTACTTCTGCCCGGTTTTTTTCGACAGCCAGGCGACGTAGGTCTTGATGTCGTCGAAGTCCATGCACACTGCCGGTTGGCGCGGGGATTGCGGGTAGCGCGGTTTGCTGGCCACGCATTCGCGGCCGGGCCGGGTATCACCGTTGGCGATCACTACACCGGTTTCACGCACATAGCTGTCCCACTCGCCGGCGGTGATCTGAAAGCGACTGATGGCAAACGCCTTGGCGAACGTCACCTCGTGCAGCGGGCCTTCATCGGGCTCGCGGCCGACTTCATCTTCCGGCGTGCCCATGGTGAACGTCCCGGCCGGCAGTACGACCAGTTCCGGGCAGTCGCGGCAATCCTTGAAGACGTTGCCCGGTTGCGGTGCGGCAGCCGCTTGTGCGGCGGTCGGCAGCAGCGCGGCCATGAGGCCGGCCAGCGCCAGTGCCTTGAGCGGCACGGTCAGCAGATTAATGTTCATGAATCATCTCGGTTAATGAAGATCACAAGCTTTTTTCCAGCACGGCCATGAAGCGGTCGATGTCGTGTTCGCTGTTGAGCAGGCCGGGGGAGATGCGCACCACCGGGCCGACGTCACGGTCCACCGCATCGCAGACCACACGGTTCGCCATCAGGTGCGCGGCGATTTTTTCGCAGTCGCGATCCTTGACCCGGAAGAACGTGAAACCGGCGGACAGCTGCGGGCTTGGCGGGGTGACCAGCTCGATCTGCGGGTGTTCCAGCAAGCGATTTTTGGCGTAGGTATTGAGCCCGTGGACGCGGGCCTGAACCTCGGCCTTGCCCAGTTCCAGGTGCAACTTGAAGGCTTCGTCCAGCGCCCAGCGATGCTCGAAGCTGTGATAGCCGCCGGGAGTCATGATGGTCGCGAAATCGGTGGCTTCGGAGAACGTGGGGATCGACGGGGTCACGTCTTTGAGCTCGGCGGAACGGGCGCAGATGATCCCGGTGCCGCGCGGGCCGAACATCCATTTGTGGGTGCCTGCGATGAAGAAATCGCAGTGCATGTCGGGAAAGTCGAGGTCTTCGACGCCGAAGCCGTGCACGCCGTCGACCACATACAGGATGCGGTCCTTTTCTTCGCGCTGGCGGTTGTGCTCATCCACCAGTTTGCCGATCTCGCCGATCGGCAGCTTCACGCCGCTGCCCGAGTGCACCCAGGTCATGCCCAGCACGCGGGTTTCGGGGCGGATACTTTTGTTGAGCGAGCCCAGCACTTCGTCCACCGAGAGGTCATGGCTGCTCTCGAACAGCTTGATCTTGCGGACCTTGGTGCCTTGCTGCTGCTGGCGGTAATCGAGGCTGTAGTTGGTGGAGTAGTGTTCGTGTTCGCTGATGAGGATTTCCTGATCCGGGCGCACATGGATGCCGCCGTAGATCATCGCCAGGCCTTCGGTGGTGCTGCCGGTCAGCGCGATCTGTTCAGGTTTGGCCTTGAGGTAGCGACCGGCCCAGACACGCACGTTTTGCTCGCGTTTCTCGGTTTCCTGCAAGTCCCAATCCATGGCCCGCCCCGGGTTGCGGTCGATACTGGCGCGGTAGCGGTCGATGGCTTCGCGCACCGGTCTCGGGTGCGAGGTCACCAGGAAGTTGGCCAGGTGCAGGTAGTCCGGGTCCAGATTGAACAGCTGGCGCAATTGCGCCCATTTGTTCTTGGGCAGCGGCGGCGCTGTGGCGGCCAGCGCTGGCAGATTGACCGCACTGGCCAGGGGCAGGCCGGCGGCGAGAATCCCGGCCTGCTTGAGGAATGAACGACGGTTGGTCATGGGCTCGGTTCGCTTGTGCAAAGGAGGAAATCAGTTTTTCGCCACCGGTTTGGAAGACTTCTGCACCTGGTCCCAGACCCGCAAGAAGTTGCCGCCCCAGAGCTTGGCGATATCGGCCTCGCTGTAGCCACGGCTGATCAGTTCGGCAGTGACGTTGCGTGCCTCGCTGACGTCTTTCCAGCCATCCAGGCCGCCGCCGTCGTTGAAGTCGGAACTGATGCCGACGTGGTCGATGCCGATTTTCTTCACGGCGTAATCGATGGCGTCGCCGTAGTCCTTGAGCGTGGCTTTGGGTTCCGCTTCGACAATGGCGTAGAGCTGGCTGGCGTACTCGCCGAAACGCTGTTCGGACCACACGGTGATGATCGGGTCGCCCGGCATCAGCGCCATTTCCAGGCCTTGCAGCGGTTGCAGGTCGAAACGTGCGCGCAGGGCATTGAGTTTGTCTTGGGTGACCTTACTCAGTGGGCGGATGTAGGTCGGGAAACCGACAATCTGCACCACGCCGCCGCTGTTTTTGATCAGCTGCATTTCCTGGTCGCTGAGGTTGCGCGGGATGTCCACCAAGGCCCTTGGTGCCGAGTGCGACGCGACCATTGGTGTACGACTCAACTGGGCGACCTGTTCCAGGGCTTTGGTCGACATCTGCGACACGTCGATGATGACGCCGAGGTCGTTGAGACGGTGCACGGCTTGCTTGCCGATCTCCGACAGGCCACCGAGGGCGTCGCGCGAGTCATTGAAAAATGGCAGCGGTCGTGATGAATCGGCCCAGGCGTTGTTGCCCACGTAGCTGAAGCCGAACATGCGCATGCCTCGGGCCGCCCACATGTCCAGGGCGTTCAGGTCGTTGCCCAGCGGGTAGGCGTTGAGCATGCTCATGAAAATCGCAAATTTTCCTTCGCCGTGCAGGCGACGGAAATCGTCAGGGGTGTAGGCGATGGCGACCTGATTGGGAAAGTCGCGGACCATCGTGCTGATGATTTTGTAGCGGGTTTCCTGTTCGAACCGGGCCTCGTCGACAAACCCGGCGGTCGGGCGGTGCGGGGCGTTGGCGCCGTTCCAGATTTCCGGCCAGCCGAAAATGGTCAGTGCCGCGCCGGACAAGCGTCCACGGCCAGTCTTGACCAGGTCGAATTGCCCGGTGCCGTCCTTGTCGGCTTCGTTGCCGGCGGTGCCGAAGTCCAGTGGCACGGTGACGTGGCTGTCGAACGAGAGTATCCGCTCCTGCAATTCATCGGCCTGTTTCATGACCTTGACCGGGTAACCGGGATTGTCCTTGAACCAGTAATCCCAGGCCGCATAGCCGGCGCCGGCGCTGATCGCCAGGGCCAGTGGCAGGCCGAGGTAAAGGGCCTTTTTCGAACGTGGTTTTGTCATTGCCAATCTCAGTCAGGTTCGCCGTCGAGACACAGGCGCAGGGGCCTTTGCTATCTGGGAAGAACGAGTGACCGGCGCAGGAATTTAGGTGGGGGTTAAAAGATCGCAGCCTTCGGCAGCTCCTACAGGGGGTACGCATTCCAATGTAGGAGCTGCCGAAGGCTGCGATCTTTTCGTCCCACCATAAATTTATGAGGACGATGAACGTTCTAGCTTGGATAAAGCCTGCTTCATGGCTGACACAGGTAGGGCAATGACGATTTCTCGACGATGGTTCATGGCAGGCCTGGCGCTGACCGGCGCTGCCGTGCCTGCGGCTTTTTATGGGCATCGCGAATGGACGAAACCCGATCCGACGATCACCCCCGGAGAAGCGTCCTTCGATGTGGCGGACGTCGCTGGCCAGCATCTGGCGAACACTTTGCGTGGCGTGTGGCAAATTCGTTTCGAGGGCCATGACGCCGGTATCGACGGCCTGCCACGGGAGAGGCTGGAGGTGTTTCTCGATGTCGGACACAAGGGGCGCGGCCTGGTCGGCTTCCTCGACACCGCCGAACGTTTGCGTTCCAGCGAAGCGCCGCGTTATCGGGTGCTCGGCGACCTCGCCGGGGCCGATGCGGCGCAGTTGAGCTGGCGATTGATCAGCGCCAACGCGGCCCACGGCACCCCCGATTACGAATTCAGCATGGCGCTGGACGAGGTCTGGGCCGGGTTCGGCAATGCCGGCAGCGGCACGCTCAGTGGGCGGGTGTTGAACCTGGACCGGCCGCTGATGCTGACCGCCCAGGACAATCGCTTTATCGCGGTCAAACGGGTGTTCCCGGAAGCCCGTGAGCGCACCGGTCTCAATCCGCCGTTGCTGGCCTGGCTGATTTCCCCCGAGCACCGACTGTTCCACCAGCTCTGGCACGCCAGCCGTGACAAATGGCACACCTTGTCCGAAGACAAGCGCGGCGCATTGCGCGGCATCGGCTGGCAACCCGGCCCTCGGGACAACGAACGCGATGCCCGGGGCAAGCACAAGGATCGCAACGGTTCGGGGGTGGACTTTTTTTTCATGCACCGGCACATGCTCGGCACGGCGCGCTCGCTGCAGGATTTGCCGTCGTGGCAACACTTCCCGTTGCCGCAGCCGGAGCTGGCTCGCGATCGCCTCGGTTTCGCCCGGTATTTCGACAACCACGACGGTACCTCGCTGCCGCCCACCTGGCTGGCCGAGGACGATGCCGAGTACACGCAATGGGTCAGCGACATCAAGACCGCCGAGACCTATCACAGCAACTTTCAGGTCTGGGAGTCGCAGTACCGTGATCCGCGTTACTTGTCGAAACTGACGCTGGGGCAGTTCGGTTCCGAGGTCGAGTTGGGCCTGCATGACTGGCTGCACATGCGCTGGGCTTCGGTGCCCCGCGATCCGTCCAACGGCCATCCGGTGCCGTTTGCCCGCGATCCTTCAGACTTTTCCGCGCGCTGGTATGCGCCGGAAAACGACTTCCTCGGCGATCCGTTTTCCTCTCACGTGAACCCGGTGTTCTGGGCCTTCCATGGCTGGATCGATGATCGCCTGGAAGACTGGTTCCGCGCCCATGAGCGCTTTCATCCGGGCGACGTCAGCCGGCTCGAGGTCAATGGCGTGCCGTGGTTTGCGCCGGGCCGTTGGGTTGAGGTGGCTGATCCGTGGTTGGGGCCTTCCACTCACGGCTGCAGCACCACGCCGGGGTTGCAGGCCGGCAAGTCGGTCGAGATGGACCCGGAGACCATGAAACTGGCGCTGCGGATTACCTTTGGCGAAGACGAGAAGACGTTGGCGCAGTTGTTCCGCAAGGTGCCGCAGCGGCCATGGTATGCGCGGCATTTGAAGGCCAAGGTCTAGAGCAAAAAGATCGCAGCCTTCGGCAGCTCCTACGGGGTTATGTGTACACCTGTAGGAGCTGCCGAAGGCTGCGATCTTTTGATCTTTTACGCTTTACAACACCTGCCACCCACCCCCCAACGCCTTGTACAACGCAATACTCGCCTGCATCCGCGACAACCGCAGTTGCACATTCAAATCCTGCGCCGCATACAGCGTGCGCTGGGTCTCCAGCACCGTCAGCAGATCTTCGGCGCCGGCCTGATAGCGGCTTTGCGCGATGTTGAACGCGGTCTGCGCCTGGTTCAGTTCTTCACCTTGCCACTGACGCTGTTCATCCAGCCCGCGAATGCTGTTCAAGGCTTTTTCGACGTCGGCGAAACCGTTGATGATCGCGCCGCGATAGGTTTCCAGCAGCTCTTGCTGGCGGGCGACGGTCTTGTCGCGCTCGGCGCTCAAACGCCCGTTGTTGAAGACCGGCGCAAGCAATCCGGCGGTGAGGTTGTAGAACGGGCTGCGCAACATGTCGGCGGCGCGATCGGCGCCTGAACCCAGCTCGGCGCTCAGCGTTACCGTAGGCAGCATTTTTGCCCGGGCGACGGTGACGTCGGCCTGGGCGGCGGCCAGTTGCGCTTCGGCGCGGGCGATGTCCGGGCGACGGCTGATCAGTTCACTCGGCACGCCGGCCGCGATGGTTGGCCAGGTCAGTTGATCAAAGCGCTCCTGAGAGGCGGGCAAACGCTGGACCGGTTGACCGAGCAGGGCGGCCAGGCTGATTCGTGCGTCCTGGGCCTGTTGCTGCACCAGTGGCAATTGCCGCTGCTGCGCCGCCACCAGGCTTTTTTGCTGCGCCAGTTCCAGCGCGGTCGCCGAGCCGGAATCGAAACGGGTCTGCACCAGTTTCAGAACATTTTGCGCGTTGGCCAGGTTCAACTCGGCGATGCGACTTTGTTCGAGCAACGACAGTGATTGCGCGTAGCTGTTGGCGACACCGCTGAGCAGCGTCAACTCGACCGTCGCCTGATCGAACTCGCTGGCCTGCAAGCCGAATTGCGCACTGTCGCGGGACGCCCGTTGGCCGCCCCAGAAATCGATTTCGTAACTGGCCGTCAGGTTGGCGTCGAAGTAATCCACGGCTTTGTTGCTGCTGTCGGCATCGAGCTTACTGTAGCCATTGCCGCGCATGAGCTTCTGTCGATTGGCATTCACGCCGGCCTTGACCTCCGGCAGCAACGAGCCGCCGGCAATCACCGTGTCCGCCTGTGCCTGACGTACCCGGGCGATGGCAGCGGCCAGGTCGAAACTGCCGACCTGCGCCTGTTCAATCAATTGATCAAGCTGCGGGCTGCCGAATTGCGTCCACCATTTCAAGTTGTCGAGGGCGGCGCTTTCGTTGTGCGGCGACTGCCAGGCGGCGGGTGACTGGATACCGCTGTCGGGGCGCTGGGTGGAACTGGTGCAGGCGCCCAGCAGCAGGCAAAGGGTCAACAGGCTGAGTTGCGGCTTCATAGATCGATTATTCACTGGTAAGGGCCGTGACCGGGTCAAGGCGAGCAGCTTTGCGGGCCGGCATAAAGCCGAAGACGACACCGGTGACCAGGGCGCAGCCGAAGGCGCCGAGCACCGCGACCAAGGAGAACGCTACCGCGACGTCACTGAGAATCAGCACGCCGCCGACGATCAACGCCAGGGCGATCCCGGCCAGCCCGCCGACCACCGAGAGCATCACCGCTTCGGTCAGGAACTGGCGCAGGATGTCGCGCTGACGGGCGCCGGTGGCCATGCGAATGCCGATCTCGCGGGTGCGTTCGCGTACGGTCATGAGCATGATGTTCATCACACCGATGCCGCCCACCAGTAGCGAAATCGCGGCAATCGAGCCGAGCATCAGCGACAGGGTATTTTGCGTGCGCGCTTCGGCCTGGATCATGGCGGCGTTGTTGGTCAGCTCGAAATCCTTCTTGCCGTTGTGCAGGCGCAGCATCAATTGCTCGATGGCTTTTTCGGTGTCCTTGACCTTGCGCGCATCCGCCGCAGCGATGGCCACGTATTCGGGGTTGTAGGTGCCGAACAGGCGGACGCTGGCGGCGGTGTAGGGGATGGCGATGCGGTTGTCGCTGTCCGACTCGCCGGAGCTGGCGCCTTTTTCGGCGAGTACGCCGACCACCTGGAACGGCACGTTTTCGATCAGGATGTATTGGCCGATGGGGTTGGCGACATCCTTGAGCAGTTTGGTCCGCACTTTATGGCCGATCACCGCCACGGCCGCGCCGGCATTTTCGTCGGCCTGGGTGAAATAGCTGCCTTCGACCACGGGCCAATTGAAGATCTTCGGAAAGTTGACGTCATTGCCGCCGACGTAGCTGATGTGGTCGAGATTGCCGAAGCGTACGCCGGCCTCGGCGCCGTTGACCGGCATGATCCGGATGATCTGCGGCAGCGTAGCGAGGGCCGCGAGATCGTCCAGGGTCACGATGCCTTGGGGCGCCCGGGGATGCGGCGATATACCGCCCAGATAAATGATGTTCGAGCCGAACTTGCCCATCTGCGCCATTACCTGGCGCTTGCTGCCTTCACCCACCGCCAGCATGACCACCACCGACGCCACGCCGATGATGATGCCGAGCAAGGTCAGGGCCGTGCGGAAACGGTTGATCCACATCACCCGCCAGGCGGCTTGCACCGCGTCCACCAACTCGCCGCGCCAGGCGCCCGTGGCATCGGCGCCTTCGCTGAGGCGCTTGCGCAGGTCCACCGCTTGCAGCGCGCCGGGGTTGGCCGGGGTTTGCGCGGTGGGGGTGTCGCGGGCGCTGTCGCTGATGATCAGGCCGTCGCGGATTTCGATGATGCGCTTGGCCCGGGCCGCCACTTCGCGGTCGTGGGTGATCAGGATCACCACATGGCCCTGGCTCGCCAGTTCGTCGAGCAAGGTCATGACCTCGGCGCCGCTGTGGCTGTCGAGGGCGCCGGTGGGTTCGTCGGCGAGGATAATGTGGCCGCCGTTCATCAAGGCGCGGGCAATCGACACCCGTTGCTGCTGGCCGCCGGAGAGCTGGTGCGGGCGGTTGCCGGTGCGCGACGCAAGGCCGAGGCGGTCGAGCAGGGCGGCGGCGCGGGCGTGGCGCTCGGCGGCCGGGGTGCCGGCATAGATCGCTGGCATCTCGACGTTTTCCTGGGCCGAGCCGGATGGAATCAGGTGATAGCCCTGGAACACAAAACCAAACGCTTCGCGGCGCAGCCAGGCCAGTTCATCGCTGTCCAGCCCGGCGACGTTTTCCCCGGCGAAGCGGTATTCGCCCGAGGTCGGCCGGTCGAGGCAACCGAGGATGTTCATCAGCGTCGATTTGCCCGAACCGGACGCGCCGACGATGGCGACGAACTCACCGGCATGAATCGCCAGGTCGATGCCGCGCAACACGTGAACTTCAGGCGCGTCACCGCCGCCGTAGACTTTGCGGATGTCCTGCAGGTCGATCAGGGGCGTCTGCATTCAGCCGCCACTCCCGTCAGTCGGGCCGATCAATAGGTGATCGTCTTCGCCGAGGCCCTCGAGGATCTGCACTTTCAGGCGATCGCTGATGCCGGTGTGCACCTCGCGTTGTTCAATCGCGCCATTTTTGGCGACGACCTGGGCAGTCTGGCGGTCGGCATGCCGGCCACCCTGTAGTGCGGCAATCGGTGCGGTCAGGACGTTTTTCACCTGGGCCGCCACGAAGAACACCTGGGTGGTCATCTCTGCCATCAAGGCGTTATCGGCGTTGTCGACGTCGAGCAAAACGGTGTAGAGCACCACGCGACCGCTGCCGCTTTTGTTGGCGCTGGCAGGGCTGCCGCCGCCCTGACTGGTCTGGTCCAGTGGCTTGGGCGGGATCGGCAAGATCTGCCGCACCGTGCTGTTCCAGCGCCGGTTGCCACCGCTGAGGGTGGTGAACCAGGCGTTCATGCCGGGTTTGACGTGGCCGATGTCCGCTTCCGAAACCTCAGCCCACACCGTCATCGGCGACAACTTGGCGATGCGCAGAATCAACGGCGTTTGCTGCTGGGCATTGAGGGTCTGGCCTTCCCGGGCGTCGAGGGCCACCACGGTTCCATTCATGGGTGCATAAATGCGCGTGTAACCGAGTTCGGCCTGGTCACTGCGCAGGCTGGCCTGGGCCTGGCGGATCTGCGCCTGGAACATTTCGACCCGGGCCTGGGTGGCGCGCAGCTCGGCCCGGGCGGTCTGCACGTCTTCGTCACGGGTGGCGCCACCGGCGGCGAGGTTCTGTTGGCGCTGGTATTTCTGCCGGGCGAGTTCGTGTTGGGCTTTTTGCTCTTGCAACTGGGCCTTGAGGTTGTCGATGGAAAACCGCCCGGCGTCGAGTTTCGCCTGTTGGGTGGACGGGTCGATCTCCACCAGCAGATCGCCTTCCTTGACCACGTCGCCGACTTCCACGTGGATCTTGTGGATCTGCCCCGACGCCTGGGCGCCGACATCGACGTAACGTCGCGGTTGCAGGGTGCCGAGGGCCGTGACGCTGCTTTCAATGTCGCCGCGACTGACTTGCACGGTGGCGAACTGATCGCGGCCGGGCGGGAGGATCTGCCAGGTGGCGACGGCGATAACGGGGATCAGACACAGTGCTACAAGCAAGGCGCGTCGTGCGGTGCGGGGACGTTTCATGCAGGGTTCCGGCCAATGGAAATCGGCCCGTCGCCCAGGTGACGCACGAAATCTGGCGACAGCTGAGCGCTGTCGCGGGGGCGACAGAGACGGGGAGCTGTCCTGTAGACGAGGAGAGAAGGGCGGAATTTAAGCCAATACACACAGTGTTACAGGTATAGAGCAGCACTATTTGTCGGGCAAACCGAAACAGCACTTTAAATCTATATGAGAATTACTATAAATTACGCGACTCAAATTGCCACCATCGTGCCACTGCCCATTTGGCGGCGGTGGATCTGGCTCAAGGATAGAAACCGCACCCCGTGCGGCCGGGAGTCATGTTGGAAAACTACTATCGCGAGCTGGTGTGTTTCCTGAACGCCAAGCTGGGCAACCGTCAGGTGGCCGAAGATGTGGTGCATGACGCTTATCTGCGGGTACTGGAGCGTTCCAGCGACACGCCGATCGAGCAGCCCCGGGCGTTTCTGTATCGCACCGCGCTCAACCTGGTGATCGACGACCATCGGCGCAATGCCTTGCGACAAGTCGAATCCCTGGATGTGCTCGACACCGAGGAACGCTATTTCACCCCCTCGCCCCACACCTGCCTCGACCACGGCCAACGCCTGGCCATGCTCCAGCGCGCCTTGGCCGAATTGCCGAAGTTGTGCCGCGAGAGTTTACTGCTGCGCAAGATCGATGGCCTGTCGCACCCGGAGATCGCCGAACACCTGGGGATTTCCAAGGCGCTGGTGGAAAAGCACATCGTCAACGCCATGAAGCACTGCCGGGTCCGCATCAAGCAATGGGACGCCCATTGATCCTTTCGCGTTAAATTTTTTTTCATTGTCCTCGTTCCTACTCAACAGACGATCTGCTGTCCTGCTCCGGGCCGGTCAGGTCACTTAGGCTTCCTCCCCTTGTTGAGGGGTTCATCCAGAGGACACTGGAAATGACACAGGCAATTGCATCGCCCATCGTTCACGACCTGATCGGCGTCGGTTTCGGCCCTTCGAACCTGGCGCTGGCCATCGCCCTGCAAGAGCGCGGGCCGAGCTACGGCGAACTGGATGTACTGTTTCTCGACAAGCAGGCCAACTACAGTTGGCATGGCAACACGCTGTCGACCCAGAGCGAGTTGCAGATTTCCTTCCTCAAGGACCTGGTGACCCTGCGCAACCCGACCAGCCCGTACTCGTTCGTCAATTACCTCAAGCACCACGGTCGT
>Ga0302169_10000070_pt1 | contig 33209 bp, 28 predicted proteins | sample I_Fen_N1_3_FD_193493 | JGI IMG/M metagenome (GOLD analysis project Ga0302169, IMG submission 193493) | Peat permafrost microbial communities from Stordalen Mire near Abisko, Sweden - I_Fen_N1_3 | ecosystem: Environmental > Terrestrial > Soil > Wetlands > Permafrost | place: Sweden: Abisko...
TTCACCGGCGGACAGTTCCATGATGGTCGCGTCGAAACCGCGTTTGTCAGCCCAGCGCAGGTACATGCGCAGCAGGATGTTGGCCCAGTCCTGGGCCTCGGTGCCACCGGAGCCGGCCTGGATGTCCAGGTAGGCGTTGTTGGCGTCCATTTCACCGCTGAACATGCGACGGAATTCGAGTTTTTCCAGCGACTCGCGCAGGCGCTCGACTTCGGCGGCGACGTCATCGACGGCGGCCTGGTCTTCTTCTTCGGCGGACATCAGCAGCAGGTCTTTGGCGTCGGCCAGGCCGGAGTGCATTTCGTCGAGGGTTTCGACGATCTGCGCCAGCAGGGACCGCTCGCGGCCCAGTTCCTGAGCGTACGACGGGTTGTTCCAGACAGACGGATCTTCAAGCTCGCGATTGACTTCAGTCAGACGCTCATGCTTTTGATCGTAGTCAAAGATACCCCCGAATAGTTTCGGAGCGCTCGGACAGGTCCTTGATACTGTTAAGGATCGGGTTGATTTCCATGGCGGGCAGCACTCGTTGGCGAACTTTTGAAAGCCGGCGAGTATAACGGCAAACGGCCTGAAACGGCAGTCCGCTTGGCAGCTTTAGGCACAACATAACACCTGTGGCGAGGGGGCTTGCCCCCGTTCGGCTGCGAAGCAGTCGTGAAATCTTGACTGAAAGAATGCTGGGGCCGCTTCGCGACCCAACGGGGGCAAGCCCCCTCGCCACAGGGTGCCCAAGGCAGAAACCAGATCGAGCGCTATTCGATCCCGACTTGATTGCGCCCATTGTTCTTCGCCAGGTACAGCCCCTTGTCCGCCGCCGAGATCAATTGCCGGCAATCGCTGCCCGGTTGCGGGACCATGGTGGACAGGCCAATGCTGATGGTCAGGCTGGAGCCTTCGGCCGGTGAAATATGCGGGATCTTCAGCGCCGCCACGGTCTGGCGCAGTTTTTCCGCCACCAGGCGTGCACCGCCCGGCGTGGTATTGGGCAGCACCAACGCAAACTCCTCGCCACCATAACGGGCCGGCAGGTCGGACGGGCGAGCGCTCGCCTCGCGAATCGCCGTGGCCACCTTGCGCAAGGCTTCATCGCCCTCCAGATGACCGAAGCTATCGTTAAAGTCTTTGAAATAATCCACATCGATCATCAGCAGCGACAGCTGACTCTGGTCACGCAGCGAACGGCGCCATTCCAGTTCCAGGTATTCATCGAAATGCCGGCGGTTCGACAGCCCGGTCAGGCCATCGGAGTTCATCAGCCGCTGCAGCACCAGATTGGTGTCGAGCAATTGCTGTTGGCTGACCCGCAACGCGCGGTACGCCGCATCGCGCTGCAACAGCGTCATGTAGGAGCGCGAGTGATAGCGAATCCGCGCGACCAGCTCGATGTTGTCCGGCAGCTTGACCAGATAATCATTGGCCCCGGCCGCAAACGCCGCGCTCTTGATCAGCGGGTCTTCCTTGGTCGACAGGACAATGATCGGAATGTCCTTGGTCGCCGGATGATTGCGGTACTCGCGCACCAGGCTCAGGCCGTCCAGACCGGGCATTACCAGGTCCTGAAGGATTACCGTGGGCTTGATGCGGATCGCCTGGGCGATGGCCTGGTGCGGGTCGGCGCAAAAGTGGAAGTCGATATTGTCTTCGGTCGACAACCCCCGGCGTACCGCTTCACCGATCATCGCCTGATCGTCCACCAACAACACCATGGCGGCGTTTTCGTCGGTGGTTTTGAAGTCGTCGAGTTGTAAGTCATTCATGGGCGGTCACCTGAATACTACTTGGGCCAGGATTACGGCTAATGGCGGTCATTTCGCGAATATCTCCAGCAATCGTGGCGCTATCTTGTCCAGTGGGCGAATCTCCATGGCGGCGTCGATGGCCGCGGCCGCTTTGGGCATTCCATACACCGCACTGCTTTTCTGGTCCTGAGCGATGGTCAGGTAACCTTGTTGGCGCATGAGTTTAAGCCCCTGCGCGCCATCGCGCCCCATGCCCGTCAACAAAATCCCTACGGCGTCGCCGTTCCAGTAATTGGCCACGCTCTCGAAAAACACATCGATCGAGGGCCGGTAGATTTCATTGACCGGTTCGGCCGTGTAGGCCAGCGTGCCGTTTTTCAACAGTCGAATATGGTGGTTGGTGCCGGCCAGCAACACGGTTCCAGCCTGAGGCGCTTCGCCCTCGACCGCCAGACGCACCTTCAAGCCGCTAGCGCTGCCGAGCCATTCGGCCATGCCGGCGGCGAATACCTGGTCGACATGCTGGACCAGCACGATGGCCGCCGGAAAATCTCGCGGCAAGCCCTTGAGCAGGATTTCCAGTGCTGCCGGCCCGCCGGCGGATGAACCGATGGCGATCAGCCGTTGGCGCGAGGCGGAACTGCGCAGCGGGCTCGGCACCGAGCGCTCCTGATTGCCGCGCTCGCCGATCAGCCAGCCAATGTTCATGATCTTGCGCAACAACGGCGCCGCCGCCTCTTGGGCGTTGCCGGCACCGAGCGCCGGGGTGTCGACCACATCCAGCGCACCATGGCCCATGGCCTCGAATACCCGGTGCACGTTCTGCTGGCGATCGACGGTGACGATCACAATGGCGCACGGCGTTTCGGCCATGATCCGCCGGGTGGCCTCAACCCCGTCCATCACCGGCATGATCAAATCCATCAGGATCAGGTCTGGCGTCTGTTCGGCGCACTTTTGCACCGCTTCCTTGCCATCGCTGGCGACCCAGATGACCTGGTGCGCGGGCTCAAACGCCAGGGCGCGGCGCAAGGCCTCCACCGCCATGGGCATGTCGTTGACGATTGCGATTTTCATGCCCGTGCTCCTCCGATGAGCTCAGCCACTGCATCAAGCAGGGCATCGTCATGAAAACTGGCTTTGGCTAGATAATAGTCGGCCCCGGCGTCCAGTCCACGACGACGGTCCTCTTCACGATCCTTGTACGACACCACCATCACCGGCAGCGATTGCAGGCGAGTGTCGCGGCGCAACAACGACACCAGTTCGATACCGTCCATGCGTGGCATATCAATGTCGGTGATCAGCAGATCGAAATCCTCCGAACGCAAGGCGTTCCAGCCATCCATACCATCAACGGCCACCGCCACCTCGTAGCCGCGATTGAGCAGCAGCTTGCGTTGCAGCTCGCGAACCGTCAGCGAGTCGTCGACCACCAGAATTCGCTTGCGCGCCGCTTCGACCGACTGATTGCTGTGGCGGGCAATGCGCTCCAGGCGCCCGGTATTGAGCAACTTATCCACCGAGCGCAGCATGTCTTCGACGTCGACGATCAGCACCACTGAACCGTCGTCGAGCAAGGCCCCGGCGGAGATGTCCTGCACCTTGCCCAGACGTTCGTCCAGCGGCAATACGACCAACGTCCGCTCGCCGATAAAACGCTCGACCGCTACGCCGTAAATCGCGTCACGCTCGCGGATGACCACGACCTTGAGGGTTTGCTGGTTATTCGGGTTGATCGGGCGCTGCAACAGTTGACTGGCCGCCACCAACCCGACGTGCCGCCCTTCGTGCCAGAAGTGCTGACGCCCTTCGACCTGCACGATGTCTTGCGGCTCGAGGTCGCACATGCGTTCGATGTGGGCCAGCGGAAACGCATAGGCCTCGTCACCGACCTCCACCACCAGGCTGCGGGCCACCGACAGCGTCAGCGGCACTTCAAGGTGGAAACGACTGCCCTCGCCCGCCGTCTGCTCCAGCACCACCGCACCGCGCAATTGGCGGACCATGTGCTGCACCGCATCCAGCCCCACGCCGCGCCCCGACACTTCGGTGACCGTGTCGCGCAGGCTGAAACCCGGCAAGAATAAAAACGTCAGGAGCTCTTGTTCGCTGAGTTGAGCGGCGGTTTGCGCTGGGGATAACTGCCGCTCGATGACGGTGCGGCGGACCTTTTCCAGATCGACGCCATGGCCGTCATCACTCAATTCCAATACCAGCAGTCCGGCCTGATGCGAGGCGCGCAGGCGAATCACACCTTCCGCCGGTTTACCGGCCAGCAGCCGTCGCTCAGGGGTTTCGATGCCGTGATCCACGGCGTTGCGCAGCAAGTGCGTCAGCGGCGCTTCGAGTTTTTCCAGGACGTCGCGGTCAACCTGGGTTTTCTCGCCCTCGATTTCAAGTCGTACCTGTTTGCCCAGGTCCCGGCCCAGATCACGCACCATGCGCACCTGCCCGGTTAACACATCGGCAAACGGGCGCATGCGACAGGCCAGCGCGGTGTCGTACAACACCTGCGCGCGCTGACTGGCCTGCCAGGCAAATTCATCCAGCTCGGCGTTTTTCTCGATCAGCAATTGCTGGGATTCCGCCAGCAACCGCCGCGCATCTTCGAGCGCTTCCTGGGCTTCCAGACTCAGGGTGTGATCCTTGAGATGGACGTTGAGGTTTTCCAGGGCCCGCAGACCGTTATTCTGCATGCGTTTAAGGCGTTGCATGGTCGCCAGGTGCGGCTTGAGGCGCTGGGTTTCCACCAGGGATTTGCTCGACAGGTCGAGCAGGCTGTTCAAGCGTTCGGCCGTCACGCGCAGTACGCGCTCACCGTTTTCGGCGGTGCGTTTGGTCTGGCGTGCAGGTTCAACAGGTGTTGCCGGTATCGGCTCGACAACTGGAACGGGCAGTTCGACCTCAGGCACCTGCGCCGAAGACTTCGTCATGAACGGCGCGATGGGTGTGCTGATCGGTGCGGCAAGCGCCAGCGGATCCAGCAACCGCGCCATCAGAGCGACGTAACCCTCAATGTCCCCGGCGGCGGGATTGTTGTCAGGCGTGGCGATGCGCATCAGCAGGTCGGTGCCTTGCAACAATGCGTCGATGTGCTCGGGACTCAGGTACAGGCGCCCTTCCTGAGCACTGACCAGGCAGTCTTCCATCACATGCGCGATGCTGACCCCGGCGTCGACTCCGACGATCCGCGCCGCGCCCTTGAGCGAATGCGCCGCGCGCATGCAGGATTCGAGTTGATCGGCCTGGGTCGGATTGCGCTCCAAGGCCAACAGGCCTGCGCTCAGCACCTGGGTCTGGGCCTCGGCTTCAAGGCTGAACAGCTCCAGCAACGAGGCGTCGCGCATTTGCTCGGGGGTCATGTGAGGCTCCGGGTCACAGCGGACAGCAATTGTTCTTCATCCAGCCAACGCAAACTACGACCTTTGAAGGGCAACACGCCTCGGGTGTACTTGCCGCTGGCCTGGGTGCCGGATTGTGAGGCAGCCTCGAGAATGCGCTCGTCGATGGCATGAATCCCGTCGACCTCGTCCACCGGCACCACCACCGGGCCACCGTGGGCGGCGATGATCAGCATTCGCGCCATGACCCGCGCGCTGGAAGCGACGGTATTGGTAGCGTCGAGCCCGAGCAATTCCACCAGCGACAGGCACGCGACCAACGCACCTCGCACATTCGCCACGCCGAGCAAGGCCCGGGAGCGCTGGTGCGGCAGGGAATGAATGGCTTGCAGCGGCGCCACTTCCACAAGGCTGCGAGTGGCCAGCGCCAGCCATTCTTCGCCAAGCCGGAACATCAGCAGCGAACGGGTTTTTATGTCCGTTTCGACCGTCGCCGAGTGTTGCACGCGGTCGTCCTGCTGCAGCGCATAGCGATCGAGCAAGCGCGTGGCGGCGGCCGAGTACACCGTACAATTGCGGCAGTGAATGTGCTCGCTCAATAGCGGACAGGACTTGTCGCCATGGATGCCGATGCGGTTCCAGCAATCGTCGATGGCCTGGGCATCTTCATGGGTGACGTTCAAGGTGTCGGAGGAGCTCATCGTTTACGCTCACTGTCGGCGCGCTCGCTGCGGGCGGCGCGGTCCTGCAATCGTCTGGCTCCCGCCGCATCGCCCTGGGATTGCAGCAAGGCTGCCAGGTGCATCAACGCGTCGGGATGTTGCGGTTCAAGGTACAACGCCTTGCGATAAAAGCCCTGAGCTTCCAGGGCATTGCCGCTGACATCGCTGAGCAGGCCCAACCAATAAAAAACCTGGGCGACCGGTTCGTGGTCGCGCAAATACTGTTCGCACGCGATGCGCGCTTCAACACTTTTACCTTCGTTGGCCAGCACGGCGATGTTCGCGAGCAACGCGGCGGCGTCCGAGGCTTTCGTCGTGGCGGGTGGCGGCGTGACGGTGGCGAACGGTCGATTGCGCACCGGCGGCGGTGGCGCGCTGCGCGTCGGCTGGCGCACTGGCAGCGGGGCCGGCACGAACACGGGAAACGGTTCGGGCTCCGGCACACTCTGACGGCTGAATGCAAACGACTGCGCAATGCCAATCGAACGCATGCCAAAACGCCCCAGCAAACCACCCTCGGCCGGGCCGATAAACAGCACACCGTCGACATGGGTCAGGCGCTTCAGCACTTCAAATACTTGCTGCTGAGTCGGCTGATCGAAATAGATCAGCAAGTTGCGACAGAACACAAAATCATACGGCGGCTCGCTCGCCAACAACGCCGGATCGAGCAGGTTGCCGACCTGCAAACGCACCTGCTCCAACACGCGATCGCTGAGGCGATAGACGTCGCCTTCGGCGCTGAAATGCCGGTCACGAAAAGCAATGTCCTGACCGCGAAACGAGTTTTTGCCGTACAGCGCGCGCCGGGCTTTTTCCACCGACAACGGGCTGACGTCCATGCCTTCCACCTTGAATTGATGGGGCTTGAGCCCGGCATCGAGCAAAGCCATGGCAATGGAATACGGTTCTTCGCCGGTGGAACACGGCAGGCTGAGAATCCGCAGCGCGCGCATGTTGTTGATCTCGGCCAGGCGTTTGCTGGCCAGTTTCGCCAGCGTCGCGAACGATTCCGGGTAACGGAAAAACCAGGTCTCTGGCACGATCACCGCTTCGATCAGCGCCTGCTGTTCATCCTCCGAGCCTTGCAGCGCGTGCCAGTACTCGTCCGCCGTCAGGGCATGAGAGGCGATGCTGCGCTGGCGCACTGCGCGCTCGATGATCGCCGGGCCGACCGACGTCACGTCGAGACCGATGCGCTCCTTGAGGAAATCGAAAAATCGTTGATCGCTGCTCATGGTCGCTCCTCAAGCAGCACCGGATCGAGGGGCGGCGACGGGAATAACAGGGCGCGCACCTGATCATCGAGCAAATCGGCGACCCGCACCCATTGCAGCAAACCTTGCGCATCTTCGCGCACTGGCCCGAGGTAAGGCGCCTGGCGATTGTCCAGGCCATAGGGCTTGAAGTCCGCCGGATTGCAACGCAGGGTGTCCGTCGCCTGCTCCAGAATCAGCCCCAGCCATTGCGTCGGGGTTGATTCATTTGGGCGGTAATTAACCAGCACCAACCGCGTGCTGGTGCGGGCCTGAGCCGGTTGCCCGAAGGTCAGCGCACTGAGGTCGATCACCGGCACCACCGCGCCGCGATACGCAAATACCCCGGCGACCCAGTGCGGCGACTGGGCAATCGGCTTCAACGGCAGACGCGGCAACACCTCCGCCACCTCGATGGCCTGCAAGGCATAGCGCTCGCTGCCGATGCGAAACACCAGGTACAACGATTGCTTGATTGGCACCCCAGCGCCGCGTTTGGCCGCGAGTTCGCTCATCAGACTTTGAATCGCGAAACGCCACTGCGCAGGCCGACGGCCACCTGGCTCAGCTCGTCGATGGCAAAACTGGCCTGACGCAATGACTCGACGGTCTGGCTGCTGGCATCGCCCAACTGCACCAGCGCGTGGTTGATCTGCTCGGCGCCGGTGGCCTGGGCCTGCATGCCTTCGTTGACCATCAACACTCGCGGCGCCAGCGCCTGAACCTGATGGATGATTTGCGACAGCTGCTCGCCAACCTGCTGCACTTCGGACATGCCACGGCGTACTTCTTCGGAAAACTTGTCCATGCCCATGACGCCTGCCGACACCGCCGACTGGATCTCGCGCACCATCTGCTCAATGTCGTAAGTGGCCACCGCGGTCTGGTCCGCCAGACGCCGCACTTCAGTGGCAACCACGGCGAAACCGCGACCGTATTCACCGGCCTTCTCGGCCTCAATGGCGGCGTTCAGCGATAGCAGGTTGGTCTGATCGGCCACCTTGACGATGGTCACGACCACTTGATTGATGTTGCCGGCCTTCTCGTTGAGGATCGCCAGTTTGGCGTTGACCAGATCAGCCGCGCCCATCACCGAGTGCATGGTGTCTTCCATGCGCGCCAGGCCTTGCTGCCCGGAACCGGCGAGCACCGAGGCCTGGTCAGCCGCGGTGGACACTTCAGTCATGGTGCGCACCAGGTCACGGGAGGTGGCGGCGATTTCACGGGAGGTCGCGCCGATTTCGGTGGTGGTGGCGGCTGTCTCGGTGGCGGTAGCTTGCTGCTGTTTAGACGTGGCGGCGATTTCAGTGACCGACGTGGTGACCTGCACCGATGAGCGCTGGGCCTGAGACACCAGGGACGTCAGCTCGGTCATCATGTCGTTGAAGCCGGTTTCCACGGCGCCGAATTCGTCTTTGCGCTCAAGATTCAAACGACCGCTGAGGTCGCCGGTGCGCATGATTTCGAGGATTTTCACGATACGGTTCATCGGCGCCATGATCGCGCGCATCAACAGCAGACCGCAGAGGCCGGCGGCCAATACCGCAACCAGCAGTGAAATGCCCATGCTGATTTTCGCAGTGAATACGGCGTTATCTATGGCCACTATGTCCTGATCCGCCACCACTTTGTTTTCGTGAATGATGTCATTGAGCTTCGCGCGGCCGGCGCTCCAGGCTGGAATCAGCTGATCATTGAATTGCTTGATGGCCTCCGCAACCTGATTGCCCTTGTGCAGATCGAGCACGTTCGTCAGTGCCTTGTTGTAGTCCGTGTGGAGCTTTTCAAACGCAGCGTACTCAACCTTGTCTTCCTCCGTGGTGATGGTTGTGCGGTAGCTGTTCATCTCCTCTTGCAGCTTCGCTTCGAAGTTTTTGTAATCTTCGGCATCCGCAGCGCTGATGCCCTGCCCTTGCTTCAAGCCCAGGAGCTCCTGGGTCTGGAGAAAACTTTCGGACCAGGCGCCGCGAATCATCGAGCTGTAATACACCCCGGGCAGCGCGTCATCACGAACACTGGCTTCGCTGGCCTCGATCTTCAACAGCCGGGAATACGAGACGACGACCATCAGCAACATGATGGCGATAATCACCGCAAAGCTCGCCAAGATGCGTTGGCGCAACGTCCAGTTCTTCACAGTCAGTCCTCGGGGCGGTTCAAATGCTGGGGAGTATAGCCGAGGGCGGTGTTTCATTTATAAGACGGTGTGCGGCGGTTCTCAATCCAGTACTTACAGGGATGCCTGACGCACCTGCTTCTCCAGCTCGGCCTTCAATCCCGGCTCCAGTTTCAACTGGCGAGCCAGTTCGTCCAGGTAGGACTTCTCCATGAAGTTCTGCTCATCCACCATCATCACGCTGGCGATGTACATTTCGGCGGCCATTTCCGGCGTGCTGGCAGCCCGGGCGACTTCGGTCGGGTCCAGTGGTTTGCCGAGTTCGGCATGTAGCCACTGCTGCAACGCCTGATCGTTGTCGAGCTTGGTGAATTCGCCTTCGATCAATGCGCGCTCACGATCATCAACGTGACCATCGGCTTTGGCGGCAGCGACCAACGCCTTGAGAATCGCCTGGCTGTGCAGCTCGACTTGCGCCGGGGGCAAGCGATCGAGGGTTTGCGGTTCAGTGTTCGGCGCCGTGCCTTGCTGAGCCTGCCAATTGCCAAAGGCTTTGTAGGCAACTACCCCTAATGCGGCGAGGCCGCCGTAGAGGGCGACTTTGCCGCCAACGCTGCGGGCCTTTTTACTGCCGAGCAACAGGCCCATGGCACCCGCCGCCAAAGCGCCGCCACTCGCGCCCGAGAGTAAACCGCCGAGGCCGCCGCTGGACGCTTTGTTCTGATTGCCACCGGCCTTGTTCTGCAGCATGTCCTGACCGGATTTTAGAAGTTGATCGAGCAAACCACGGGTGTTCATTTTTTCGCCTCCACGAAAGGGGTATCGGCCACCAGCCTAGATCGAAAGTGCCCGGCATCCGGCGGCGAGAGTGCTTCCAGATGTTGCTCATCTCTTGTAATGCCAACGGGCCATTCGATTAAAACGATATACACTCAAGCGAATCTATAAAAACCGCCCACCGGGTACTTTCCCCATGATGACCTTGCGTCAGATCCGTCATTTCATCGCCGTGGCCGAGACCGGTTCGATCTCAGCCGCCGCGCAAACCGCGTTCATCTCCCAATCGACATTGACCCTGGCCATCCAGCAACTGGAAGAGGAGATCGGCGTCGGCCTGTTTAACCGACACGCCAAGGGCATGAGCCTGACCCACCAGGGCCACCAGTTCCTGCGCCAGGCGCACTTGATTCTGGCCACCGTGGACAACGCCAAACGCAGCCTGCAACAAAGCACCGACCAGGTTGCCGGACAGCTGATCATCGGCGTGACCAGCCTCGTGGCCGGTTACTACCTGGCGGATTTACTCACCCGCTTCCAGCGCGCGTACCCCAATGTCGAGATCCGGGTGATGGAAGACGAGCGGCCCTACATCGAGCATTTGCTGGTCAGCGGCGAAATCGATGTCGGCGTACTGATCCTTTCCAACCTCGAAGATCGTCACGCCTTGCAGACTGAAGTGCTGACGCATTCGCCCCATCGGTTGTGGCTGCCAGCTCAACACCCGCTGCTGGAACACGACAGCATCAACCTCGCCGACGTGGCCCGGGAGCCGTTGATTCAGTTGAACGTCGATGAAATGGACCGCAACGCCCAGCGCATGTGGTCGGCGGCCTCCTTGCAACCGCGCATCACATTGCGGACGGCATCAACGGAGGCGGTCCGGAGTCTGGTCGCCGCAGGCTTGGGCGTATCGATCCAACCCGACATGACGTATCGCCCATGGTCACTCGAGGGCGACATCATCGAAGCCCGACCGATTGCCGACCTGAGCCAGACACTCGACGTCGGCCTGGCCTGGCGCCGCGGCACTGCGCGTCCGGCGCTGGTCGACCCGTTCCTGACAGTCGCACGCGAGCAACCCCACGGCGGGCGCAAGCCATCTATTTAATCGAACGCCACCTTCAGTATTTAGTATTTGTCGACCTCGGGTCCGCGCACTAGTCTTGCTGCATCTATATAAGACGGCCGGGCCCCAGTCACAGGGAGCAGCATGGCCACACAAGAAAAGAGAACCCGAAAAATGGCTGGCGCGCAGACCCCGTTGTTTACCGCGTTGTTGATCGATGGCGAATTGGTCGCAGGCCAGGGTTTTGTCGAACCGATCCTCAACCCCGCCACCGGGGAAGTGATAACGCACATCGCCGAAGCCAGCACCGAGCAAGTCGAAGCCGCGATTCTCGCCGCCCACCACGCATTTGCCAGTTGGTCGCGGACCACACCGCAGCAGCGTTCAAGCTTGTTGCTGGACATCGCCAACGCCATCGAAAAACAAGCCGACCTCCTCGCCCGCCTCGAATCCCTGAACTGCGGCAAGCCGTTGCACCTGGCCCGCCAGGACGACTTGAGCGCGACGGTGGATGTGTTCCGTTTCTTTGCCGGCGCCGTGCGCTGCCAGACCGGCCAGCTCAGCGGCGAATACCTGCCGGGCTACACCAGCATGGTGCGCCGCGATCCTATCGGGGTCGTCGCGTCCATCGCGCCGTGGAACTACCCGATCATGATGGCCGCGTGGAAAATCGCCCCAGCGCTCGCCGCCGGCAACACCCTGGTGTTCAAGCCGTCCGAACACACGCCGCTGTCGATCCTGGCGCTAGCCCCCGCACTGGCGGAAATCCTGCCGCGTGGCGTGATCAACATTGTCTGCGGCGGCGGTGAAGGCGTCGGCAGCCATTTGGTCAGTCATCCTAAAGTGCGCATGGTGTCGCTGACCGGCGATATCGTCACCGGGCAAAAAATCCTCCAGGCCGCCGCCAAAACATTGAAACGCACCCACCTCGAACTGGGCGGCAAAGCCCCGGTGATCGTCTGCAACGATGCGGACATTCAGGCGGTGGTCGAAGGCGTGCGCACTTACGGTTATTACAACGCCGGCCAGGATTGCACCGCCGCGTGCCGGATTTATGCACAGGCCGGGATTCATGACCGCTTGGTGGCCGAACTTGGCGCGGCGGTCAGCAGCCTGCGTTTCGCCGGCAAACGCGACGCCGACAACGAAATCGGCCCGCTGATCAGCACCCGCCAGCGTGATCGCGTGGCCAGTTTCGTCGAGCGCGCCCTCGGTCAGCCGCACATCGAACGCGTGACCGGTGCAGCAGTGCACTCCGGTGCCGGCTTCTATTACCAGCCGACGCTGCTGGCCGGCTGCAAGCAGAGCGATGAGATCGTCCAGCGCGAAGTGTTCGGGCCGGTGGTCACCGTGACCCGCTTCGACGAGCTCGAACAAGCCGTGGATTGGGCCAACGACTCTGAATACGGCCTTGCCTCCTCGGTCTGGACCCAGAACCTCGACAAAGCGATGCAGGTCGCGGCGCGTTTGCAGTACGGCTGCACCTGGATCAACAGCCATTTCATGCTGGTCAGCGAAATGCCCCATGGTGGCCTGAAACGCTCGGGCTACGGCAAAGACTTATCCAGCGATTCGCTGCAAGACTACAGCGTGGTGCGGCACATCATGGCGCGCCACGGACAGCATCTCTGACTACGCTAATAACAAGCCGCTAACGGCATGCTTCACCACGTTCACAACTGCCCCGACCATAATTAAAGAAGAGGGAATTCCCATGTTCGTGCACAAGACCGCACTGTTCAGTGCAATCACCACCGCGCTGCTGGCGAGTGCCAGCCTCCAGGCCGCCGAACCGCTGAAAGCGGTCGGTGCCGGCGAAGGTCAGCTGGATATTGTGGCGTGGCCGGGCTACATCGAACGTGGCGAAAGCGACAAGGCCTACGACTGGGTGACCGGTTTCGAGAAGGAAACCGGCTGCAAGGTCAATGTGAAAACCGCCGCCACTTCCGATGAAATGGTCAGTTTGATGGCCAAGGGTGGCTACGATCTGGTGACCGCGTCGGGAGATGCCTCGCTGCGGTTGATCGGTGGCAAGCGCGTACAACCGATCAACACAGCGTTGATCCCGAACTGGAAAAACATCGACCCGCGCCTCAAAGATGCGCCGTGGTACGTGGTCAACAAGCAGGTATATGGCACCCCGTATCAGTGGGGCCCGAACGTGTTGATGTACAACACCAACGTGTTCAAGACCGCGCCAACCAGTTGGGGCGTGGTGTTCAACGCCGAAAACCTGCCGGACGGCAAGCCGAACAAGGGACGCGTGCAGGCCTATGACGGCCCGATCTACATCGCCGACGCCGCGCTGTACCTGAAAACCGCCAAGCCAGAACTGGGTATCCAGAACCCGTATGAACTGACCGAAACCCAGTACAAAGCCGTGCTCGATCTGCTGCGTGCCCAGCAGCCGCTGATCCACCGCTACTGGCATGACACCACCGTGCAGATGAGTGACTTCAAAAACGAAGGCGTGGTTGCCTCCGGTGCCTGGCCGTATCAGGTCAACGGCCTGATGAACGAGAAGCAGCCGATTGCTTCGACCATCCCGAAAGAAGGCGCCACCGGTTGGGCCGACACCACCATGTTGCACGCCGAGGCCAAGCACCCGAACTGCGCTTACAAGTGGATGGACTGGTCGCTGAATCCGAAAGTCCAGGGTGATGTAGCCGCATGGTTTGGTTCGTTGCCAGCGGTGCCGGCGGCGTGCACCGGCAGCGAATTGCTCGGTGCTGAAGGCTGCAAGACCAATGGTTTCGACCAGTTCGAGAAGATTGCCTTCTGGAAAACCCCGCAAGCTGAAGGCGGCAAGTTCGTGCCATACAGCCGCTGGACCCAGGACTACATCGCGATCATGGGCGGCCGCTGACACGCCGATCACCTGTGGCGAGAGAGTTTTTGTGGCGAGGGGGCTTGCCCCCGTTGGGTGGCGAAGCCGCCCCAGCAACAGCCACCGCGGTCTAGCAGATAAACCGCGTTCCGCGCTTTAGGGCTGCTACGCAGCCCAACGGGGGCAAGCCCCCTCGCCACAATGAGTGTTCCAGCTACACCTACGCGATCACGATTCAGATTTCTCAGAAGTCCAGGCAGGGCCGCTGTGACGGCCCTCGCCTTTTTGGAGCACCGCACCATGACGCTTGCAGTCCAGTTCACCAACGTTTCCCGACTCTTCGGCGAAGTGAAAGCCGTAGACCGGGTTTCCATCGATATCCAGGACGGCGAGTTTTTCTCCATGCTGGGCCCTTCCGGCTCGGGCAAAACCACCTGTTTGCGCCTGATCGCCGGTTTCGAACAACCGAGCGCAGGCTCTATCCGCATTCATGGCGAAGAAGCCGCCGGGCTGCCGCCGTATGAGCGTGACGTCAACACGGTGTTTCAGGATTACGCCCTGTTTCCGCACATGAACGTTCGCGACAATGTCGCCTATGGTTTGAAAGTCAAAGGGGTTGGCAAAGCCGAACGCCAGAAACGCGCCGAAGAAGCCCTCGACATGGTCGCCCTCGGCGGTTACGGAGAGCGCAAACCGGTGCAACTGTCCGGCGGTCAGCGCCAGCGTGTCGCCCTGGCCCGCGCCTTGGTCAATCGCCCTCGCGTATTGCTGCTCGACGAGCCGCTGGGCGCCCTCGACTTGAAGCTGCGCGAGCAAATGCAAAGCGAGCTGAAGAAACTGCAACGCCAACTCGGCATCACCTTCATCTTCGTCACCCACGACCAGACTGAAGCGCTGTCGATGTCCGACCGCGTGGCCGTGTTCAACAAGGGGCGCATCGAACAGGTCGACACGCCACGCAACCTCTACATGAAACCGGCAACGACTTTTGTCGCGGAATTCGTCGGCACCTCGAACGTGATTCGCGGCGATCTGGCAAAGCAGTTGAGCGGCAATCCGCAGCCGTTTTCGATTCGCCCGGAACACGTTCGATTTGCTGAAGGCCCGCTGGCCAGCCACGAGATCGAAGTCAGCGGTTTGCTCCACGACATCCAGTACCAGGGCAGCGCCACGCGCTACGAGATGAAACTGGAAAACGGCCAGACCCTGAACATCAGCCAGGCCAACAACCAATGGCTGGACGTCAGCGCCCAGCACCAGACCGGGCAACGCATCAGCGCTCGCTGGGCACGGGAAGCGATGATCCCGCTGCATGACACCGTTGTCGGCGGGGTGTGAGATGAACACCGTGGCTATCCCTCAAACCCCGGCCAGCGGTTCGCTGTTGCGCAGGTTTTCCAACCTGCTGTATCGCCGGCCGAACCTTTACCTGTCGATGCTGCTGGTGCCGCCGCTGCTGTGGTTCGGCGCGATTTATCTCGGCTCGCTGCTGGTGCTGCTGTGGCAAGGCTTCTACACCTTCGATGACTTCACCATGGCGGTCACACCGGACCTGACCCTGGCGAACTTTGCGGCGCTGTTCCAGCCATCGAACTTCGACATCATCCTGCGCACCTTGAGCATGGCGGTTGTCGTGTCCATCGCCAGCGCCATCGTCGCATTCCCGATTGCCTACTACATGGCGCGCTACACCACCGGCAAGACCAAGGCGTTTTTCTACATCGCCGTGATGATGCCGATGTGGGCCAGTTACATCGTCAAGGCGTACGCCTGGACCTTGCTGCTGGCCAAGGGTGGCGTCGCGCAGTGGTTCGTTCAGCACTTGGGGCTGGAGCCGGTTTTGCAGTTTGTGCTGGGCATTCCGGGCGTGGGCGGCAGCACCTTGTCGACCTCGCATCTGGGCCGCTTCATGGTGTTCGTCTACATCTGGCTGCCGTTCATGATCCTGCCGATCCAGGCGTCGCTGGAACGTTTGCCGCCATCGCTGTTGCAAGCTTCGGCCGACCTGGGCGCCAAGCCACGCCAGACCTTTATGCAAGTGATTCTGCCGCTGTCGATTCCGGGCATTGCGGCCGGTTCGATCTTCACTTTTTCCCTGACCCTGGGCGACTTCATCGTGCCGCAACTGGTCGGTCCGCCGGGCTACTTCGTCGGCAGCATGGTGTACGCCCAGCAAGGCGCCATCGGCAACATGCCGATGGCCGCCGCCTTCACGCTGGTGCCGATTGTGTTGATCGCCATTTACCTGACTATCGTCAAACGACTGGGGGCCTTCGATGCACTCTGAGAAAGCTTCTATTGGCCTGAAAATCGCGGCCTGGGGCGGGTTGGTGTTTCTGCACTTCCCGATCCTGATCATCTTCCTCTACGCCTTCAACACTGAAGACGCAGCGTTCAGCTTCCCGCCCAAGGGCTTCACCCTGAAGTGGATTGGCGTGGCGTTCTCGCGCCCGGACGTGCTGGAAGCGATCAAGCTCTCGCTGCAGATTGCCTCCGTCGCGACCCTGATTGCCATGGTGCTCGGCACCCTCGCTTCCGCGGCGTTGTACCGCCGGGATTTTTTCGGCAAGCAAGGCATCTCGCTGATGCTGATCCTGCCGATTGCGTTGCCGGGGATCATCACCGGGATCGCGTTGCTGGCGACCTTCAAGACGCTGGGGATCGAGCCGGGGATGTTCACCATCATCGTCGGCCACGCGACCTTCTGCGTGGTGATCGTCTACAACAACGTCATCGCCCGTTTGCGCCGCACGTCGCACAGTTTGATCGAAGCCTCGATGGACCTCGGCGCCGACGGTTGGCAGACCTTCCGCTACATCGTCCTGCCGAACCTCGGCTCGGCGTTGCTGGCCGGCGGCATGCTCGCGTTTGCCCTGTCGTTCGACGAAATCATCGTCACCACCTTCACCGCCGGCCATGAACGCACCTTGCCGCTGTGGCTGCTCAACCAGCTCAGCCGCCCACGGGACGTGCCGGTGACCAACGTCGTCGCGATGCTGGTGATGATGGTGACCATGCTGCCGATCCTTGGCGCCTATTACCTGACCCGGGGTGGCGAAAGCGTTGCCGGTAGCGGCGGAAAATAACTGAATAACTGGAGGGACCGAATCCCTGTGGGAGCGGGCTTGCCCGCGATGAGGCCATCACATTCAACATTGATGTTGGCTGACACATTGCTATCGCGGGCAAGCCCGCTCCCACAGGTTTCCCGGTTCATTCAAAAAAATAACAATTGCTTCAAAGAGGACAAAGCCATGCAAACCAAACTCTTGATCAACGGCCAACTGATCGACGGCGACGGCCCCGCCCAACCCGTATTCAACCCGGCGCTGGGCCGTGTGTTGGTGGAAATCAACGAAGCCAGCGAAGCCCAGGTCGATGCCGCCGTCCGTGCCGCCGACAGTGCTTTTGAAGGCTGGTCGCAGACCCCGCCGAAAGAGCGTTCGCTGCTGCTGCTCAAACTCGCCGACGCCATCGAAGCCCATGGCGAAGAGTTGGCCAAACTGGAATCCGACAACTGCGGCAAACCCTACAGCGCCGCGCTGAACGACGAGATTCCGGCGATTGCCGACGTGTTCCGTTTCTTCGCCGGCGCCAGCCGCTGCATGAGCGGTTCGGCCGGTGGTGAATACCTGCCGGGCCACACCTCGATGATCCGCCGCGACCCGGTCGGCGTGATCGCCTCCATCGCGCCGTGGAACTACCCGCTGATGATGGTCGCCTGGAAAATCGCCCCGGCCCTGGCCGCCGGTAATACCGTGGTGCTCAAGCCGTCGGAACAAACCCCGCTGACCGCCCTGCGCCTGGCCGAACTGGCGTCCGAAATCTTCCCGGCTGGTGTGCTCAACTTGGTGTTTGGCCGTGGTCCTACGGTTGGCAGCCCACTGGTCACGCATCCGAAAGTGCGCATGGTGTCGCTGACCGGCTCGATTGCCACCGGCTCGAACATCATTTCCAGCACCGCCGACAGCGTCAAACGCATGCACATGGAATTGGGCGGCAAAGCCCCGGTGATCATCTTCGACGACGCCGACATCGACGCCGCGGTGGACGGCATTCGCACCTTCGGTTTCTACAACGCCGGCCAGGATTGCACCGCCGCGTGCCGCATCTATGCGCAGGCCGGTATCTACGAAAAATTCGTCGAGAAACTCGGCGAGGCGGTCAGCAGCATCAAGTACGGTTTGCAGGATGATCCGTCGACCGAACTCGGGCCGCTGATCACCGCGCAACACCGCGACCGTGTGGCCGGGTTTGTCGAGCGCGCCATCGCGCAACCGCACATTCGCCTGATCACCGGCGGCAAAGCGGTGGAAGGCAACGGGTTCTTCTTCGAACCGACCGTGTTGGCCGATGCACAGCAGGATGACGAAATCGTTCGCCGCGAAGTGTTCGGGCCGGTGGTGTCGGTGACCCAGTTCGCTGATGAAGCGCAGGTGCTGGGCTGGGCCAACGATTCGGACTACGGCCTGGCGTCGTCGGTCTGGACCGCGGACGTCGGTCGCGCGCACCGGATGTCGGCTCGCTTGCAGTACGGCTGCACGTGGGTGAATACGCACTTCATGCTGGTCAGCGAAATGCCGCATGGCGGTCAGAAACTGTCCGGTTACGGGAAGGACATGTCGATGTACGGGCTGGAGGACTACACCGTCGTTCGGCATGTGATGTTCAAACATTAAAAGCTTCGCGAGCAAGCTTTGCTCCTACAGGATTGATGTCGTTCACATGATCGGTGCGCACCACAAAACCTGTAGGAGCCGGGCTTGCCCGCGATGGCGTCACCGCAAACCCAAGGAAGAAACCGGCACTTAGCACCACCCAGGTTCCACCCAAAGAAGCCAAAACAATAACCACCGATCCGGGCAGCGCCTCACAGCCCCGCCACGGTTTCGGACATCCGAAATCTGCCGATTTTCCGGAGCTGACACACTATGAGTACAACACCCGAACTTGCTGCAGCCGTCGCCGACAGCGACGCCGAGCAGCTACGCAAACTGGGTTACACGTCCAACTTCAATCGCAGCATGAGCCTGTGGGAAAACTTCGCCCTGGGCTTCACTTACCTCTCGCCGGTCGTAGGGGTTTATACCCTGTTCGGCCTGTGCCTCGCCGCCGGCGGGCCACCGATGTTCTGGGCCTATTTGCTGGTCGGTTGCGGCCAGTTGCTGGTGTGCCTGATCTTTGGTGAAGTGGTTTCGCAATTCCCGATTTCCGGTGGCGTCTACCCGTGGGCCCGCCGCTTGGTGGGCAAACGCTGGGCGTGGATGGTCGGCTGGATCTACTCCATCGCCCTGTGCGTCACCATTGCCGCCGTTGCCGTGGGGGCCGGTCCGTACCTGGCCGCCATGATGGGCTTCGAACCGAGCAACAACACCAACATCGTCATTGCCTTGTTCCTGACGTTGTTCGCCACCCTGGTCAACCTCAGCGGCACCAAGGTACTGGCGCGCATCGCCATGTTCGGTTTCCTGTGCGAACTGGTCGGCGCGGTGATCGTCGGCGTTTACCTGCTGGTGTTCGAGCGTCATCAACCGCTGAGCGTGTTGTTCAACACCTTCGACATCAGCGTCGACGGCTCGTACCTGCCCGCCTTCCTCACCGCTTCGCTGGCGGGGATGTTCCTGTACTACGGCTTCGAGGCCTGCGGCGATGTGGCCGAAGAAACCCCGAACCCGAGCAAGAAAATTCCGGTGGCCATGCGCATGACCATCTACATCGGTGGCATCGCCGCGATGTTCGCCTGCCTGGCGCTGATCCTCGCCGTGCCGGACATGCAAGCCGTGATCAACGGCACCGACAAGGACCCGGTCACCACCATCCTCAACAACGCCTTCGGCCCGGTCGGTTCGAAAGTGGTGATGGGCGTGGTGATGATTTCCTTTATCTCCTGCGTCATCAGCCTGCAAGCGGCGGCGAGCCGTCTGTTGTATTCCTACGCTCGCGATGAAATGGTCATCGGCAGTTCGCTGCTGAAGAAAATTTCGCCAACCACTCAGGTACCGGTAGCGGCGCTGTTCGTCTCCGGCGTCCTGCCGGCGCTGATCATCATCCTCGGCTTCTTCCTGCAGGATGCGGTGGCAACCATCGTCAGCTTCGCCGCCATCGGCATCTACCTGGCCTTCCAGATGATCGTGCTCGGGGCCCTCTATGCACGGATGAAAGGCTGGAAACCAAGCGGCAAATTCACCCTCGGTGCGTGGGGCTGGCTGGTGAACATCGGCGCGCTGGCCTACGGCGTCGGCGCAATCATCAACATGGCCTGGCCACGTACGCCGGATGCTGCTTGGTACATCAACTACGCGATGGTGTTGAGCACGGCGATCGTGATTGGCCTGGGGTTGTTGTACATGTGGATGGCCAAGCCGTATGACCACGGGACTGCGCCTGCGGGGGACGCCTGGAAGGTTAGTCGGTAAGGTTTTTTGCCCACTCGGCACCGTTAGTGTTGCCGGCGCTGAATATCCCCTTTCTCACACTCCAGGAGAAAGGGGAGTTAGTGAAAGCTTTTACTAGAAGCGAAAAACCATCAAAGCAACAGCTCAGTTTGATCGTGCTTCAGCAAAGATATACGATCAAAAAGCTTGATTTTCTCATTTGCCTTCTGTTTAGCGTAGTCCGACATAAACGCAATAAGTTCCTCAAGCTGGCTCACATTACCGACTACCTTGAAGGCCTTTTCTTTATTAACAAAAACGAGCGATTTTTTCTTTCTAGACAACAGTTCAATAACGTTACTCAATGTTCCAGTACTTTTGGCATCCCATATCATTAAGCCGTAATCCGCTGCTTCGGCCATGACTACGTCCTTCGCCGTAAAAAAAGCCCTAGACCCTTTAGAGTGCTTGGTTTCCACCGTTCTAGCCGGCCATTCTCCAAGGTTATTTCGCGGTACCACTCCGCTGCAATAAATAGTAGTTTTAGATCGAGACAGGCTTAACAAATACTCTTGAATAGATGTATCGGCTCCGCCTGCGTCGCCCACCACAACATCAAACTCTGATTCAACAATATTATTGATGCGCTCTTTAACCTTCGGATCAAGGTGCTTGATATTAATAGAGCCCGCAATAAATACAGTTGTCATCTATCTCATTTCCAAGTTAATGCTGTGACGTAAATTAGCCTGTCCGTTAAGCCCGAAATTTCCTTGGCGCTTTTTGACCATAGGCAATGAAAAACAGAGATTCCAGTCGAACGCCTTGTGGCGCTGACGCTGCATGCAAAAACAGGAAATTCCTACAGACCGAACCTTCCAGTAAAAGCTCCAATTCCTACAACACGCGGCGCCAGAGTAGACTTGGCGCCGCGAGCGCCTGAGAGATAGGCTTTATTCCGTCGCTGCCAAATCAGCGACCCGGGGTCGAAGCCGGTAAATCATCAACATGGCGCATCCGCGCCCCCATATGAACTGGGGCAATTTTTTGCCTTTCAGTTTCGCTTTATGGTGGGCCGTGTGGCGCGGGCCTCTCGGCTTTTCCGTGTTGATCGAGAATGTTCCGACTTCGAACGCCGCACGGTCCGCCACCCATAATCTGTCGAAGGATTAGTGGCGGCTCTTTTTTTTCAACATGGAGTCGAAAAAATGCTTAATTACACGCTAAATCCGTCTGAAACCCATCCTCATTTCATCCCTGCCGTCTTTACCCGTCACAACCGCTTCCTCCATGCCTACATGCACGCCAACCAAGCCTGGTTCTGCGTTCAAGACCTCGGTCGCCTGATGGGCCGCCCTCTGGATCAACGGCTCACCCTGAAACTCGATCCCGATCAGCGCCAATATGTTTGGTTGTTGAAAAACGGGAAAACCATCGAATCACTGATGGTCAGCGAATCAGGGATGTACGCCCTGCTGGTTCATCATTTCGTCCCGGAAAACCGAAACCTGCGCCAATGGCTAAGCAACGAAGTCATACCTGCCCTGCGCGAGTCGAAAGCGGCTGTGGATAACCTTCCAAGCCTGAGTTCATTGCAGTGGGCCGGAATCTCCGTACCGCTATTGCATTGGCAACATCAAGCCTGGATCAAATGGCGGGACATGCCTGACCTGATGCAAGCACAACGACCCTTCAAGATCATGGGCACTTGCAGTTGAAGGCGGGGTAAAAGATGAAAAAGGGGGCGGACTTCAGAGTCCGCCCTTTTGGTTGGAGTACACCTATGAGTAATCCCCATGAGCAACCAAATCGTCATCGAAGTGATTCCAGGTGATAGCGCCTTTGCAGAAGACTATCTGCAACAAACCCTCAAGAAAAAAATCGTATCTCGCTGCCAAGCAATCCACGAAGGCATCATCGACGCCAATGCAGGCAAGCTGACCAGCTTAGTCACCGTAAAAGCCAAATGGCTTTCACGGTAACCATCTCCGCTCAAAACCGCGAAACAGTCCTCATCGCATCCACCAGATACCGCATCGCAATCCGGTCGCTTTCCGACAGCTCTCGATACCGTTGCAACAATTTCATTTCGTCCGGGCTGAGACGGCGCCTTCGGCGGCCGCTTGCCAGGCAAGGAAGGATTCCCAACATTTCGGTGATGCCTTGTACTTTTGTCATCGACGATGTCCTTTTATACGTTCGAGAAAACTTCAAAAACCGCATCGCCCTCTCCTTTTTATTTGTCGCCGGCCTGAAGGGCTGAAGCCGGTCATAAGCACAGAATAGGAACATTCCCGGCGCTGAAAAGCGGTTTTTAGAGTAATTAGTCAAAAAAAGCGGAAATGCCCTATAAATCAGAAAGTACTGTCGGAAAAGTTAACCGAAATTTCTTGTTTCATTGCCGAACCATCAAAGTGCTACCCATCAATTTTTGTCTGCAATCGAACGGTTTAAGCTATTTGGCATCTGTTTAAAGTCCGTTGCGTTTGGTCGAAGGCATGTCCGAACCGTTATATTTGATCCAGCACGTGCCAGGAACGGCGCGGGATTGCTCACGACAGGTTGTACTTATGCATCGCAGGAATTTGCTCAAAGCGTCCATGGCCATCGCGGCCTACACCGGTTTGTCGGCCACCGGCCTGCTGGCCAGCCGTGCCTGGGCGGGTAACGGTACGGCGGATGGCGAGGCCCAGGCGTTCGATTTTGAAGCGCTGAAGATTCAGGCCAAACAGCTCGCCGGCAGCCGTTATCAGGACACCAAGCAGGTGTTGCCGCCGACGTTGGCGACCATGACGCCGCAGAACTTCAACGCCATTCGCTATGACGCCAATCACTCGCTGTGGAAGGACTTGAACGGTCAACTGGACGTGCAGTTTTTTCACGTCGGCATGGGGTTCAAGCAGCCAGTGCGCATGTACAGCGTCGATCCCAAGACGCGTCAGGCGCGAGAGGTGCATTTCCGCCCTTCCCTGTTCAACTATGAAAAAACCACGGTCGATACCCAGCAACTGACGGGCGACCTGGGGTTTTCCGGGTTCAAGCTGTTCAAGGCCCCGGAGCTGGACCGCCATGACGTGTTGTCCTTCCTCGGCGCGAGTTATTTCCGTGCGGTAGACGCGACCGGCCAGTACGGTCTGTCGGCACGCGGGCTGGCGATTGATACGTATGCCAAGAAGCGCGAGGAATTTCCGGACTTCACCAAGTTCTGGTTCGAGACGCCGGACAAGGACAGCACGCGTTTCGTGGTCTACGCACTGCTGGATTCGCCGAGCGCCACCGGTGCTTACCGATTCGACATCGATTGCCAGGCCAGTCAGGTAGTCATGGCCGTCGATGCCCACATCAACGCGCGTACCGCCATCGAGCAACTGGGCATCGCGCCGATGACCAGCATGTTCAGCTGCGGCACCCATGAGCGGCGCATGTGCGACACCATTCACCCGCAGATCCATGACTCGGATCGCCTAGCGATGTGGCGCGGCAATGGCGAGTGGATCTGCCGCCCGCTGAACAACCCGGCGACCCTGCAATTCAATGCCTTCGCCGACACCGATCCGAAAGGTTTTGGCCTGGTGCAGACGGACCATGAGTTCGCCAGCTACCAGGACACCGTCGATTGGTACAGCAAGCGCCCAAGCCTGTGGGTAGAACCGACAACCGCGTGGGGCGAAGGCTCGATCGATCTGCTGGAAATTCCTACGACCGGCGAGACGCTGGACAACATCGTCGCGTTCTGGACCCCGAAAAAACCGGTCGCGGCCGGGGATTCCCTGAATTACGGCTACAAGCTCTACTGGAGCGCGCTGCCACCGGTCGGCACGCCGCTGGCGCGGGTCAATGCGACCCGTTCGGGCATGGGCGGCTTCACCGAGGGCTGGGCGCCGGGCGAGCACTACCCAGAGGTGTGGGCGCGGCGCTTTGCCGTGGACTTCACCGGTGGTGGTCTGGATCGCTTGCCGGAAGGCGCAGGGATAGAGCCGGTGGTGACGTGCTCGAATGGGCAGGTGAAGGATTTCAACGTGTTGGTGCTGGACGACATCAAGGGTTATCGCATTACCTTTGACTGGTACCCGACCAATGACAGCGTGGAGCCGGTGGAGCTGCGATTGTTCATCCGGACCAATGACCGGACGTTGAGTGAGACCTGGTTGTATCAGTATTTTCCGCCGGCGCCGGATAAGCGTAAGTACACCTGAGCGTAATTGAGTGTCTGGGCTGGTCCCATCGCGAGCAAGCTCAGCTCCTACAAGTGTATGCGTTCGATACGTTACCCTTGTAGGAGCTGAGCTTGCTCGCGATGCGGGCCTGACCGACAACACACCTCAGTACCCAGAAACACAAAAACCCCGATCACAACGATCGGGGCTTTTTGTTTTCACCGCCTCACTCAGTCTCGCAAATCCGACTCATGTATCGGCTGATCCCGGTGTGTCGCCCGCTGGTACTGCGCGGGCCAAATGGCTTTGCGCCCACCCAGGTCATCATCGGCATGCAGCGGCCAATACGGATCGCGCAGCAGCTCTCGCGCCAGGAAGATGATGTCCGCCTGGCAGGTGCGCAAGATGTGTTCAGCCTGAGCCGGCTCGGTAATCATGCCGACCGTGCCGGTGGCAATCCCCGACTCCTTGCGCACGCGCTCAGCGAAGCGGGTTTGATAACCGGGGCCAGTAGGAATTTCGGCATTGGCCGCCGTACCGCCCGAGGAAACGTCGATAAGGTCTACGCCCAGCGCTTTCAGGCGACGCGCCAGCTCCACGGTTTCGTCCGGGTTCCAGCCATCTTCCACCCAATCGGTGGCCGACACCCGCACGAACAACGGCAACTCCTCAGGCCACACCGCACGCACCGCTTCAGTGACTTGCAGCACCAGCCGGATGCGGTTCTCGAACGAACCGCCATATTGATCGCGCCGCTGATTGCTCAGAGGCGAAAGAAATTGATGTAACAGGTAACCGTGGGCGGCGTGGATTTCGACCACTTTGAAACCGGCGGTCAATGCGCGCTGGGCTGCGGCTACGAAAGCCTGAACGACCTCGGCGATCTCGCTTTCTTCGAGTTGCCGTGGGTGCGTGTGTTGCGGGTCAAAAGCAATCGTCGACGGGCCCACCGGCACCCAGCCACCGTCTTCGGGTTTAACGCTGCCATGTTTGCCGAGCCACGGCCGATGAGTGCTGGCCTTGCGCCCGGCGTGTGCCAACTGGATGCCGGCCACAGCGCCCTGAGCGGCGATGAAGCGGGTAATGCGTTGCAGGGGTTCAATCTGTTCGTCAGCCCACAGGCCGAGGTCCTGGGCGGTGATGCGCCCGTCGGCGGTGACTGCCGTGGCTTCGGTAAACACCAGGCCGGCGCCGCCGACCGCACGACTGCCGAGGTGGACAAGGTGCCAGTCATTGGCCAGCCCATAGACGCTGGAGTACTGGCACATCGGGGAGACCGCGATACGGTTGAGCAGGGTCAATTGACGCAAGGTATAGGGTTCAAGCAGCAGACTCATGGGGCACCTCTCGAATCAGTGGGCAGGCTCCAGGGTTCTGTTTGAAAAGTCGACGAGTGACAGGAAAAAGGCGCAGCACCCGCCCCCGCGGGCAAAAAATTCGACAAGACGTCACAAGGATAATCAAGCAGTGCTTAGAGCCTAGTCGACATCGGGGGATGAGGGAGGGTTCCTGGGATATTTGGCGTCAGGGATATCGCTATCGCTGGCAAGCCATGCTCCTACAGGTTGGGCGCAATCTGTAGGAGCAAGGCTTGCCGCGATAGGTCAACGCGGTTCGATGTGGGCGATCATCAGCTGCACAGTCTCATTACCGCGAAACTCGTTGAGGTCGAGCTTGTAGGCCAGTTCCACCCACTTGATGGTCGGGTTCGGCCAGATATCGCGGTCGATACCGAAGGCGATGCCGTCCAGTTTCACCGAACCGCATTCGCTTTTCAGCACCACTTTCAGATGGCGTTCACCGACGACGCGCTGCTCAACCAACTGAAACACGCCATGGAACAACGGCTCAGGGAAGTGCTGCCCCCAAGGACCGGCATGACGCAGGGCGCGCGCCAGTTCGAGGTGAAATTCTTCAACCGCCAGCGTGCCGTCCGACAGCAGACGCCCGGTCAAGTCTTCTTCGCGCAATTGCCGACGCACTTCCGCATCAAAGGCCTCGGCAAACAGCGGGAAATTCGCTTCCGGCAACGTCAGCCCTGCCGCCATGGCGTGGCCGCCGTATTTGCTGATCAGGTTGGGATGTTGCGCTGCCACCACGCTCAGCGCGTCGCGAATGTGGAAACCCTGAACTGAACGCCCCGAGCCTTTGAGCAGGCCATCGCCGGCATCGGCAAAGGCGATGGTCGGACGGAAATAGCGCTCTTTCATCCGCGAAGCGAGGATGCCGATGACCCCTTGGTGCCACTCGGGATCGAACAGGCACAAACCGAACGGCATCGACTCGACCGGCAAATCCTTCAGTTGCGCCAGTGCTTCGCGCTGCATGCCCTGTTCGATGGATTTGCGGTCCTGGTTCATGCCGTCGAGTTGCACGGCCATTTCCCGCGCCAGTCCCGCATCGTCGGTGAGCAGGCATTCGATGCCCAGGCTCATGTCGTCCAGCCGTCCCGCCGCGTTAAGGCGCGGGCCGACAATGAAACCCAGATCGGTAGAGGTGATGCGCGCCGGCTCACGCTTGGCGACTTCGAGAATCGCCTTGATCCCCGGCCGCGCACGCCCGGCACGAATCCGCTCCAGACCTTGATGGACCAGAATCCGGTTGTTGGCATCCAGTGGCACCACGTCGGCGACGCTGCCCAGCGCCACCAGGTCCAGCAGTTCGCCAATGTTCGGTTGTGGCTTGCTCTCGTACCAGCCGAGGCTTCGCAGTCGAGCTCGCAGCGCCATCAATACATAAAAAATAACGCCGACACCGGCCAAGGCCTTGCTCGGGAAATCACACCCTGGCTGGTTCGGATTGACGATGGCATCGGCCAGCGGCAGTTCATCGCCGGGCAAGTGGTGGTCGGTGACCAGCACGTTGAGGCCGGCCTTTTTCGCTGCTGCCACGCCTTCGACACTGGAAATACCGTTGTCCACGGTGATCAGCAATTGCGGGGTTCGGGTCAGCGCCACTTCAACGATTTCCGGCGTCAGGCCATAGCCGTACTCAAACCGGTTCGGCACCAGATAGTCGACGTGAGCCGCACCCAGCAGGCGCAAGCCCAACACCCCCACGGTACTGGCCGTTGCACCATCGGCGTCAAAGTCACCGACGATCAGAATGCGCTGACGCTGTTCCAGCGCCGTCACCAGCAAATCCACGGCGGCATCGATGCCTTTGAGCTGCTGGAACGGAATCAGCCGCGCCAGGCTCTTGTCCAGTTCAGCCTCGGTCAGCACGCCCCGCGCCGCGTACAGGCGGGTCAGCAGTGGCGGCAGATCACCGAGGAATGGCAGGGTGTCGGGCAACAGGCGAGGTTCGATGCGCATGGGGTGACGGAAGCTTCTCTTGAATACGTGGGATTAATCTGTTGCTTGCGCAGGATCAGCCGCGCTCACCTTGCAGCCATTGCAACTGGACTTCGTGCTGACCACGGTCGTCGGTGACGAAAATCGTCCCTTCGCTGATCATCACGTCCCACTTGATCACCCGTGGCATGTCTTTGGCCAGGGTTTCCAGGATTTCCTGAGGCACGGCAGCAATGTGCACGTTCTTCAGGTTTTTGATCGCGGGGATCACTTTGGTTTCCCAGACACGCAGGCTGCCGTAGGCCAGCAGGCTGGTGCGTTCGGTGCGACGCGAGCACCAGGTCAGGCGATCGGCGTCTGGCTGGCCGACTTCGATCCAGTGCAGGACGCGGTCGTCCAGGCTCTTTTCCCACAGGGCAGGTTCATCCACGTCTGACAGACCACGACCGAATGACAGCTGCTCGTTGTACCAGAAGGCGTAGGCCAACAGCCGCACGGTCATGCGCTCTTCGGTTTCCGAAGGGTGACGGGCGATGGTCTGCTTCACGGTCTCGTAGATGCTGCGGTCGAGGTCGGTGAGGTTCAGTTCAAACTTGTAGGTCGTGGACGGCTGGGCCATGAACGGGCTTCTTGATACGAGGAAAGGCGGCAAGTCTAACCGATGCTGCAGGCAATCAACGAATTCAAGGCAATTGAGCTTGGTGGTCTGACGTTCGGCTATGTTAAAACGCTATCTCTGCTCAGCCTTTGTCCTACAGGATCCCGCATGCCGCTCACCGGAAAACCGCTCTCAGGTCTGAAAGTCATCGAATTGGGTACGTTGATCGCGGGGCCGTTTGCCTCGCGCATTTGCGGTGAGTTTGGCGCCGACGTGATCAAGATCGAATCCCCCGACGGCGGCGATCCATTGCGCAAATGGCGAAAACTGTACGAAGGCACGTCCTTGTGGTGGTTCGTCCAGGCGCGCAACAAAAAGTCGCTGACCCTGAACCTGAAACACCCGGACGGCCTGTCGATTCTGAAAAAACTGCTCGGTGAAGCGGACATCCTGATCGAGAATTTTCGCCCCGGAGTGCTGGAAAAACTCGGCCTGGGCTGGGACGTCCTGCACGCATTGAACCCGAAACTGGTGATGGTGCGTCTCTCCGGTTTTGGTCAGACCGGGCCGATGAAAGACCAGCCCGGTTTCGGCGCCGTGGGTGAATCCATGGGCGGCCTGCGCTACATCACCGGTTTCGAGGACCGCCCGCCGGTGCGCACCGGGATTTCCATCGGCGACTCGATTGCGGCGCTGTGGGGCGTGATCGGCGCACTGATGGCCCTGCGTCATCGCGAAGTGAACGGCGGACTCGGCCAGGTGGTCGACGTGGCGCTGTACGAAGCGATCTTCGCCATGATGGAAAGCATGGTGCCGGAGTTCGATGTGTTTGGTTTCATTCGCGAACGCACCGGCAACATCATGCCGGGCATCACGCCTTCCTCGATCCACACCAGCGCCGACGGCAAGCATGTGCAGATCGGCGCCAATGGCGATGCGATCTTCAAGCGGTTCATGCTGATCATCGGTCGCGACGACCTGGCCAACGATCCGGCACTGGCCAGCAACGATGGCCGCGACAGCCGTCGCGACGAGATCTACGGCGTGATCGATCGCTGGGTCAATTCACTGCCACTGGACACGGTCATCGAACGGCTGAATCAGGCTGACGTACCGGCCAGCCGAATCTTCAGTGCCGAAGACATGTTCAGCGATCCGCAGTACCTGGCCCGGGAAATGTTCCTGCAGGCCAAGCTTCCGGACGGTAAAGATTTCAAGATGCCGGGTATTGTGCCGAAACTCTCAGAGACACCCGGCACTTCGGAATGGGTCGGGCCGCAACTTGGCGAGCACAACGCACAGGTACTCCAGGAACTTGGCTATGACGCGTTGCAGATCGCACAACTGCACAAAGACGGAGCCATCTAAGCTGAGGCGGCTGCTCGCCTCGCCCGTCACACACAGCCTGCCGTACGGCGTTCGGGAACTGTGCGCGTTGCTGGTGACGCTGCTATTGGTCGGTCTGGCGCCATCAGTGATGGCGCAACCCAAGGAAACCCTACTCTGGTTGATGCGCGATCTTCCGCCCCTGACGATTTTCGAAGGACCGAAAAAGGGTCAGGGGGTGATCGATCAACTAATGCCCCTATTGATCGCCGGCATGCCGCAATACGAACACACGGTAATGCGGGTCAATCGCGCTCGCGCTCTGCAAATGCTCCACGAACCTTCCCTGACCTGCGACGCGGCGCTGAACTGGAGCAAGGAGCGCGAACGCTGGATCGCGTTTTCCATACCGGTTTTTCGAGCCGTGAGTAATGGCCTTGCGGTCCGCCGGATTGACCATGAGGTGCTGACGCCTTTCATCCAGGACGGTGAAGTGGACCTGGCCGCCCTGCTGGCCAGTGGTCATGAAAAACTGGGAATCATTGCGGAGCGCAACTACGGCGAATACCTCGATGCGCTGCTCAAACAGGCGCCAGCCGATGCACTGACGCTGCATTACGGCAATGACGCCTTGGGCAGCCTGTTGCAAATGCAGCGCCTGGGGCGCCTGCGACTGCTACTGGGCTACCGTTCGGAAATCCGCTATCAGGCCCAACAGCAAGGGATCGCGGACGATGAGTTGCAGTTCTATCCGATACGCGGCACCGGCAAATACCTGTCTGGTTACATCGGCTGTACCGACACCCCCAAGGGTCGGCAAGCGATCGTCGAAATCAACCTGCTGCTACGCAAACTGGCACGCGATCAACTGAGCGAGGCCTATGCCGCCTGGCTCGATCCGGAAAGTCGCAGCGCGTATCTGGAAGACGCCAGGGCGTTTTTCGAGCATCAGGCCGAGCACTGACAAATTGCGGGCAAAAAGAAACCCCGAGAAGTGGGGAGACGACTCGGGGCTAAACGTGGTCTACATAAAGACCCGTAGCAGCAAGCTACAAGCACCGGAGCACAATGCTTGATCCTGCTGTTACATGGTCTGACTGACCTAAGCGCAGGAAGGTTCCCACAACAATCACGTCAATTTCTGCGAGCCAGCATTTTCTCCTGGGCCGCATTGCGCAACGCCGCGATGACACAGGGCTCCAGCCGTCCTTCGGCGATGAGCACGTCGCGGTGCAAACCGTCGACGACATCGGTCAGCAGACGCTTGTCGGTCAACTGAGCCTGATTGAAGACGCGTTCCACCACCATCGCGCCCGTCGCATTCTTCAACGTCACCAGGCATTCGCCATGGGCACCCGACGGGGTCAGCGTGACCTGATACGGGCTCAGCGCCTCACCGAGCAATAGACTGATACTTTCCATCTCGATCACCACTCAATAGTCCGAAAACAAAGTGCCTGGGGCGTGCTTACAGTAAATGACCACTGGCCCGAGAAGAAAGTTCTGGATTTCCAGGTGCAGGCGCGTCGGCGCCTCTGGTTGATAGAGCATGCACGGCAAAGATGACAGGGAAAAAACAGTCGCATCACTTGCCCCGCTGTCGGTCTCTATCCGTCCAGCCTCCCAGCAAACCGCGCAATTGCCCATCGGCGCTGTAGAACGGCACCGTCCATTGATAGATATCCCTGACACCGTTCTTGAACTCCAATTGACGTTCAATGAACCGGGGCTTGCGTGTATTCAATTGGGTGATGAACTCAGCATGCAAGCGCTCTGCCGTCGCTTTGGGCAGGAGATCGAGTTCGATCAACTGTCGCCCCTGAATCTGGTCGAAACGGGTCGCCAGACTCTCTTCATAACTTTTGTTGCACATGATCAAACGCCCTTGCAGATCACGTACAAACACCGGATCGGGCATGGCATCCATCAAGGCATGCTGGAAGGCGAGTTGATCGTTGAGGTTTTTCTCATCGTTCAGGTGTTGCTGGTTCAAGCCGGCGAGGCGCCTGTTCCAGAACAATGAAAGCAGACCGAAAAGGCTGATGAAAACCATTCCCCAACACCCCCAATGGGTAAGGCGCTGCCAGAGGGAGGGAGGCTCCATTGAGCCGATTCCGCTGAGCCACTTCAAGCGAATGGCACGCAACTCGGCGGGTGGAAAGGCCTCAAGCGCCTTGTTGAGGATACTCAGCAACGGCGACTGACCTTTGCGTACCGCCAAATGATCAGCCTCCCATTTGCCCTCCACGGCATGCCCGACCTTGAGTCGCCCGAGCGGATAAAGTTGTGCCCCGATTTCATTCTCGATGGTGGCGAACGCTTCGCTGCTTTCAACCAACGCCCTGGCTTCGCCATAGGTTTTGACCGAGCGCAGTTCGATCGCCGGATAGTCGTGGCGAATCGTACCTTCGAGTGCATGCCGGGTCGGCAACACCAGGACTCGGTTCGACAACTGATCGAGGGACTGCACGACCGGCTCTTCTGCGCGCCCGACGAACACCCAGCCAGCACCACCGAATGCATGACTGAAATCCAGAAACCCTTTGCGCTCGTCATTCACCGCCAGTGTCGTGCTCATGTCCGCCGCGCCGCTTTCCAGACGCCCGAGCATTTGATCAGTGGAAAACGACTCTTCGTGAACAAAATTCAAGCCCGTCATGGCACTGATGCGATTGAGCAGATCGTTGTTCAAACCGCTCCATTGACCGTGCTCATCCTTGAACAGATACAAAGGGTACTGCACGGACGCAACGATGACTTGCGGATGCTCGGCAATCCACCGCAACTCTTCGGCGGAGAGTTTGATTGCCACGTCAACAACCGTCTCCTGCGCAGTGGATGTCACCAATTGCGCCGCCAGCGGCACTGGGGCAAAGCCCATGACACCGACTAAAAACATCCAGCACATCGCTGGTTTGAGTCTTATGAAAAACTGCATTACCACTTCCTTCGCGATCAGCTCGCCCGTCCTTCATGGGGCGAAAACGCAACAAGTGTGGCACGCAGAAATGAGAAAGCCCGTCAGGAGACGGGCTTCAAAATGTGACAGCTTTTACCGGTTACAACGGCTTGCCACGGTTGCCATGCTGACTGACAAAGGCCTGCACGGCTTTCAGGTCGTTTGGCAACACGGTGCAACGCTCATCTCTCTCAAACAAATCAGAAAGATGTGCAGGGAGTTCAAGCGCTTTTCCTACACCGGCTTTCTGCACGGCATCCGGGAATTTGACCGGATGGGCCGTACCGAGGATCACCATTGGAATGTCCAGGCTGCGACGGCACTCGCGCGCAGCCTTCACGCCGATGGCCGTGTGCGGGTCCAGCAGCTCGCCGGTTTGTTCGTACACTTCGGCGATGGTTTCGCAGGTCTGTGCGTCATCCACGGCCAGGGAATCGAACAGCTTGCGGGCTTCGGTCCAGCGTTCCTGTTCGACGCTGAAACCGCCACCCTGCTTGAAGCTGTCCATCAGCCCGGCAATCGCTGCGCCGTTGCGACCGTGAAGGTCGAACAGCAGGCGTTCGAAGTTCGACGAGACCATGATGTCCATCGACGGCGACAGCGTGGCGTGCAGGGTTTCCTTGACGTACTGGTTGCCGCTCATGAAGCG
>Ga0302169_10000071_pt1 | contig 33196 bp, 28 predicted proteins | sample I_Fen_N1_3_FD_193493 | JGI IMG/M metagenome (GOLD analysis project Ga0302169, IMG submission 193493) | Peat permafrost microbial communities from Stordalen Mire near Abisko, Sweden - I_Fen_N1_3 | ecosystem: Environmental > Terrestrial > Soil > Wetlands > Permafrost | place: Sweden: Abisko...
GCTGGTACTGATCAAGCTGGCCGACAACGCCAGCGATGTAGGCGAATGCTGGCCGTCCTATCAGCACATCGCCGACCAGTGCGAGATCAGCAAGCGCTCAGTCATGAACCACATCACTGCTTTGTGTGAGGCTGGGTTGTTGCGCAAGGAGAGCCGCGACAGGGGGATTGCATGAGCTTTGCCAGAAAGCAGCCCCGACCGAAAAAGTGCAAGAGCCCAGCATGCGCAGCGTATTTCACTCCACAGAGATTGGGTCAGGCGGTTTGCAGCCCTAAGTGCGGCCTGGCCATCAAGGACGTAAACCAGAGAGGGCGCGCAAGTCGCTGGCTCAGGTTGAGCGCAAAGAGATCAAGGTCCGTAAGGAGAAGCTGAAATCTCGTGGCGAGCACATGCGGGAAGCGCAGGTCGCGTTCAAAACCTACATCCGCCTGCGCGATCAGTTGGCCGGACACACCTGCATTTCCAGTGGCAAGCATCTGGACTGGAGCGGCAATGCGGTGGATGCCGGCCGCTATCGCAGCGTCGGCTCAGTGCCGCACCTGCGCTTCGATGAGCGCAACTGCCACGCCCAGAGCGAGCGGGACAACCGGTTTCTGTCTGGCAATGCCGTGGACTACCGGATCGGCTTGATCGCCCGTATTGGCCAGGAAGCAGTCGAGTCGCTGGAAGCCGACCAATCCGTCCGCAAGTACATCATCGATGATCTGAAGGCCATCAAGGCTCACTACCGGGCACTGATCCGCGAACTCAAAAGGAGCGCCGTATGATCCTTTTCCATTGCTACATCGGCTTCATGTTGTTGCTGGCGCGCGGATGTCTTGAGTGTTGCCGCCGGCTGTTGCGCCGGGAGCGGATTGCGCGGGGTGTAAGGTCATGAACTGGAAAACCACCCGGCGATGAACATGCGGCACCTGCTGAATGCCGTGCTACTGGTCGCTGCCAGGGCAGAGTTGCCGGACCTGACATCGGCCAAGCGCGTGAAGGCGCAGTACCTAGTGACGCTGGCTCTCCAGTCTTACAAAGGCGAAGTCCACGGCGCCGCCGAGATGATGACGTTTTTCGGTGCCTCGGTAGACCAAAATAATTGGAACCGAGACTGGCGGGACCTTTGGATTTTCCTGAAAGCGGTCATTGAAGAAGTTGATATTCAGGCGTAGCAGCCACTATGGCAGGTGATTCACTCAAAAAAATATAAAAATGCGGCATAAAACTTTTGACTTGAATGAACATTGAAGGTACTTTTCCCATAGTGCACAAGTAACGCGAAACGCACAACGAACTCAGACCCGGCCAATGCGCCGGGTCTTTAATTTGTGGGAAAATTACCCAGATACCCGTGTAATATCGCTTTGGCATCATTTGGTCAGTCGAGCATGATAGGGATGAGGGTATGAACAGAGCTACTTTTGCGATTTTGCTTTCTTTGGTTTGCGCATCAGCATCAGCCGCAACCAACGAATGGCAAACAGGCTGGGGCCAAGGAAAGACTGAGTTTTTTGCTGGCGATGAGGCGAAGAGTTATCTGAATTTCGCTTGTGACGAAAATGATGAAATGAGCCCAGTAAGCGGCTCTGCAACAATTGCGGGAAAGGAGTTCTATTCGCACAACGACAAAGGAGGTTTCGACGTTATCGTTGATGGTGTCGAGTACAGCAATCCGTTTTACGTTGAGTGCAATGCTTGCTCTAGCAACTTTCCAGCGTTTTGGTCTGCAATGCGCAAGGCTAAAAAAATTGAATTGAAAGCTGATGGTTTGATTAGCTCGATCCCAATCAAAGGATTTAGCAAACTGACCAAGCCTTATGCTTCTAAGGAAAACCCCTGCGGTACCGGTACTTGGTAAATTAATCCGCAGTTTTGAAAGCCCCGCCATAGCCAGACTGTGTGAAAACACAATCTGCCCCGGCTAAAAGCAAATGCCCCGACAAGTCGGGGCATTTGCTTTTCTGAAATCTGAAAATAAAGGGCTTCTCAGCCCATCAGTGCCATCAGCTTCTGTGCTCCCAGCATCTGGATAGCCCTTTTCAAGTTGTAGGCCTGTAATCGCTTCGGCAAGGCCATGCATGGGGACCGGATCTAATTCAGCCCCGAGGGGCATTTAACCATCCGAAGGACGAGTGTAAAAAAGAGGTTTTCTCATCAGCGCTATGCATGCAGGCACTCATTCCTCAGCCGCTTCACAGACTTGACAGATCCCCTTCGAGAGAAGGGCAGCAAACTCCACAAGCTGAAAGACATCATGATGATCATTGAACGAGCCCCATGAAAGACAGGGGTATCCGCTCCATGAACGCCACATTCCAAGCAGATCGCTGACGGCTGATGCTGTGCTCCCGACTTTCATCAGGAGCCATGACCATGATGCGTCCCAATGCCAGCGTTGAAAAAGTGTACCTTTACCCAAAACCGGTCGACTTTCGAAAATCCATCGACGGCCTGGCTGCGCTGGTCGAACTGGATATCAAGGTCGCGGTATTCGACCCCGTGCTCTTTGTTTTCCTGAATCGACACCGCGATCGGGTCAAGGTGTTGTACTGGGAGCGCAACGGCTTCTGCCTTTGGCTCAAGCGCCTCGAATCCGAACGTTTCAAAACATCACCAGACGACCCAGACGAAGCGATCGAGTTGACGGTGCAAGAACTGAACTGGCTGCTCGACGGCTTTGATCTCTGGCGCAATCGTCCTCATCGAGTTTTGACGCCTCGTTTCGTCGCCTGAGCCGGTATAATCCGGGCGATGATTTCCCTGCCCGATGACCTTCCTGATGATCCTGTTCTGCTCAAGCAGTTGTTGCTTGAGGCACTGACTCGCCAGGCAAAAACAGCCCAAGTGCTGGAAGCCCATGAAGGCCACATCGTCGATCTGAAAGAACAGATCAAGCTATTGCGCGACCGCTTGTTCGGGCGCAAATCCGAACAAACGGTCGAGCCCAATACCCCGCAACTGGCGCTGTTCAACGAGCCTGAAAGTGACCCGCTGCTGGCCGTCGAGGATGCGGAAGAGGAAGTCGTTGCTCCGACTAAGCGCCGAGGCAAACGCAAACCGTTGTCGGCTGAGCTGCCGCGTATTGAAGTCATCCACGAACTGCCTGAACACGAACTGACGTGTGCCTGCGGTTGCCGCAAACACGTCATCGGTGAAGACACCAGCGAACAGCTGGAGATCGTGCCGATGCAGATTCGTGTACTCAAACACATCCGCAAAGTTTACGGTTGCCGCGATTGTGAAACCGCGCCGGTCACCGCAGACAAACCGGCTCAGATGATCGAAAAGAGCATGGCCAGTCCGAGTGTCTTGGCGATGTTGTTGACCACTAAATACGTCGACGGCCTGCCGCTGCACCGTTTCGAAACGGTACTTGCCCGGCATGGTGTGGACATCCCTCGCCAAACCTTGGCGCGCTGGGTCATCCAGTGCGGCGAGCACTTGCAACCGTTATTGAATCTGATGCGGGATCGGTTGCTGGAAAGCCCGGTCATCCACTGTGATGAAACCCGCGTCCAGGTACTTAAAGAACCGGATCGAGACCCGACCAGCCAATCCTGGATGTGGGTGCAAGCCAGCGGGCCGCCTGATCGAAAAGTCGTGCTGTTTGACTACACCTCCAGCCGTGCGCAGGAAGTGCAATTGCGCCTGCTGGAAAGTTATCGTGGCTACGTCATGACCGATGATTACGCGGGTTACAACGCCTTGGCATTGCAGCCCGACGTGGAGCGTCTGGCGTGCATGGCCCATGTGCGGCGCAAGTTTGTCGATGCTCAAAAGGTACAGCCCAAGGGCAAGGCGGGACGTGCCGATATCGCCCTGACGATGATCAACAAGCTGTACGGCATCGAGCGTGAACTGAAGGACGTCAGTGACGAGCAACGATTTATCGGCAGACAGGAAAAGAGCCTGCCGATCCTGGCCCAGTTGAAAAGCTGGCTGGATAAAACGCAGTCCTAAGTGACGCCGCAAAGTGTGCTGGGCAAGGCTGTTAACTATCTTGCCTGCCAACAACTGGAGCCGGCTAGAGCGGTACGTGGAGGCCGGTTTTTTATCGATCGACAACAATGCCGCAGAAAGAGCGATAAAACCTTTTGTCATCGGGCGCAAGGCATGGCTGTTCAGCGATACACCCAAGGGCGCTACCGCCAGTGCCCAGATCTACAGCCTGGTCGAGACCGCCAAGGTCAACGGCCAAGAGCCTTATACGTGGCTGCGCCACGTACTGGAGCGACTGCCTCAGGCGCAGTCGGTGGCGGACTACGAAGCACTATTGCCGTGGAACTGCTCGCCAGAGATGCCACGGTAAACCAAGGCCCCATCTTGCGGTAGGTGGGGTTCATGGATCAGTTACAGACAGGGCACCGTTTCCCCCTTACGATAAGGGGTGTGACTAGCGTTTGATGCCTAACGCTTGACCGAGTCCAACAGCTCTTTGATATAGGCATAAAGCGCAGATGCACTTTGGCGATAACCCTCAGCGGTCATATGGACCAGGTCGGAACGAGCCAGCTCTCTGGCTTGCCAGTTTTCGATGGCGCAGTTGCCACCCATGAAAGCTTGCCAATCCCAAAATGCTGCATTCACCTGGGCCGCGACGCGCTTCTGGGTTTGAATGACTGAGCGCAAGTTATTTGCCTGTCGATCTTCGCAACGGATGGCTTTTTTGTTCCTGACCGAGTCTGGTGCTCCTGTTACCAGAAACACGGTGGCAGGAAGCGCATTTCGCAGCATGATCATTTTGTCCTTCAACCGTGCTTCGTAGCGCGCTAGGTCGAGACTGTCGTCGTACGCTTCATTGGTGCCATAGGCCACGATCAGCAAGTCCGGGCGCAGGGCTTTAAGAGTGTCCAGCCAACCGGCCTGCCATTTATCAACAACATCAAACGTAGCGCCGTTTATCCCCAGGGAGGAATAAAGAACGCCGGCAGTTCGCTGTGACTGAATATTCCAGCCACCCACCACAATCCCCACATTGCTGGCAAAGGTCAGGTCCACGGGTAAGTGCACATTGTTAATCGCAGGACTCAGTCGCCATTGCCCAGTTGTAGCAGGCAGGACCCGGGCCTGGGTGTTACCGTCCCTTGCTTGCAGAATGTTGCTCCTACTGGCCTGGTACAGGGTGGATATCCTGTAGCGCTGTTCACTGGGCTCAATGTTTTCCAGATGGACCGTCGGCCTGGAGCTTACGGGCAATGACAGATATCCACCCAAGGGGAATTGATCACTGTGTTGGTTGCGGCTCGACACCAAGGTCCATTGACGCTTGTCGGTTGTAATCCGGACATTGTCATAGCGCGTCCCCGGCACGGGTGTGGCGGCGATGAATCCAATGCCGGCGTCACCGTAGTCCCGTTGAAACAACCGGCGCATTTCACCACTGAACAGATCTGCTGCAGTATGGGAGTCACCTAGTTGGACAACATTTATCACTGACCGCGAGGACGCCTTTAGCTTGTTTACCAGCCTTGGAAGATTGGGGTCGGAGAGATTTGATCGCTGCGCACGGGTCGAGGTTTTCGGCGCGACTCCAGAGGACGCAATTGCGCCCACCGAGGCGTCGTCCGTACCCCCTACGCTGCAACTGGTCAGGCCGAACATCATCAGGCAGGCGGCGCCACGGACGTACTTCATCTCAGTGCTCCGAAAAATCAAGGTTGTGGACTTTGATCAGCGTAAGCACTTTTGCGGCGATCAGTTTTTGGCCTAATGTAGTGAAATGTATACCGTCATCGGCGCGGACCTTGTTTTTTTTGCCAGTAGATTCGATTGAGTAAAACGAGAACTCATCCGCTTGATAGCCGAAAATGTCATTAGCCGACAGATAAATTTGTCGATACTGCTGCGCTTCGCTTTTGTAGAGCTCACGCAGGTATTGCATGGCCGCGGAAAGTCTTGGCGCATTCATGTTCGGCGGGCCTACCCAAATGACCTGCGCATCATGCAGCCTGGCCTGCTCGAAAATGGTCTGGACGCGTTGACGGTAAGCGCTTTCCCACGCAGGGCTTTTAAACCTGAGGAAAGGTTTACCACGCCCGTCCGGCATATCCCAAGGATCATTAGGGCCGAGGAAAATCACAACCAGACGAATATTGCGATGACTCTGCAGCGTGCTCTGAACCGTCAGCGGCCAGTTGAAAAAGCCGGGATAAGCCAGGCCTGTACTCTGCCGACTAAGATTCACACTTTTGATGTTGAATCGCTTGAATAGGGTATTGGCAAGGTGTGGTGCTACTCCTTGCATAAGCGAGTCGCCCACGAAAAATACTTCATCACCAGCCTGCAACGTGACAACGGATAACTGGCCTTGCAGCGGTTTCGGGCGCGCTGCCTGCGAGGCTGGTGCAACAGCAGGTACTGATACGGAAGTCACCGAAACTGCTGCTGGAAGAGGGGGCGGCAAAGCGGCGTGAACCGACTCAATGGGTGGAACGAATACAGGCGAGGCCGCGACAGGAGGCGAAACCAGCGGTTCGGCAAAGGCAACTTCAATCACAGGAAGTGTCGGGACCTGGGCCGTTGCAGAACTTTCGAAACTGGAAACAAACGAAGCCTGTGCGTTCCCCAGCGCCCCGGTGAGGTCACCACCCAGACGCCATAAAGAACTGTCCATCAGGATCGGGAGTTCACAGCGACTATGGTATTTCTGCTGACAATAAAGACTTATCGAACTTTGGTTAAGCCAGCTCAGAATCAACATGGCCACGAGCAGCAGCAGGAGGGTTTTCAGCGCAACAAGCTGGCTTCTGGCAAGGACGGCTATACTAGAAACTTGCATAGATAAAGCTCGGCACGCCCGATGGCGAAGCGAAAATAATCACGCAAAGGAACAGCCCTAGCGCGATCGGATAAATAATCGCAGGAATGCGCAAGCTGGCGGCGAACATTTCACGGATGAAACTCACCCATGATGGGTAACAAACAATCACTGTCAGGCAAGCGAGCACCCTGAGACCCGAGGCGGTACTCAAGCCTTGCAAAGAGAGCCCTGTCAGCCCTTTTATGAGATCGAACGCGTCGCCCAGAGTCGAGCTGCGAAAGAAGATCCAGGCCAGGGCGATATAGTGGAACGTCAGCAGTCGGGCGAGCAGCGAGGCGCCGGGCCATGTCGCACGCTCAGGTCGCCAGTGCGTCCACAGCCTGTAGAGTGCGAGCCCAACACCATGCAAAGCCCCCCATACGAGAAAGTTGGCACTGGCTCCATGCCACAGCCCGGATATCAGCATCGCGACCAGCATATACAGGGTGCTGAACAGCGCCCCCTGACGATTGCCGCCCAGTGGGATGTAAATGTAGTCGCGGATAAAGCGCGACAAACTGATATGCCAGCGTGCCCAAAACTCCTTGAGGTTGTGTGCCAAATACGGGTAGTTGAAGTTTTCGGGCAATCTGAACCCCAACAGGAGTGCGATGCCTGTTACCAGATTGGTGTAGCCGCTGAAGTTGAAATAAATCTGAAATGAATAACCATAAACCGCCAACAGAATCTGCTCGGGTGACGAGGCCGTTGGCGTGTCGAATATCGGATCCACCCATTCATTTGCCAGCCATGAGCTGAGCAGAAACAGCTTGACCGTCGCCAGGGCGATCAGGCCCAAGGCTCTGTAGGGGTTCAGAATCTGTCGGATACCCTGTGCCCTTATCTGCGGGAGAAAATCCGTGGCGCGATTGACGGGGCCGGCGATAAGGCTTGGAAAGAAAGCCAGGTACAGCGCCAGATCGTGGGGTGCCGCAGGGTTCAACTCGCTCCGGTTGATCGAGACTAGGTAACTGACCGAATGAAACACATAGAACGACAGCCCAACCGGCAGCAGGACTTGAAACACCGGAACTGATAAATACAGCCCCACAGCCTGAAAAACGCTCTGCATACCACTGGCGAAAAAGTCCTGATACTTAAAACAATAAAAGAATATGACAATGATCAGCAGGATTAGTAGCCAGGTGAGCGATCGCCCCGGATACCGGGCACACAGACGACCCAACAGATACACCACTGCCGTGTAGCCCAGCAGGACGCAGAGAAAATCCAGACTGAATGTTGCAAGAATCCCGTAACTGGCGGTCAGAAGTAGCAGGTTTTGCAGTCGGGTACTCCAGCACACACTCCAGTACAGAACAAAAAAAAGGAGGAAGCAGAGACCGAACTCGATCGAGAAATAGTTCATGCGCGTAATCCGTTACGTCAGTTGAAAAGACGATCCTCGGTCCAGTCAACGCTTGGCCAAGCAGAGACTTGTTTGTCACGAAATCGCACGATTATGTCAGAGCGCCATCATTGGCAACAGACTACAGACTACAGACTACAGACTACAGACTACAGACTACAGACTACAGACTACAGACTACAGACTACAGACTACAGACTACAGACTACAGACTACAGACTACAGACTACAGACTACATACTTCAAACTGCCCGACGTGTCGGGCAGCTTTTAACAGCTGTGACGCACAGTTACTCAGATACGATCGCATCCGCACAGGAAGGCGTCTTGGCAACTTCCTCCACTGCCTCGCGCAGCATTCGCTGCACTTCGCCTACTTCGTTGGCGGCGTAGACACGGCCACCGGTGTTCTCGGCAATGCAGTTCGAGAGGGTGCTGTCGCTGATGTTGACCACGTTTACACGCAGTCTCGGTTGTTGTCGGGCAATCTGTGCGGAGACGTCGCAAGCATTCTGGTGACAACCGTCTTCACCGTCGACAAACATCACCACCAGTGCATCCTGGAAACGACCATCAACTTTGCTTGCAGCCGCTATCAAGCTCGCGGCCAATGGCGTTCCACCGTCTGCGCCAAGCTGGTCGACGCCGGTGATCAACTGCGGTCGTGAATCGCGCGCAAACACACCGTGATCGACCGTACCCTGGCACCCACGGAAGGTGATCAGGCGAGTCTGAATGTCCGGATGCAATTGGCCGATCATCGAGTCGAATGCCTGTTTTGCAACCGTCAGCCGTGTGGGCTCTGCCAATAGCCGTGCTTTGCGGGGGTTGCTATCAGGCAGATTGTCACCGATCTGGTTCAACCACGCCTCGTCGTCGACAGACGTGTTGATGTTGAGGTTCATGGAGCCGGATGTATCCAGTACCACCGCGAAATCCGGTGGTTGAGCGCCCTGAGTGCAGGCGTAGTTGCCGACTTTCACGGGGTGTACCAGGTGCCACAAGCCGCCACGCCAGGTCCACAGCAGCCAAAGCAGAAGCAACAGCAGCGGTATGAGAATCAACCAGAGAGGCAGTCGCAGCCACCAACGTCGTGAGGTTTTTTTCCTGGTGGGCGCAGGCGACGTATCTGCTGGGGTAAACGGGGCCGCAGCAGGAGGCGCCTGCGGCGGTAAGCCCCAGCGGATGACTACGGGTTCCTGGTTGAGGCTGTATAGGTTGGCGAGATCCGGCGCACCGATAAGTGTACGAAGCGTACTGGCGTCGTCGGCTTTGCCACGCTGCTGCAACTCCTCGACCAGTCGCCCTATAGCTTCCTGGCGCTGGTTGTAGCGCACCAAGAGTGCCTGCTGAGCGGTCGTGTCAAGATTGCTGTAGGACAATGGCTGACCGCCGAGGTCAGACCACCATTGCAGGCTGTTCTCGCTGCCCGAACGCGGGATGGCGTACAGGCTTGCAACACTGGGGGGAAAGTAGCGGTGCAGCAGTTGCACCGTGCTCTCCAGAGCACTCAAAAGCTCTGGGGCATAGGATGTGGTATCTCGGGTGATGCGCTGCATGGGACAGGTCCGGAATAAGAAGAGGCCCCGCAGGGCCTCTCTAAGCGTTTACTCGTAGCCGAGGCTGAGTTGCAGCCTGGAGACTTTTTGTTGCAGGGTTTTGAGTTCCTGTTTGCGCGCCTCGATCACTGCCGGGTCAGTACTGACAACCGCTTTTTTCTTGGCTGCAAGTTGTTGTTCCAGATCGCTGACCTGCTGTTGGACCTGGACCTTGTCGGCGTGCCGGGTCTTGAGCTGGCTCAGGAGTTTACCCATCGAGGTGTCGAGCGCTGCTTGCTGCTTTTGCTGCTCAACAAGGCTTTTGCCAGTTGCCTGTTGCTGGCTTTGTAAGGCTGCGTACGCGTCACGGAACGCTGCGTTTTCATTGCGTGCGTCCACGAGCGACTGCTCGCGCTGTTTGATTTGATCGCTGTAGCCACCGGAGTGATCACAGTTCATTTTGGCAATCAAGCTGGCCTCGGTGTTGTTTGAATCACAGCTGCCCGGTTGGGTAGCACAGCCCCCCAGCAGCAACACGAAGGAACTTGCGATCATGGCTCGAATAATCATGTGCATATCAACCCAGCGTAATGGCTTGGCGTTGACTGTAGAGGCCGTCTACTTCTTTCTGTAGCGATGCAACCTTGGTGTTCATTTTGGTGATTTCGCTGTCAATGGCCGAGACTTGGTTACCGCCACCGTTGGTGCGCTCAAGATCTGCGGTTTTCTTGTATTCGGTCACTTTGTTGCGCATGCCGGTCAGGTCTTTATTCATCTGAGTCAGGTTGCTGTCGACACTGGCGATCTCCTGCTGCGCCTTGGCTTTGTCCAGGCTCTTGGCCTTGATTGACTGCTGAATGCCGGCGATGCGCTCTTTGTCATCGTTGATGACCTGCTGCAAGGTCGCAGTACGCTGAGCGACTTTCTCGGTATCTGCCTTCACTTCGTCATTCATCAATTGCAGGCGTTGGGCAGTGTTGGAGTACTGGCTGCGGCGGTAGTCGTAGTAATAGTTGGCGCCCATTGCCACACCGCACGCGGCGATACCAGCTACAACCATGCATTTCACTTTGTCGTTAGGGCTCGAAACCGCACACGCCAAAATTCCCACCCCGGCGCCACCGGCACAGGCAGTCAGGCCAGAGGTCGAGAAAAACGATGCGTCAGCGCTTTTGGTCAGTCGAGGGTCAGGCGCAGTGCCGGAGCCGGCAAGCATGCTGCTGCCGGTACCGTTGCTGGCACAGCCGGCCAGGACGAGGCTGACGGACATGATCAGGCCGAGCATGGCCTTGGGGAGATAGCGACCTACTTGTTTCATGCTGTTGCTCCTTGAGTTAGCGTGACGTCGAGTTACTGGACTGCCTTACAACGGTTCAGCCAGGCATCCGTGTCGATTTTCTGGGTTTTGAGAAAGGCTTGTTGATTGACCCAGTGGGTCTGCAAGTACGGCTTGAGTTCTTTGAGCTGCTCATTGCGCGCGATGATTTCGCCCAGGACCGGGACCTGGCGAGCCAGTAGGGGCTCACCGTAAAGGGTCGAGGCGTCCACGAGGCTGCTTGCGTAATAGTGGCTGAGCTTGTGCAGGCGGTCTTTCTGCTCATCGAGCTTGCCCTTGCGCATCGGGCAACTGGCGTCTTGCTCGGCTGCCGAGCAGTTGAGGTCGTAATTCTTTTGCAGGAAGTCCAGGTATTTGCCGTCGTCGAGCATCTTCGTGCACAGGAATGCGCCCAGATTGAGGCTGGCGCGGATCGCCTGATCACGGCTTTCTTCCTGCTGTTGATTGCTGGCGCGCAGCTGGTTTTCCAGCGCCTTGAGCTTTTCTTTCAAGGCCTCGTCTTCGACAGTCGAAGCGAGCGTGCCAAGGGCCTGGGCGGTGTTCTTGTCATTGCTCTGGTTGCTGTCGCCGCTGCCGGTCCCGAGTTTTTTCCAGCTGGTTTCAATGCTGCTCACGCGGTCGCGGGAGGTCAGCGTACTGGAGGCCAGCGCCAGGCGAAATCCAGTGGTTTTGCTGGTGGCGGGTGCCTTGGCGTCGTAGTAATTGCGTTCTTTGCGCAGGGCGCTGCGGATGTCGGCTGTGGCGGTTCGATAGTCACCGCCACGCACCACGTACCCTCCGGCCTGGCCGTGCTGTCGATCGAGCTTGTTCAGCCGGAACGGCTCGAACATCATCTCGTCGACGTTACCCAGCATGTCGTGAAGGCCCAACGGGTTGGGCTTGAGCAAGCCTGTCAGTTGCAATTGACCGTTGGACGATTGGGTGCCGGAGAACCACTCATATGCGTTCAGGCCCTCGGGCATCGGATAGTGCAGGTCTCGAAACTCGGCCGTGCTGACATTCAGGCCGCCGCGTGCCGCGAACTCCCATTCAACCTCCGTAGGCAAGCGCACAAAGCCGGCGACTCCGTCCTCGGTGGGCAACTTGTCCGCTGCATTCTGCCGCAGCCAGATGTTGTATTTGTCGGCAGCTTCCATCGCTTGCATCCAGCTGACGGAAACAACTGGCAGGCGTTGCTTGTTGGACGGGGCAGGGCACTCGGGTTGAGTGAGCGCTCGATACTGCAATTCCGTCATCTCGTACTTGGCCAGCAGATAGAAACGGGATTTGGCATTTTTCTCGGCAGTAAAGCTGCCGGCGATGAACGCCGGGTGCGTCTGCTCCACATAGCCCCATTCACTGTTGTCGCCGCCGATATTGATCGGATAGTCGTCAAGGGGGCCGGCCAGGGGGATGAAGACTTTGCGAAACACCATCGCGCCATCGCAGGGCATTGGCAGGACGACGTCCTCGGCGTCCGGCATGGGATTGTAAAGCTTCTCTTCCCAGGCCTCAGCGCTCGCCCCCAGGGACAGCAGCGTGAGGGGCACAGCGAGAAGGTGGTGCCAGTGTCTAGAGTTCACGCAGACTCTCCGCAGGTTGGATTTGAAGGGCTCGGGTCACACCAGCCAGGGCGACCAATGCGGCTACCAGGAGTGAAAGCAGCAGTGCCACAAGGCCGTGCACAGGAGTGATCTGGCAGATGAAACTGCCGGTGATGCGCTGGCCACCCAGTAATTGATTGAACGCCTCGCTGCCGGCGAAGTAGCAAAGGATTCCGCCCAGATAACCGATCAAGGCCAGCGCCAACGCTTGTAAAACCATGTAGCTCGCCACCGCCGGTGCAGTGAAACCCATGAGCCTCAACAGGGCCAGGCTCCGGCGTTTGCGATCGATGTTGGCCAGAAACGCGCCCACCAGCGATGCCACGCAGCCCACCAGCGCAGCACCGGCGATGACCCCGAAGATCACCCCCAGGACGTGGTTGATTGCCTTGACGTTGTCGATGTCTGCCAGCCGGCTGCCGGTTTCGATATGTTGTGCATTGAGCCATCGTTCCAGCGAGGCGACGCTGTCGATGTCACGGGCATAGAGACGCGCACGGGCATAGCGCGGGGCCAGGTGATCGGCCGTCTGACCTGTTATCACGCCAAGCGACTGGATGGCGAAGCCGTCGCGGAAACGCTCCAGCTCAAGCAGCACGTCCGGGTGGACAAAGGCAGCGGGCCTGGAGAAGCTGGCCGCCGGCATGACAGCGACCAGCGTCAGCCGTATCTCACCTTTTTCAGCTGCGCCATCCAGGCGCCGCTGTACGACCAATCGCAGGGTGTCACCCGGTGCCAGAGACAAGCGCTCGGCAGCGCCGGCGCTAAGAATCACCTGACCGGGCACAAGTGCGCTGGCAGGCATGTTCAGCAGTGGATCACCGGCCGCTGTGGGCAGGATTTCAGCATTGTCGACGAAGCGCCCACCCGTGGCGACCAAGTCAGCCTGGGTGTTGAGTGACCGCGTCATCCCGAGGGCAAACCCGGTTTCGGGGCGCTGTTGGAGTTCAAGCAGCCATTGTTCGTTGTAGTTACCGCTGCTCAGCAGTTTGATTTCCAGATTGCGAGGGTCGCGCAGCAGCTCGTCTTGCAGTTGGCTGACGACGCCGTGTTTGAGCCCGAACAGCAACAGTAAAGGAGCGATCACTGCCACCAATGAAGCCGTGATGCACAACGAAACCTTGCGGTCATGCCACAGATCGGCTACCGCAAGGCTCGCAAGCAGCCGAAGGCTACTAACGAGAGGCTTCAAAGTGAGTCTCTCCAGGTCGGCTGACGGCAATGAGTCGTGGAAGATCGAAGCTGCGCACCAGTTCCCAGTCGTGCGAGACGATCAATGCACAGAGGCCGGACTGCTCGACCAGCCTCAGCAAGAGTTCGAACAACAGCCTGGCGTTATGCGGATCAAGGGCCGCAGTCGGCTCGTCGGCGAGTATCAGCCCCGGTTGGTGGGCGATGGCGCGTACGCAGGCGGCGCGCTGTCGCTCGCCGATTGACAGCGCTTGGGGCAACTTGTCCAGCAAGGGTTCCAGACGCAGGGCAGAGATCGCGTTGTCGACGAAATCGCTTTGGCTGCCCAGCCCCGCCAATCGGCGGGGCAGGTTGATGTTGTCGCGAATATTGAGGAAGGGTAACAGACCGCCGTTTTGCAGCACGAAGCCCAGGGAGCGCGCCCGCATGTCAGCCAGGGACGGTTGATCATCGGCGTTCAATAGTGCGGCCACGTCTCGGCCTGCAAGGTTGAACTGCGCGACGCTTGCTGGCGCCAGCAGCAAGCCAATGGCTTCAAGCAGAGTGCTCTTGCCACAACCGCTTTCACCGGTAATGGCGACAATCTGCCCCCGCGCCAGCGTCAGCTCAGGCAGCTGAACGCAGTGCGCCTGGGAACCGTTCCCTCGTTGTACGTTCAGTCCTTTGATCTGGAGCATGTCAGGGCATCATTTCCAGCGGGACTGGATACACGTTCTCACGTGCGTCGCTGCCCTCGGCCAGGGAAACCCAACGATCGACATCAGCGTTATAGATCTGGTAATGACGCAGTTTGGTGGACAGCGTACGAATGAATTTCTCTTGAGCCAGACCATCCCAGCTTTTCCAGGTCTCCTCATCCAGATTCAACACTTCGCTGTGATACGGCAAGTCATCCAGGTACTCACCCAAGACACCCAGCTCGGACAACTTGGCGGTGCCGTTCTGTTTGAGTTGGTTTGGGTCGGTGCCCATGGTGGCGGCGACCGAACGCAACCGCTCGAACATGTCGCTGGGGGAGATCATCCCTTCATTGGCCGCATCAAGGATTTTCTTGAGAACGTCACTCAGGTCACTGAGTTGTGACTTGGTCAGCAGCACACGGACATCGGTGGTTGGAACATTTTGCTTGATCGGGTCGCGGTCGGCGATCCATGCCTGAAACACCGGAGGTGCCTGGCTGCCGGTTTTTTCGCCCAGGTACGCCAGGCGCATGGCGTGGCCAATCAGCGCGGCATCGTCGATCAGCTTCTGCTCGGCGGGCGCAGCCTTGGCCTTCATGGCGCTGCCGATGGCGTCGTCGCCCATGTAGGCGGCTTTGACTTGGCCAGTGATAGCGGTGGCCAGTGCATCGACCTTGCTGCCGAACGCATTGATATCACCCGCATCCACCGGGTAATAAAGCGAGGTGTTAGTGCCGCTAAAGGTGGAGAGTGCCTGGTACTGCGCTTCTGCCTTGGCGTGGTCTTTGGAGCCTGCGGAAGTTTTCAGGTGAAGCGTGTAGATGGCGACGCCCGGATTACTGGCTTCAATCCTCACTTGCTCGGCGTTCAGACCGGTCTTGGACAGTTTGTCATCGGCCTCCAGTGCACCCGCGTCAGTGATGAGCACTACATAGCGCGCGCCGAATGGCTTCCAGTCGACCTTGTCGATCGCCTGCATGACCCCAGCGTAGGAGTCCTCGTCAAAGCTCTTGCTCGACACTTTGGCCTGCTTCAGGTCGGCCACCTTCGCCAGGAAATCCGCGCCGTCTTTAACGGTATTGGGATCGGCGTACATCTTGGTCACGTACTCAAGCCCAGGCACGGCCTGTGTGCTGGAGCGAAACGCAACGAGCCCGAATTTCACCTGACGTCCGAGGTTTTCCTTGGCGATCTGCGCATAGACCTTGCTGATTGCCTCTCGGGTACGCTCGATGTACGGGTCCATCGAAATGGTCGAGTCGATCACAAACACCACTGCAGCGCTGAATTCCTTTAGCTGGCTGGTAGCGTCAATGCCTGCCTGAGACGGGTTTGCGGTGGCGCCCGCTTGAGCGCTTTGTACGGCGGCCGCATCAGCTTTACTGACCGAGGCGACATTGAGAACGCGAGTGCGAAACCCTGCCTCGGTCATGACTTCATCACCGCTGAGCACGGGCAGCAGATAGAACTGCTTCTGCATGTCGATGAAGTATTCTGGCTCCTGCGCGAGCACGCCCGGCGCTGTTGCATTTTGCTTGAGCTTGGCGCGCAGAGGAGCAATCACGCTGACCGGATCGGGCGCGTCGAGAATGCCTTCCAGGGAGCCGCGCTCTTTAAAAAACATCAGCCGGTCGCGGTTGGCCGGGTTGGTGAACGCCAGGGTCAACTGCATTTTCCAGTCGACGGTACAGGTCGCCGGCAGCCAGCCCGAGGTTTTGCCGAAACTGTCTGGCCCGACTTTGATCCAGTCAGCGTTGCCTGCCTTGGCGTGCTCGTAGACGTAGAACCGGCTGAACGGCGGCTGCTCTGCACCGGGCGGCGCACCTGCGGCAGGGCTCAAATGGCATCCTGGCGTTGTGAGTACACGCTGGAATAAGGTTTTCTTGGCTTCCTGCAGCAGGGGTTTGTCGCCAGCCAAGGCCCATCCGGAACTCAGGCACAAACAGGCTGCAAGGGTCAGTTTGAGCACAGTCACGGCTTGAGCTCCTTCAGGCGTTGCGCCGCCTCAGCGTTGTCGGCTTGATAGCCCAGGATGGTTTCGTACCAGTAGACCGCTGTTGCATTGTCGGGCGCAGCAAAACAGGCGCCTGGCTGCAAGTATTTGGGGTCGTACTCGCGCGCGTAGGCTTGGGCTACTTCGATGTTGCCTGCCTGAGCGCGATTGGCATAAAGCCGCTGCGCTACGCCGCACTGTTTGTTGGCTTTAGCCATCCCGATAACGTTCAGCAGGGTCGCGCTGTCAGGCGCAAGCTTGATGCAGCCCTGTACAAAGTTCAGTTCGGTTTCGCTGGTCAGTGCCTCGCTGCTGCACGGCGCTGCTGCGACCGGAGCTTGAGGTGTGACGGCTGCCGGAGCAGGAGCGGTTGTCGCCACGGCCGGCTGCGTGTCAGCAGGCTTTTTGAGCCAGAACCACAGGCCTGCGGCGATAATGCAAAGCAGCACCAATACCCCTAAGAGGAGGAGTCCCTTACCACTTTTTGCGGGGGTAGCGGTGACGATCGGTGGCTCAATAATGGGCTCCGGCGATGGCTCTGCCTGCTCGGTCGGCGCTGGCACCGGCTCGACTACAGGCTCCGGTTCCGCTGGCGATTCGAGGGTGACGGAGGTCTGCGCAGCCGCAGGCCCGGTGGCACTTCCTGCCCCGGACAAGGCGAGCCCCTCCATCAGCTTCATCGGGTTTTCATCTTCGCCGCTGCCGTCGGTGCTGCGCAGGCGAAAATTGAATACTCCGGTAGCAGAGTTCTGCAGCAGCGGATCAACGATGTCCGGGCCAACCTGATGGCTGATCGAGTCGCCGCTGCTGTCTTCCTCGAAGTGTTGCGCGAACCAGCAAGGCGCATTGCCCCACTGATGGCTCTGTTGCAGATAGTAGTCATCCTGGTTGCGCTGGATGGCAAATTCCAGAATGCCGGCGTCATGCTCCCAGCCTCGCACTTGAAGAAAGCCATGGCCGGGCACGGGATTGGCCAGTGGAGAGAGTCGGATAGTGATGGACATTTATGATCTCGCTTTGAAGGCCTGGATGACTCGGCCCATGGCCTCGTTCTGCTCGGGTGTAATGTCCTTGCCCTTGCGATGGCCGACATTTTTCTGTGTGTGAATGGCGATGCCGGAAATCCAGTCGTTGGCGAAAATCACACTTTGGTCATCCGCTTGGGGCGCCAACTGCGGGAAGCGCCCCGGCATTTCCTTTTCATAGAAGGCAAACAGCGGCTGCTTTGAACCCAACAGGCCATTGGGACGCTGCGCGGGCGGCTCGGCGGTATGGCCGAACCAGGCGGCGAAATCATTGAGCAACAGCTGTACGGTCAGCACCTGGCGCTGCACCAGGTGCTCTCGGCGAACGCCGCTCTGCGCGCGCTTGAGCAAGGCATTGCTCAGTTGCAATGGCACGTCCAGACGTTCGGCGCAAACCACAAGCTCCTTGACCAGCAGCGCGATGGCTTCGGCAGGCAGCTCCAGTAGCTCCAACAGGCTGTGGCGTCGGCTCAGGTTGCGCAGGTGACTTGCCCACAGATTGAATGCAGCGCGAGCAAACCGGTGCTCGTGGCTCTGATACTGCGGGGGCGCTGTCGCAACGGCTGTTTGCTCAGCCACAGGCGTGATCGCTTCGCCAAAGATGTCGTATTCAACCTCGGGTTTCACTGCAGCCTGTTTTGTTTCAACGGCTTCGGCTGACGGCGCGTCAAAATCACCGTTGAGGTACAGGTCACGCAGCTGCTGTTCGGGTAGCGCCATATAGGCGAGCAGCTCGCCGAGCACGTATTTACCGTTGGGCGTCGTGGCGAAGGGGCGGGCGATCTGGTTGGCGATCACCTTCTTCTTGGCTCGCTCATCTTCGCCTCCAGCCTCGTAGTACTCTTCGAGACGTGGCAGCAATTGCACCATCAGTTCTTCAAGCTGCTCCTCTATTCGGTGCAGTTTGAAATCAATGTTGGCGACCGGCATGAACGCTGAACTGAAGCGGTCCATGCCGCCATCGTTCATCTTGAGCATTGCCTGCCAGGCGTTCTGTGGGTCTGCGACGTGGCGCTTGACCAGTTCACTGTTGTTGAAGGCCAGCTCCAGAGCCGACAGTGCTGCGAGGGATGATTCATTTAAACGCACCTCCCCGAGCTTATCTTCCTGATCGACTTCCAGATCAATGAAGTTGGTCTTGAAGCGTGGCTTGCGCACCAGGTAGGTGTTCTTGAAGGGTGTGCTGCCCCATTGCTTCATCCACTCTTCGTTACCGAAGCGCTCAATCATGGTGAGCTTGAGCATATTGTCGCAGGCTTCGGGGAACTGAACGATTTCGCCGTTGAGTGCGCCACCGATGAAACCGTCACACATGGTCAGCGCCCAGATCAGACCGCTGGCACGGCCGTCGCGCTGCTGCGCACTGGTACCTTGAGTCTTGTCAATCCAGCTTTTGAGAACCGGGCCGACGCTGACGACTTCGCTCTGCTTGAACGTGCTGGTGCACATCACCAGCGCGTTCATTTCTTGCTCGTTGGTGTAACGCTCGAACAGGTAGGCGACCTTGCCCCGCAGCAGCAGCTTGGCCACTGGATTGTTGGCAGCGCCACTGCTATCGACTTCGCTGGCTTCGTTGATGCTCATCAGTTTTTGCCTGCTGCGATAGCCCGGGAAGTCCAGCAGGTCGACGCTGTTGACGATCGGATTGGCCGGCTCATTGTCGAGACGGAAAATCAACTCGTTGGTCAGCGCGGCGAGTTCTGCCCGATTCACTGACACAGCGGGACTCAAGGCACCGGCGATTGACGGGCGCACTTCAATGGTCGTGTCGCTGCTGCCGCCCAGGCGGCTGAGGATGTCGACATTGATGATGCTGTTGCTTTGCACCAGTTGCCCGTCGCGCTCGCTGACCAGCGCGCTGATCGGTGCATAGACCGTTTCGGCCAGACCGAGGCGGTGCAGGGCAGCGGCCAGTTGCTCGTAGGTTTCGGTCATCTTGTCGATGCCGCCCCACAGCGGCGCAAACAACTGAGCACGATCACGTACCGACAAGCGTGGCGCCAGCTTGACCACGCGAGGCCAATAGTGGGCCTGCAGGGGGCGCATGGCGTTGGCGTAATGTTGTTCCAGATAATCCCAGAGCAGCACCACATCGTCACTGCTGACGCCAGCCGTCGGCGCAGCTGCGAGGCTGCCTTCAAAGCGTTGCAGCAGGCTTTCTACCTGGGCATCGGAAATCTGGCTGTTGAGGCGCTGATGATCAAAGTCCTCGAACCAGGCATTGGCGAGGATGATCGCGACTTCGACTTCCCGGAACAGACGCACCTCCACAGGGAAGTCGGGAGCAGGACTCGGTGCCGCACTGCGCGTGAAGCGCGTGACCAGCCCGGTGGCCTCCTTGCCACCGCCGACCGGGTTCACGTGTTTGATGAAGTCCAGCTGCTGCTCGCCCAGTTGGGTGAGCAACTGGCCTTTTTCGTCTGCGGCCAGGGCGGAAATCAGGTAGCTCTTTCCTGCCTGTGAGAGACCGAAGAAACCGATGCCCATTGGCGTGGTCGAGACCCGTCCCAGGCTGCGAGACAGGTTGCGCGCACGGTACAAATCGCGGTTGAGAACATCCGCTTTAGCGGCCACTTCTTCGACTTTCTCGGCCACATCGGCCACCCAGTCCAAGGCCAGGCCAGCACCCTTATATACGGATGCCCAGGCCTGGGTGAGATGATTCTGCTTGGTGGTCAGAGTAGTCATTTCGGACTCACGCTCCCGCTGTCGAGCCAGTAGTTGGAGGCACCGCCTTCGGCACTCAACATGGTGTAGAGCTGTAGTTTCACGTCCTTGCGATCAAAGGACTCATCGGTGTTGCTTTCGATGTTGTCGTCAATCACCAGGGTCTCGGCAATGATCTCGGCGTCGCCGCGGTCAGCTTCGGCATCCTTGATCCGAAAGCGCAGCAGCAGGCATGCCTCCTTGCCGTCCTTGGTTGGCTTGCCGACGAGCTTGCGTGTGCCGCGCTCGGTCAGTTCGATCAGATAGAGCGGCGCCGCCACCCACCGCTCTGCGTTGAGCTGGCGATAGCCCAGGCGGGTTTTGCCGAGCACTCGCAACTGGGGCCCGTCCAGGTGTGGCTCATGCAGTTGCAGGAACTCATTGCCCCGTGGGTCACTCTTGATCACGTCGCGGTACAACATGTCGTGGTCGATAACCAGATTGTTTTCATCCAGCTTGCCGATATGACGCATGGTCGAATACGGGCTGAGGCGGCCGACACTGAAGTAGAAGTTCGACACCTTGCGTTGCTCGCTCAACAGACACAGCATGGCGCCCACTGCTGCGGTGCTCTTGGGGTCGTCAATCTGACCGTTGCGATGGAAGGGGTACCAGCCACCGGTGCGATAACCGTTCATGGGTACGATGCGTCCCGGCGGCAGGGGCACCTTGCGCCGGATGTAGGCCTGCACACCCGGCAAGCGCGACGGGCGGCCGGTCAGCAACAGTGCATCGCAGGGGTACTGAAAGACCACTTCGCAAAGGGCATCAAGGATCTTGCCCAGATTGATCTGACCCTTGAGAAACGCCTGGTGAATCGCTGGCAGATCAATCCGCAGCGTAGCTTGACCCAGGTCAAAGCCATCTCGGCCGCCATCGATGCGACGAACACCCCCGGCGACGTATTCCCTGATGCGTTCTGTGATCGCATCTTCGTCCAGAAGCTCGGCAAACGAGTATTCGTGGACCGGGCTTGGCAACTCGGGATCGTAAGCCTCGTAGTCTTTGAGCAGGCGCAGGCCCAGGGGCACGAACACTTGCAAGTTCAGTTGCTGGCGCAGGATGGCGTCCTGGGCGCTGGTGCTCTCATCGCCGCACAGGCGTGACAGCAGCGAGCGGGGTGACACCACGCCGAAATTCAGCAGAGCCTGCTCAAGGCTGGGCAAGACAAAGCGCTGAATGATGTCCAGCAGAATGTCGTCTCCGGCCACCTTGAAACTGTCGCGAAAGCGTTGCTCGGGGATGATCGAAACGTTGCTGCCGCTGGCGTGCTCGGCGCCTCGCTCCAGTGAGTAATCAGTGATGACAAGGTCAGTGGTGCCGCCACCGACATCAATGCTGGCCAGCGTAATCTGTTCGCGATTGGCCTTGTCGGGTCGGGCCAGAGTGTCGAAGAACTCTTGGGGGTGGCCGGCGAAGTTCTCGCGAATCTCGGTGTAGAGATAGACCAGTTGACCGCAGGTGGCCTCATCCCATTCCACTTTTATACGCGGCAGTGGGACACGAGGTACGGGCACTGGAGAATTAGCACCCTTGGCTTTACTCGGGTCAAGGTCACCTTCATGCCAGCCCATGCACTTCCAGACCAGCGCCATGGCTTGCAGCAGACGGTCATTGAGCAGGCTGCGCTCGACTTGAGGCATGCCTGGCGGAACCGTAAGAGTGATACTCGATAGCTGCCGCGGCCTTTGGGTATGCCCCATGCGCGTCCGCTGAGCGGGACTGTTGATTTGCAGCAGCGCTTGCGTCAGCACCTCCGCGAGCATGAAGGTCATCAGGGAGCTGCGCGAATACTGAGGGGAGAACGCGGGCAGGCGATCGTCCTCATTCTTGAGCTTGTAGAACGCCTGACCCAGCTTGGTGATCTTGTGTGAGAACGGCGCGGCGGTGGCTTTCGGCTCGCTGTCGGTTTGTACAAACGAGTTGTTGAAACGCCAGCCGTGGGTGTAGGCATTCTCGTCCCACAGATAGCGTTTCGGGCTCGACAACCCGGTGGAGCCTTCAGTGCCGCGGCGACGTCCAGACAGCCGTCCGGCTTCGACGCCAACGCGAGCGATGGTCGGCCATTGGAATGCATCATGGCGGCCGCTCTGGACCGAAAAGTTCTCTTTGCCGAAGGATGCCTGGGCGAACTCCACACGGCTCTCGAATGGCTGGCTGTAGACGCGCTCTGGGCGCACCAGGTCGCGGATCTGGAGGATGTAGTTGTGCTTCATCCCATCGCCGGACTGACCGTGGTTTTCGATCAGGATGCCGCAGGTGCGCGAGTTGCCGACATCCAGTACCAGATCCACCGGGATCGGCGGGTCCAGCGAGTCGACACCGTTGGCAGTCAGCTTGACTTCCGGGATCACGATGCGCGCAGGTTCGCTGCTGCGCTGTTCGGGCACAGGTTTTGCCATCAGGCTCAGCAGGTTCAGGTAATGACCCAGGTGTCGCTGCTCGTCCAGCTCTTCAGCAATGTCTTCGCTGGGGCGGTGTTTGTTGCCCTCGCGATAGATTTCCGCCAGCCAGTCCTGCACCCATTTCTGATCCAGAAACCATCGACTCTGGCGTGCGTGGCAGGCCAGGCGAAACGCTGAGCCTGCGTTGATATCGTCGCGGGTCGGCGCCAGGTATTGCATGCCTGATGCTGACGCCATCGACCGGGTGTCAAACGCGAGTGTCAGGCGATGAGTGTTGCCATCCACATCCGGCTGTTCAAGTTCCACCAGACGCACGCGGGCCCAATTGGTAGGGCCCTCGTCGTAGCGCTCTGGCGGCAGAAAGCGAAAGAACGGAGCGGGTAGCCATAGCCCGTCAAGCAGCTTGAAGCTTGCCTGCATGCTCAGGGTCAGGTCTTCGTCATCCACCTCGGTGACCAGGCGCTCCTGGGTTTGCGAGTGGGCCAGACGGTCGCCCGATTGGTTGGCTGTTGCCACTGGGCCCAAGTGGAAGTACTGCTTGGTTTCCCGATTCTGCAGCAGGCGCGCAATCAGCGTATTACCCATTTTGGCAAAGCGGCCGGCGGGTTCGTTTCGCAGATCTAGCTTGACGGCAAAGTCCATGAACTGGATTCCGCTGTCGTTGATCAGGTGGACGGTGTCTTCGAAATTGGTAAGTTCGGGCAGCATGGGGACAGCCTTTATTCGCGCCGCATGGACATTGGGAATTGGGTATTGCCGTAGTTGCCTTGGCAATCGGCGATGCTTTGAGCGCCCGGTTTACATGCCACTTTCGGCATGTCGTACCGGCTGCCGTCGGTGCATGTGGCCTGGTCCTGGCTGTTCAAGCCCAGGCTGCCCGCGTTCATTACCGCGCTGACTGCGCCGGAGCAGGTGACACCGTCCGGACGACGGATCGTGACGTTGCCTTGTCCCTTCTCGAATGCATACTCAAGTCGCAAAGGTCGAGAGGTTTTTGCATCCATGATCCCTGCACCTGCACGATAACTGCCGTTCAGGAAATCAGCGGGGCCTTCCGCGGCATCCGAGGGAATGCTCAGCGGTGTGCCGGGCGCAACGGACGGAGCAGGTGCGGCCTCAGCCGTGGGTTGGGAGGAGGGCTGCGGTGGGGCTGTGGAAGGCTGGATGGACTCCGGTAGCGGAGTTTCTGCGGGTTCAGCCACAGGGGCCGGTTCAGGCACCACATTGCTGGCATTTGTTCCTGACCCTGAGTGCACTATTGCGCCGGCAGGGTTGCTGCTCCCAGCTGCAACAACAGGCCCTGTACTGCCGGTATCGGCGTTGATGTGGGGTACGGAAACACTGCCGACCGGTAGCGTGGCAGAGGGGGTACACCCTCGTAGGAGACCAAACAACAGCAGCGCCAAGAACACCAAAAGCAATGGCCAAAGCCACCAGAACCGACGCCAGAAAGATCGCGTGACTTGAGTGAGCGGCGGAGCCGGCTGTACGGTGGGCGCAGGTTCTGAAAGTACGGCTGGTGCAGGTTGAGGTGCAGTGGGTCGGGGATTCAAGAAGTAAAGCGGGTCGCGATGCCGGTCGCCCTCGTGTTGAACGAACCCCCAAAAAGTCAGCACTGGCTGAGTGTAACGTTCAGACTGGCCAGCTGCGTTAATGCGGGTGGCGTCGACCAGATAGATATAAGCGTCGGCAGGCGCATGTGGCACCAGGCCCAACAGCTTTCCAAAAATAACTTGGTCGCTTTGGCCGCCTTTATTGCCTGCTTGCACCAGCGCCGAACTCATATCCGCGATCGCGTTTTTGAATTGGTTCAGCTGAACCCTGGCATCGTTGCGTTCATCTTCTGTTGCCGAACTCCAAGGCACGACATCACCTTGGACCGGGCTATACCAGTCAATGACGCTGCCTTGTTCATTACTCTTGGGGACGGCAAGAAAGCCGGCCATTGGCGGGGCTTTACGGGCCAGCGCGGCGATAAGTTGCAGTGCAGCCTTGTGGACGGGTTGCCCCGTTTCGCCCACGGCGATGAACTCGTCACTTTTGCCTGTACGAAGCAGCGCACCGTGCATGCTGAACATTCCCTTGTAATTCAATCCGTTGGTTCATTCAGAACCGTGAGCAGGCGGTCACCATAATGGCAGAATGCCTTTGGCGTCAATTTTTATGCATATGATTTCACTCGCATACGTTCTTTTTATTGGCTCTGGCGCGGGCCTCTCAGCCGCATTGCGGTTTCTCGCCGCGTCGTACCAGCCGCCTTAAAGGCGTACAGCGAGGCATCTGACACCGGCATGAGCTCTATCACACCCTCCTTCGAATGGTAGGCAAGGCGCGCGCATTTATCGAACTCGTGCCAACGTAGGTAATCTTCACGTATGCATTCGGCCATTTCCGCCAAACATGTCGTCAGGCCTTTATGCAATACCAATTCGCTGAGGTCGTTAACATCAATGTAACGAGTCATTCTGTCATCCTTCGGATAAAAGTAAAGATGGGTGCATTAACGGCGTTTCCAGGGCAGCCGCCATCCGCTGCCCCATAAAGGGGCTAGGATGTTCAATGCACCGAAGTGGTTAGAGATTTATCAATATGCCGGGTGATTCAGATGTCTTTGGATAACACCAGATTTTCACCTTTCCGATTAAGTATGCACAGATAGACCAGGCCTATCGCGATCCAGATACAGCCGAGTTTTTGTGCGGCCATGCCCATGTTGTACATGATTGCACCGGTGATGATGAAACCCAGGATTGGCGATATCAGGTGAGATAATACCTTTCCTGACTTCTGCTTGCGCCAGTAGTAGTTGATCACTGTGAGATGAAGAATAATGAAACCACTCAAGGCACCGAAGTTCACCAGTGATGTCAAGGTATCGATGGCATTGATAAACAAGTAGCAGATCATCAGCGACAGTATCGCAACCAGATAAATACTCAGGTGGGGCGTGCTGTATTTGGGATGAACTTTAGCCAGGATTTTTGGCAATTTCCCATCCCGCGCCATCCCGAACAATAACCGCGAAACGGCTGCTTGCGATGTAATGGAGACCGCCACGCCCCAGGACAGGGCTGTTGCGACAGCCGCCAAGGATGCCAACCGATCGCCACCGGCGATGGCGGCGATTTCATAGAACGCTGTGTCGGCTGAGGTGAAGCCCATGCCCGCAGCAAGGTCAGCGGCAAGCCATGTTTGTATGACGAATATTCCGCCCATGATCAGAAGGCTGAACAGTGCAGCCCGGCCAACGCTACGTCCGGCATCACCCTTGGTTTCTTCGGCCAGTGTGGAAATGGCATCGAAACCAAGGAAAGACAGCACTGCAATCGAAACCGCCTGCATCATCAACGCGAAGTTGAAGTTCGATGGGTTATACAGGGGGGCCAAGGTCAGCTGCCCGTTACCGGCGCCGCCATGCAGTGCCTTCCAGGCGCAGGCCAGGAAAATGCCCAGCACCAGGAGCTGCGCAAGCAAGAACAGGATGTTCATGCGGGCCGTAAAGGTAATACCACGCAAGTTTACCAACGTAGCGCTGATCAGGAAGGCGAATATAAAGACAAACTTTGGAATGTCAGGGTAGAGGTGGTTGAGTGCCATGGCGGCGTATATGTACAGTAGCGGTGGAATCAGCAAGTAGTCCAGCAACAGCAGCCAGCCTGCAAGAAATCCCACGTTGGGGTGCAAGCCCCGTTGCGCATAAGAGTACACAGAGCCGGCAATGGGAAAGGCGCGTGCCATGTTCCCGTAGCTCAATGCAGTGAACAACATGGCAACCATGCCAATGATGTAGGCCAGTGGAACCATTCCGGGGGCTTCCTGATTCACATACCCGTACACACCGAAGGGTGCGATGGGAATCATGAAGATCATTCCATAGACCACTAGGTCGGCAAGCGACAAACTGCGCTTTAATTCTTGTTTATAACCAAAGTCTTCGATAGCCATGACACGGTACTCCGTAAGCGAGTAAGGCGGATGTTCAGCCACTGCCGGATAACAGCGGCGACTGAAGCAAGTTTTAAACCCGGCAGGTTAAAAGCGCCCAAGCGTTGTTTTTATAGTTGTATTACCGATTTACCAAGCAACAGCGTTTATAGCAGTGGAGCTAATGCATCCGACCATGACTGAACGGCTTCCGGTGTCCGCAGCAGGTCATTTCTGACCTCGATCAGCGCAGCATCAATGCCGCGTTTGTCACCGTGAACGGGGACGGTCATATCCTCGAGAGGGTTGATTTCATACGGTTGATTTGCCGCCACCTTCAGGCCCTGTGCCGCCAGGCCTTCGAGCAACTGATGGGCATAGGCATGAGCTCGGGCGTACAGCACGCCGATTTCCAGGGTGCGTGGCTGGCCAAAGTACATCGGGGTAAAGCTGTGGATCCCAACGATTCGGACGGCTCGGCCTGTGGCGACCCTAGCGTCGATCAACGCACTGAGTTTTTGATGAAAAGGGGTGAACAGGCGGTCTCGCCGATACTGGCGTGTGGCGTCGTCCAGTTGCCGGTTACCGGCCACCTCGTAGATTTCACTGCGCTCTGGAATGCTGTCAGGCGCCTCGAGAGGGCGATTCAGGTCAATCAACAGGCGTGAATAACCCGCCGATATCAGGGTCGCACCTAGGGTTTTTGACAGCTGTTGCGCCAGGGTCTGGGCGCCAATATCCCAGGCGATATGCTCGCATGCCGCCTCGATGCTCAACCCTAGACGCTCCAGTTGCGCAGGAATGTAGGGGCTTGCATGCTCACACACCAAGATCACCGGGTGCTCGGAGTCCTCTTGGCTCAGGGTATAAACCGGCTCGCTGTACAAGCCATGCTCTGGGGTTTCAATAAAGGCGGGCATAGTGTTCACACAGTTCAGTAGGCGTGAATGGCTCTGTCGATTTGAGCTCCTGAGTCTTGACCGCGAAGTAAGCATCCATCATGAGTTTTGGCAGCGCGTCCAATAGCTCCTTGCTCTGGCGCAAGCAATCCAGCGCTTCACCAAGCGAGCCCGGGAGGGCGATGATATTGCGCTCCTGCCGTTGTTCGTCGGTCAGGGTGTCGGGCTCTTCATCGGTGGTGGCGTTCAGCGCGAGTTTCTGTTCGATGCCCAGCCGACCGGCCATCAACACAGTCGCCATGCTCAGGTGTGGTGAAGAGGTTGCGTCGAGCGGTCGAAACTCAAGGTTGTACTGTTTGGCCGGTGATTTGCCGCCAATTGTGATAGTCGGGCAAATGCGCAACGAGGCTTCGCGGTTGCGTTGGCCAAGGCAGGCGTAAGACGCACTCCAGTGGTGGGGTTTCAAGCGCAGGTAGGAGATCGGTGTCGGAGCGCTGAAAGCACACAACGCCGGCAAGTACTTCAACACACCGGCAGCCCAATGCTGTCCCAATGTCGACAAGCCATTGGTAGGTTCAGGGTCATACATCACCGGGGTGCCGTGTTGATCCTGCAGGCTGATATGCAGGTGCACACCGTTGCTGACACCGTGCTCTTCAAGCTTGGGCGAGAAGCTGATGTCCAGGTCCATCTGGCGAGCGATCTCACGGGTGATCTCGCGAACGTTCACGGCACGGTCTGCGGCGGCAACGCCTTGTGTGGGGCGGCAGGTGATTTCGTACTGCGCCTTGCCGTACTCGGGCAGGAACATTTCGGGTTCGACCCCAGCGGCCCTCAAGGCACTGAGCAGCCAGCCGCCGAAGTTAGCCGCGTGGTGTTGCGCGCCAAGCGAGAATGCTCGGTGCGATGGCTGTGCATTCAGCTCGCCGAGGTTGAATTCGTGTTCGAATGCGGCCGTGACATCCAGGCCCAGTTCATCGCGGTAGCGTTCGACTTCATTGCGCAACAGCGTGCGCGGGCACGCAGCCCAGGGCCGACCATCGGTTTCACAGATGTCGGCATGAATGTAGTCCAGGGCTGGCGCATCGTCGTCGGGACCGTTGGGTACCTGAACGCGCGAGTTCATGTCCGGTATCAACCGCAAGTCGCCGTAAGCGCCCCAGGGATTATTGTCAGCCACTACATCTTGTGGGGTTAGTGCGCTGTTGGCAGGTACCCAGCCACAGCCGCTGGCTTGATAGCTTTCTAGTTCATCGGTGGGAAATGAGCGACCGCGCGTGATACCGATCAAGTCGGTGGTGACAATCGTCGTCATCGCAACGGGGGTGATCCGGTTCATGCTTGCATCTCCTGCAGACGCTTGATGACGGTCTCGGTGTCAGTGATCCAGCAGTAGCCTTTGATCGCTTCAAGGCACGCCTGGTGCCGTGCCGATGTGTAGGTGGCACAAGCGTCTTCGACCAGCGTCACCAGGTAGCCACGATCCGCTGCGTCACGAACCGCCATGTCCACGCACTGATCAGTGACAATGCCCGCGATAATCAAATGACGGGTTTCGAGGTTGCGTAGTACGTAATCGATGTTGGTCGAGTTGAAAACACCTGATGACGTCTTGGGCAGGATCACCTCATTCTCACCGGCGGCCAGCTCGTCGATGATGCCAGCGGGGTAGCTGCCCTTGGGCAGGTGCATGTCCGACAGCTTGTGGTCCAACGAGCGATCACGCCCATCGGCTGTGAGGCTTTCGATGATGGTATGAAGCACATTCTGATTCGCCTCGCGCATCGTCTTGAGCAGCCGCTGCTGGTTTGGGATGACCTTGGCCTGGGTACGCGTCAGAAAATATTCCGCTTGGGGACCCTGCAAATGTGGATCGAGTTGCGGATCCAGCCAGACACGTTGCATGTCTACCAGTAACAGAGCGGTATGGCCGTGCACATAAGGAAGGTCACGCGGCGAGCGTTGAGGGAGTGTGAACATTATTATTTCTCCTCTAGGAGGTGGGCGGCGAAACTGGTGCGCAGCTTGTCTATGCCTTCCAGGCGATCTTCCAGGTCAGTGCTGCGCAATGTGAGAGCGGCAATCAGGGCTTCGACTTGTGCGAGTGCCGGCACCATCGTGTCGAAGGCAGAGATGGACTCAACGGGGGCGCTGATGACCAGATCTGCGAGTTCGCGCAAGGGCGAGGCGTAGATATCCGTGAAAAGTACAACGCGTGCACCACGTGCCTTGGCAGCGTTGGCGACGCGCAGGCCTTGGGTTTGATAGCGGCGGTAGTCGAACAGCAGGACGATATCCTGGCGCTGGACGTCGTATAGTCGGTCCGGCAGTTGGGCGTTGTCTTCCAGTGCGTGACAACCCGGGCGCAACAGACGCAAGTGACTCACCAGGTAACCGGCAAGGAAACTGCTGAGGCGTCCGCCGAAGCAAAAAAGCTGGTGGCGGGTATCAAGCATCAACTCTACCAGTACCCGCACATCTTCAGGCTGGGTCAGTGCCTGGGTTTCTTGCAGGGTACGGCTGCTCTCATTCAAGTAGCTCGTCCAGGCATCGTCTTGGGATGAGTGCGCGCGTGGTTGCAAGAGCGTGACGGGGGAACGCAGGCGATGGTCCATCTCACTGAGCAAGGCGTCCTGAAAGTCGGCATAACCACCGAAACCCAACTTCTTGACCAGGCGCATGATCGTCGGATCGCTGACGCCGGCATGTCCAGCCAGTTTAGCCATGGGCCCCAACCCGCTACGCGGGTAGTGGTCGAGCAATGCGCGAATCACCTTGCGTTCAGAAGGCGTTGGGTTCAGCGCAGCATTCGTGAGTCGTTCTCGCAAATTTGTCATGTGGGCATTTCTTATGAGTTTGTTTGGTTTGCTTCACATTTGTCATTTTTAGTTTATATGTAGTGTTTACTACAGTCTAGTTTTATTGAAATGAAAAGGTAAAAAACCTTGATCTTCAGTAAAAACTATATATATCAATTAGATGCATGAGATTTTTTTGAGGGGAATCACAGGTTTGAAGGCTTGGTGCGGATTGCTGGCTCAATTAGCGGCTCAGCGAAGGTGTGCCACCGTCGTTGTGTCAGCCGGCTGAAGGGCTGCTTTTGGCCGATTCTGTTGAAAAAGTCGGCCATGGTTTCCGTAGCTGAAAAGTACGCGTCCGAGATTGAAATCTTTACTTTTGGCAGAGGTTTCCAGACGCAGATTTCACGTAGTAGCGTGTAAAAAAGGCGTTTTCACCGGTCAATGATCAGGCAGTTTGGGGTCACCGACTTTTTCAACAGAATCGGCCGATTTCTGCCGGTCATGATGGGCAGAAATCGAGCCAAATAGCGCGCTCGGCGATGTCATACGAAACTATGAGTACTCAGTACTAAAGATGCCGACTTATGAAGTCGGTAGCAATCCAGTCGCGGTATAGGTTGGGAAAGACATCATCGACTCGGTCGGCGGATGCTCGTAGGTGGAGGACAACACGGCACTGAGTCGGTCGCCCAACAGGTTCCAGGCACGTCTCTTTTCTTCGGCATAATCGTGATGCAGGTAATGGCGTCTTACCCGGGACCCGGCCAACACATGATTTTGGCAGCGGTCGATGACGTCCAGGCTAACCCCTAAGGCCTGCATCATGGTTGCGCCCGTGCGGCGTAGGTCATGCGGTGTCCAGCCACCGTTCTGGCCGTTGGCAATGACCAGGGTATCGTCGTGACGCCGTCGCGAGAGGGCCTTACGGTTTTTGAACCGGGCCTGGCGGTCACCCACCTGTTTGCTCGCTACTTTCACATCAACATGCCCATCATCCTGCTTGTTGGGGAAGCACCATTGGGAATGTCCCGTTAGGGTCTTGAGTTCCTGAAAGAAATGCAGGGCGAAAGGGGAGAGGAAGACATGGTGGTCCTGTTTCTTGCCGCGGGAGCCTTTGACGTTTTCACTGGGGAGGAACCACGTCTGCCGCTCCAGATCGACATTTTTCCATTCGGCCTGCAGTAACTCGCCAATCCGGCACAGCGTTCCCAGGCTGATCCAAAGCGCGAGTTGAGTCTCCTTCTTTAATGCACGAATACCCTCGTACTTTTGGCCGGCGGGGAGGGCGTTGTAATCGGCGGTCATTTGCTGGAAGCGGTTGTGCAATTCCAACAGCTCAGCTGGGGAAAGGATGCGGCTTCTTTCCGCTTCGTAGTCGGCAGGGATCAATGGGGAGATGTCGACCAGTTCAGTCGGATCGCCCTCAACCAGTAACGCCCGCCAAGGTTGGCGCTTTCTGGCCCAACTGAACATTTGATTGAGGTCGGCGAAGAAGCTGATGGCTTGCCGGTGAGCGCCGCGGTTGACCACGGCCCGGATCAGCGCCCGAACATCATGCTCGGACACACTACTGACTGACGTCTTGCCGAGTGCTGGGTAAAGGTCCTTATTAAAGCGTCGTTGCAACTCGGCATTGCCGTCTTTACGCGCGACGCCATCTAACAGCCACGCCTTGGCCAGATCCTGGACGGTCAGCGTTTTCACCTTCGTCGTTTTTACTAGTTCAGCCTCTACGTTAGCAGCGGCGTATGCTTGTGCCTTGGCGGTTTTCTTTTGCTCGTTGGGATTGATCTGCTCATCGATGAGCGCACGTGCCTGGTTGCGTGCTTTACGGATGTCCGTCAGGGATTTGCGCGGCCAGGTTCCGCAGGCGTACTCTTTGTTCTGGTCGCCCCAGCGATACCGATAGAAAAAGCTGACCGACACACCGTCCTTGCGGACTGAGATTCGACCGGCGAGATTGCCATCCTCCCTGAGGATGCGGCCGGCATCATTGGCGGTCAGCGACTCGAGTTCTTTGATGGTAATTTTGGCCATGAAACGGACTCCCCCTACTTTTACCCCCACAAAAACGTCGGCTCTTGATGGACGTTACTGGACTGTCGTAGAGCAGAACACCGCTAGAGCTCAAGTAAATACTAGCTTAGAAAAATCCACAGTAAAATTTTGGAAGCTTTCAAGAAGTATGAAAAAGAAGATGGGGTGCTAGGGGTCGAGTGTTCGAATCACTCCGTCCCGACCATATTTTTCAAGGGGTTGCGAGATTTTATCTCGCGACCCCTTTTTATTTTTGGTCATTTTTACTCCCACAAAACCACTGGCTTTCGGTGGAATCCTCAGCGTTCCACATGGGCTGACCCTCGGTGCCGATGCAAAATGCTCGTGTGATGGCCACACGCTCTTGTTGGCCGCCAGGCAGTTGCCCCGGGAAGTTATGCCTCCTGTTCCCTAATGCGTACGCGCTCCAAATAATGCATGGCGATTTCTTCGGCCTTGCGCTTGGGGATTTCGTGTGTTCAACCCGTAGTCTTAAAGACTGGGGCGAGCAATTAGGCACATTTTATTCTTGGCTTTTTGGAGGTTGAATCGCGCTTGCTTTTATATCTATCGCGGCTGTTTTGTATTCGATTGCTGCCCCTCAGCAGGGTGAGTTATTCATTTGAACAAGCGCCAGTTTTATACGCAGTCGGCTCGTCTTGCGTATAAAGCGAGTTTGCGATCCAAGGTAAGAGACGGATCTGGGCCGGCAATGAGTACTGAGTGATTTTCTCAATACGATGTGAGACCTGTCGCTACGGTTTAACTGGAAATTGCTCTGCCTGATCATGCGCCTTACGCAACCGTTCGCGGCTATTGGTCAGATGCAACCTCATCGCGGCTCGCGCGGAATCAGCATCCTGCCGTGCGATAGTTTCGTAAATCCCTTGAATACGACCATGCCGTCATTCTCAATGCGGATGCA
>Ga0302169_10000072_pt1 | contig 32903 bp, 38 predicted proteins | sample I_Fen_N1_3_FD_193493 | JGI IMG/M metagenome (GOLD analysis project Ga0302169, IMG submission 193493) | Peat permafrost microbial communities from Stordalen Mire near Abisko, Sweden - I_Fen_N1_3 | ecosystem: Environmental > Terrestrial > Soil > Wetlands > Permafrost | place: Sweden: Abisko...
GCCAAGGCGTTGACCAGTTCCGGGTTGCCGACCATAAAACCGATCCGCCAACCCGCCATGTTGTAGCTTTTGGACAGGGTGAAAAACTCCACCGCAATGTCCTTGGCGCCCGGCACTTGCATGATCGACGGGGCTTTCCAGCCGTCGTAGACGATGTCGGCGTAGGCCAAGTCGTGTACCACCAGTACGTCGTACTGCTTGGCGAGGGCGATCACTCGTTCGAAGAAATCCAGCTCCACGCATTGCGCGGTAGGGTTGGACGGAAAGCCGAGGATCATCATTTTCGGTTTCGGGATCGAGCCGCGAATCGCCCGTTCCAGTTCGGCGAAGAAATCCACGCCCGGAATCAGTGGCACCGAACGCACCTGGGCGCCGGCAATCACGGCACCGTAGATGTGAATCGGATAACTCGGGTTCGGCACCAGCACGGTATCGCCTTGATCCAGGGTGGCCAGCATCAAGTGCGCCAGGCCTTCCTTGGAGCCGATGGTGACAATGGCTTCGGTTTCCGGGTCGATGTCGACCTCGTAGCGATCCTTGTACCAATTGGAAATCGCCCGGCGCAGACGCGGAATGCCTTTGGACGTCGAGTAACCGTGAGTGTCTTCGCGCTGGGCGACGGTCACCAGTTTTTCGACGATGTGCGGCGGGGTCGGGCCATCAGGGTTGCCCATGCTGAAGTCGATGATGTCTTCGCCACGACGACGGGCGGCCATCTTCAGCTCGGCAGTGATGTTGAATACGTAAGGGGGGAGTCGATCTATGCGCGCAAAGCGGCGCGGCGAACCTGGGTTAGCCATTGTTGCCTCGGATAACGTGAGCGCCCGGAACCGTCCGAGCGACGCTGGCCACTGCGGTGGCCTGTTGCGGAAGATAAGGGCAGTCGTGGCACACTGTCCAGCCAGTGAGTAAACAATTTTTTCCGAAGGAAATCGGTTGATGGAATTTAGCAGCGGCTTCTTGCTGAGCCTTTCGTTGTGCCTGGATATCGGCGTGGCCAACATCGCGATGATCACCCTGGCCATGCAACGCGGCTATTTCCAGGGCTTTGCGCTGGGCTTGGGGACCTGTGTCGGCGACCTGATCTACGCAGTGCTGGCGCTCGCGGGTATGACGGTTTTGCTGCAATACGAAACCGTGCGCTGGGTGCTGTGGATCGGCGGTTCGGCGTTGCTGATCTATTTCGCGGCGAAGATGATCTACTCGGCGATTCACCACGAAGCAGCATTGGCACAGGCCGACGAGGTGGGGCAGAACTCCCATCGCAAAGAGTTTTTCCGCGGGATCTTCCTCGCCATGTCTTCGCCCAGTGCCATCTTGTGGTTCGCGGCAGTGGGCGGCACGTTGATCGCTCGTTCCGGGGGCGGTGGTGCCCTAAGCTCGGCGCTGTTTCTCGGCGGATTCCTCTGTGCCGGTCTGCTCTGGAGCGCCGGTTTGTGCTTTGCCGCGAGCCACGGCGGCAAGTTGCTGGGTGACAAACTGCTGCGCTACTCGTACATGGCATCGGCGGCGATCTTCTGCTATTTCGCGGTCTACGTGATCCTATCGGGGTACAACGAGTTTGTTGGCGCGGCGGCGGTCGAACAGTTGCACGCCCTGTAACTGGGCGAATTGGGTTTGGCTTCTATACTCCCAGCCGAACCCATTTTTAAGCCTCAGGAGTTGAGCCATGGATGAGCAAACAGGCGTACAACCAGCCGAGCCCCGCTTCGAACACGGGCACTTCCTGCTCATTGCAGGGTTTGGCGGACGATTTACCCAGGAGACCTCCAATAAAATCCCCGATCTCTGGGAGAAATTCATTCCCGAGATTGGCCAGATTCCCGGTCAAAAAGGCGAAGTGACCTACGGCATCTGCTGCAACCCGGATGGCAAGGGCGGATTCGAATACATCGCCGGCGTCGAGATCGACAAGCTCGACGACCTGCCGGAGAAGTATCGCTGGGTCGAGGTTCAACCCCAGCATTACGCCGTATTCGAGCACCAAGGTTCATTGGATACCTTGCCTCAGACCTTTGAGTACATCTGGAAAACCTGGTTGCCGCAGTCTGGAAGAGAGGCGGCGGACGCCCCGGAGTTCGAACGCTACAGCGAAGACTTCAACCCGAAGCTCAACACCGGCGTGCTGGAAATCTGGCTGCCGATCAAGCCGTGAACACCGCGAGAGGCGGACGGCATGTCCGCCTTTCGACGGTTATTTGCCTTGCTTCATCCGCCGCGACCGCATCGGCAATGAAAGCGCCTATACGCAGGCTTTACGGCGCCGGCAGTGATCGATATGAACACCTTATTCATCTATGATTCGCAGCCTTTCCCACGCTGATTCCGAGCCGCCATGAACACCCTCATTCGCAACGTCACCGCCACTGACCTGGACCGCTGCTACGCCATCGAAACCGTCGCCTACGAAGGTGACGAGGCAGCCACCCGCGAGAAAATCGCCACGCGCATTGCCACTTGGCCCGAGGGTTTCATCGTGGCTGAAGTCGACGGCGTTGTAGCCGGTTTCATCAATTCCGGCGCGGCATTTCAGGTGGAGATGTCGGACGAGGCGTTCAAGGAACTGATCGGCCACGACCCGGCCGGCCCGCATGTGGTGATCATGTCGGTGGTGGTGCACCCGGACTATCAGGGGCTGGGGCTGGCGAAGCGGTTGATGGGCGAATTCATTGAGCGGATGCGCGCACTGGGCAAGACTCACATTCATCTGATGTGCAAGGAGCGGCACATTCCGCTGTACGCCGGGTTTGGCTTTGCCTACATCAAGCCCTCGGCCTCAGACCACGGCGGCATGGCGTGGCATGAGATGGTGTTGGATTTGTAAGACCACCGAAGATCACCTGTAGGAGTGAGCCTGCTCGCGATAGCGTCGGTACATTCAACATTGATGTGACTGACAAATTGCCATCGCGAGCAGGCTCACTCCTACATGGGGTAGGTGTTGGGTCAGTAGGCTCTTTAGAACACCAGCCCCATCCGCCGCTCATACCCAATCCGGCCCCTGTAGGCCTCGCCGCTATCCACCCAGCCGAACTTCGCATACAGCGCGATGGCCGACTCATTGTCCGCATCCACCGATAATTCCAGCCCCTTAATCTCCGGAAACGCCTGGCGCGCCACCTCGGGCAGCGCTTGCAGGCAAGCCTTGCCGTAGCCTTTTCCCTGAGCACGCTGATCGACTTGCAATGCATGCAAAGTGGCGCTGTGTTCGTCGGCCCAGGCCGGTAACACGGGCGGGCGCTTGAGCAGCAGGAAAGCCACCGGCACCTCATCGACCAGCAGTGCAAAGCCTTTGACGCCGGGACCGGGTTTGGACAGCAAGGTGTGCAACGCGCCATGAATGTCGCCGCTGAACTTGATTTGTTCCTGGTGAACTTCGATGGCCTCGACCTGCTGGCGCTGGCGCGCGTTCAGGCTTTCGTAAGGCACGAGACTGGCTGTCACTGGAGTGTCCTTTTCCCACATGAATGAGCCTCGGATTCTAGCGAGTTTGCGCCGATGGATTATTTTTATTTCGACTGTCGATTTGGCTTTATGCCGAACGACTAAGGATGTCTTCACCACAAAAACCACGGAGAACTCACCATGAGTGCCACTCACGAAATCGAGGCCCTGATCGACACGTATCGCCAGGCCGTCATCTCCAAGGATGTCGACCGAATCATGGCCCTGTATGCCGAGGACATCGTCTCCTACGACGCGGTCAAGGCGTTGCAATTTCGCGGCAAGGCCGCCTACCGCGCGCATTGGCTGGAGTGCATGGAAATGTGCCAGGGCCCGCATAAATTTGACTTCGGTCACATGAACATCGTGGCGGACGAGCACATCGCCTTCGCTCATTGGCTGGCCCATTGCGGCGGCACCAACGACAAGGGCGAAACCCAGGCCTGCTGGATGCGCGTGACCGCTTGCTACCGTCGCGACGCCGGGCTATGGCGGATTGTTCACGAACACTGGTCGGCGCCGTTCGACATGGCCAGTGGCGCTGCGCTGTTCAATCTGCAGCCCTGATCGTCGGGAATTTCGCCAACGCGTCAATCTGCAGCCATAGTTGATCCGTTCGATTCAGGAGAGCCACATGAAATACCTATGCCTGGTCTACAGCAACGAGCACACCTTGCACTCGCTGCCCGAGAGCCCGAACGATGCCGAGTGCATGGCCTACGCCGAGTCGATCCAGAGTGGCGGCCGGATGCTCGCGGCCGAGGCGCTGGAGTCGGTACAGACCGCCACCACCGTGCGCATGCGTAACGGCAAGATGTCGATCACCGACGGCCCGTTCGCCGAAACCAAGGAGCAGTTGGCCGGCTTCTACCTGATCGATGCCAAAGACCTCAATGAAGCGCTCCAGGTCGCCGGCAACATCCCGGCGGCCCGGGTCGGCTGTGTCGAGGTGCGTCCCGTTCGCCAGTTGAATCCTTGAATAACAAAAAACCAAAAAGGAGTGTTGCATGAACCCGCAATCAGCTGAAAAAAAGTCTGCCGAGTTCGAGTTATCCATCAGCCGCCTGATCGATGCGCCGCGCCAGAAAATCTTCCGCGCCTGGACCGAGCCGGCCTTGCTCGCCCAATGGTGGGGGCCACACGGCATGACCACGCCAGAGTGCGAAATGGACCTGTGGGTCGGCGGCCAGTTTCGCACCCTGATGCGCGCCCCGGATGGCAGTGAATACCCGACCATGGGCGTGTTTCTGGAGATCGTCGCGCCTGAGCGTCTGGTGTTTACCGACGCGTTTATCCCGGGCTGGATTCCGTCGGGCAAACCGTTCATGGCGGCCGAAGTGACGCTCGAAGAGCGGGGCGGCAAAACCCTCTACACCGCGCGCGCCATGCATTGGTCGAAAGAGGATCACAAGGCCCACGAAGACATGGGGTTTCATGACGGCTGGGGACAAAGCCTTGATCGCCTGGAAACGCTGGTGACTGAAGGCATGCCGGACTGATGCCTGGCGAGGCGGTGCAGGCCCGGGTCGAGCAGGTTTACCGCGAAGACTCGCGGCGGATCCTGGCGACGCTGATCCGCTTGCTCGGCGATTTCGACCTCGCCGAAGAGGCCCTGCACGAGGCTTTTTTCATCGCGGTCGAACGCTGGCAGCGTGACGGCGTGCCGGACAATCCGCGCGCCTGGCTGGTGTCCACCGGGCGCTTCAAGGCCATCGATGCCTTGCGTCGGCGCGCGCGTTTTATTGCCTCGCAACCCATGCTGATCGCGCAACTGGAGGCGCTGGAGCAGGCCGACTGGAGTGACGAAGACGTGGAAGACGATCGCCTGCGCCTGATCTTCACCTGCTGTCACCCGGCACTCGCCGCCGACGCTCAGGTGCCACTGACCTTGCGCGAAGTCTGCGACCTGACCACTGAGGAAATCGCCCGGGCGTTCCTGTCGGCGCCGGCCACCATCGCTCAACGCATCGTGCGGGCGAAGGCGAAAATCCGTGATGCGAAAATCCCTTATCAAGTGCCAACGCTGGCGGAATTGCCCGAGCGCCTCGACAGCGTGCTGCGGGTGATTTACCTGGTGTTCAACGAGGGTTACTCGGCGTCCATCGGTGCTGAAGTCACGCGCGAAGACCTGACGCGCGAGGCGATCCGGCTGGGGCGATTGCTGCTGGAGTTGCTGCCGGAACCGGAGGTCATGGGGCTGCTGGCGATGATGTTGCTGCACGAGTCACGGCGTCAGGCCAGGACGTCGGTGACCGGCGAGTTGATCCTGCTGGATGAGCAGGACCGCTCGTTGTGGGACGCCGGGATGATTGCCGAAGGTTGCGCTTTGGTCGAGCAGGCGCTGACCCGGCAGCGTTTCGGGCCTTATTGCCTGCAAGCGGCCATAGCGGCGGTGCATGCCGAGGCGGCGACACCGCAAGACACCGACTGGCTGCAAATTGTCGGTCTGTATGACCTGCTGTTGCGGGTGGTGCCGTCGCCGGTGATCGAGTTGAACCGGGCGGCGGCGATCTCCCGGCGCGATGGGCCGTTGGCGGGGCTGACGTTGGTTGAGGCGATTCTGGACCGGGGTGAATTGCTCGATTACCACTTGGCGCACTCGGCACGTGCGGAGTTTTGTCGGCAGTTGGGCAGGGTGGAGGAGGCGCGGGCGGCGTATGAGCGAGCGCTGGAATTGACCCGGCAAGTGCCTGAGCGGCGGTTTCTCGAAGCGCGGATCAAGGCGTTGAAGTGATGTGATCTGGCGGTCCCCTTCGCGAGCAAGCCCGCTCCCACATTAGATCGAGTTGCACAGACAGACGCGGTCAAATGTGGGAGCGGGCTTGCTCGCGAAGGGGGCGCCGCTATTCCAGCATCTTGCTTAACAACCAGCTCCCTGCCGGCCCCGGCGGATGCTGGCGCGACCACAGCGCATCGACAAACACCGGTTTCGGCCAGCCGCGTACGGTCAGTTCCTGCAACGAACCCGGACCAAACCGCTCCACTAGCCACCGCGGTAACGGCGCCCAGCCAAATCCACCCTGAGCCATTTCCAGCAGCATCAAATAACTCGGCGCCGACCATACGCGGCCCTTCGCCCGGCTTTCATACGGATTGACGATGGTCGCCAAACGCAATTCCCGGTGCTGCTGCAGCACGTCCTGATCAATATGATCAAGCGCCGCCAACGGGTGCGCCGGGGAGACGAACAGCGCAATTTCCGTACGCTCCTCAACCGTCGAACTCACCAGATCCGGCGGATAGCTGTCCTGCATTTCGGCAAACGCCACCTGCGCCCGACCCCGTTGCACCAGCGCAATCAAGTCATCGCATTCGGCAATCAGGCACTCAAACTCCAGGTCCGGATAACGCTGCTCGAACGCACTCAGTGCCGCTTCGAAACGGTCGGATTGGTAGGTGTCGGAAATCGCCACGGTCAGTTTCGGCTCGACGCCTTGTGACAACTGGCTGGCGGTCATTTCCAGGCGACTGGTAGCGGCCAGTATCTCCTCGGCCCGTTGCAGCATCACGTGCCCGGCCGGGGTCAGGCTGGGTTTGCGACTGCTGCGATCGAACAGCACCAGGTTCAAGTCGATTTCCAGACTGGCCACCGCCGCGCTGATGGTCGACTGGCTGCGCCCCAGTTTGCGCGCCGCCGCGGAAAAAGAGCCTTGGGTCGCCGCCTGGACAAACGCCAGCAACACTTCGTGAGAGGCCATGAACTATCGCCTTGATCGATGGTTATTGGTTATGAAGTATCGGTGTGATGCAGGATCATGGCAACCACAGTCACTCAGAGGAGTCTGGCCATGAGCGCCCACAAATCCATCACTGAACGTATTTTCCAGGCCGTTGGTTTCGAACTGCTGGCCATCCTGATCTGTACCCCGTTGCTGGCCTGGATCATGGACAAACCGATGCTCGACATGGGCGTCGTCACCATGGCCATCGCGGCCCTGGCCCTGGCCTGGAACGTGGTCTTCAACGGCCTGTTCGACCGCGTGCTCAAACGCTACCAGATGGCTCACACCGCTTGGGTCCGAGTGGTCCATGCGCTGTTGTTTGAAGGCGGTCTGGTCGCGGTCGGTGTGCCGCTGATTGCTTGGTGGCTGAACATCGGCCTGTGGGAAGCGTTCCTGCTCGACATCGGTGTACTGCTGTTCTTCCTGCCGTACACCTACATTTACCACTGGGTGTACGACGTGGTGCGGGAGCGGATGCTGATCGGCCGGGCTACTGTGCGCAAAGCTCACTGACAAACTCGAGAAACGCCCGCACCTTGGCCGCCGGCAAGTGCCGAGAAGGGTACAAGGCATACAGCGGGAAACGCTCATCGGGCCAGTCGGGAAACAGCTCGACCAGACGGCCCGCCTTCAAGGCCGGCGCCATCCCCAGGTCCAGCACCTGTGCGATGGCCTGGCCACTTTCACAAACGCTGTGCAGCGTGCCGACATCATTGACCAGCAAGCGGCAGTGCGGCTGTACATGCAACACCGGTCGTCCCGGTCGATGGAATTCCCAGCCGAACGGGCGAGCGGTTTGCGGATCGCGAAACTGCATGCACACATGGCGCTCGTCTTCCATGTCCAAGGGTGTCAGCGGCCGCCCATGCTTTTTCAGATAGGCCGGTGAGGCGACGGTCAGCACCCGCACCTCCAACAACAGGCGCGCCACCAGCGAGGAGGATGCCGGATGCCCGAAGCGCACGGCCAGGTCAAAGCCGTCGGCCACCATGTCACCCAATTGATCGCGAGTTTGCAGCTCCAGGTACAACTCGGGATAGCGCTGCATGAACTGGCCGAGCGCCGGGCCCAGAATCACCCGGGAAAAGTACGGGTCCATGTTGACTCGCAGGCGTCCCCGCACCTGGGTGGCGCTGCTGGACGCCGAGTTGGCCGCTTCTTCGAGATTGGCCAGCAGCGGCGCGATCTCGCCGTAGAAGCGCCGGCCCTCATCGGTCAGGGTGACGGTGCGGGTGGTGCGATCGAACAGGCGAATGCCCAAGCGTTTTTCCAGCCGGGCGATGGCGCGGCTTACGCCCGATGGCGTCAGCTCCAGCGCTTCGGCGGCGCGCACGAAACTGCCGCCATCGACCACCGCGCTGAATACGCCCATGCCGCTGGCAAGACTGGCATCGAAGCTCATTGATGATTCCTGATCATGTATGCAATGACATTGATGCTATCGGAGAATCTCGCTATTGCGCGGAAAATTCTCGCCATCGCGACAGTCGTCGTTTTCGGGCAGGAGAGCAGTTCATGTACGCAGTGATGGGCATTACCGGGCAGGTGGGTGGCGAAGTCGCCCGAACCTTGTTGGCCGCCGGCCATGCAGTACGCGCCGTGGTGCGCAGCGCCGACAAAGGCGCGGTGTGGGTGCAGCGTGGTTGTGAACTGGCGTTGGCCGATGTCGATGATTGGCAGGCCATGGCCCAGGCCTTTACCGGCGTGGACGGTGTGTTTGTGATGATGCCGTCGAACTTTGATCCGTCCCCCGGTTTCCCGGAAGCCCGGCAAGTGACGGACAACATTCGTCGGGCATTGGCCGCTGCACGTCCCGGTCATGTGGTGTGCCTGTCGACCATCGGCGCCCAGGCCACTCAGCCGAACCTGCTCAACCAGTTGCAACTGCTGGAGCAGGCGTTAACCACGCTGGAACTGCCCGTCACGTTCTTGCGTCCGGCGTGGTTCATGGAGAACGCTCAGTGGGACGTCGAACACGCAATGGGCTCGGGGATGATTCCGAGTTTCCTGCAACCGCTGGATAAACCGGTGCCGATGATCGCCACCGCCGACGTCGGGCGGGTGGCCGCCGAGCTGCTGCAGGAGTCGTGGCAAAGCAAACGAATCGTCGAGCTGGAAGGCCCGCAACGCATTACGCCGTTGCAACTGGGTGCCGGTTTCAGCGAACTCTTGGGCAAACCCGTGCGCATGCAAAGCGTACCGCGCGAGACCTGGCAGGCGTTGTTCGAGCATCAGGGCATGCGCCATCCTCTGCCACGGATGCAGATGATTGATGGCTTCAACGAAGGCTGGATCGAGTTCGAAGGCGAGCCGCGCAAGGGCCGGGTGGAACTGCTGACGGTGTTGCAGGGACTTGTTTCCCGGCACTAAAAAAACGGGCTGATGATCAGCCCGTTTTTTCATTCCCCTGTATTACAAAAACATCCCGCCCGACGCTTCAACGCGCTGGCCATTGATCCACTGACTGCCCGGCGCCAGCAGCAGCGCAATCGCGGCGCCGATGTCGTCCGGTTGGCCGACGCGACCCAGCGCGGTGTTGCTGGCGACGTAGGCGTTGACGTCGCTGTTGTCGCGCACGGTGCCGCCGCCGAAATCAGTTTCGATAGCGCCCGGCGCCAGGGTGTTCACGCTGATACCACGAGCACCGAGCTCTTTGGCTTGATATCGCGTCAGCACTTCCATCGCGCCTTTCATCGCGGCGTAGGCGCCATAACCCGGCAAGGCGAAACGGGTCAGGCCGCTGGAAACGTTGAGGATGCGCCCGCCGTCGGCCATCAGCGGCAGCAGGTTCTGGGTCAGGAAGAACGGCCCCTTCAAATGGATGTTCATCAGCAAATCGAACTGGGCGACTGTGGTGTCGACGAAGTGCGCCATCAGGCCGATGCCGGCGTTGTTGAGCAGAAAGTCGAAGTGCTGGCGATCAAAACGGCTGCGCAATACTTCCGCGACCTGTGTGGCGAATGTTTCGAAACGTTCGCTTTGGCTGACATCGAGTTGCAGCATCACCGCCCGGGCGCCGAGGCGTTCGATCTCCTCGACCAGCGCCTGGGCCTCGTCGGCCTTGCTGTTGTAGGTGCCAATGATGTCGACGCCTTGGGCGGCCAGATGCAGCGCTGCATTTTTGCCGAGGCCGCGGCTGGCGCCAGTGATCAGTGCGATTTTAGTGGTCATGGGGCGTGCTCCAGAGCAGTGGGTTGCGGTGTGGAGGAAGTGTATTTATCCGCCCCGAAGTGATAAACAGACTGAAATCGGAATCACTGGTCGGATTATTCGAACAATAAAGGCGGCCCATGAACAAGCTGGAACTGCTGCGCACCTTCGTTCGTGTCACTGAAATGTCGAGTTTTACCCTTGCCGGCGAGAGTCTGGGGTTGCCCAGGTCCACCGTTTCAGAACACGTCCAGGCCCTGGAAAAACTGCTCGGCACACGGTTGCTGCAACGCACCACGCGCAAGGTGCAGGCGACTCAGGACGGCGTGGTGCTGTATGAACGCAGCAAGGATTTGCTGTCGCATATGGACGACATTGAGGGGCTGTTCCGCCAGGATCCGGCTTCGCTGGTCGGGCGGATTCGCATCGACATGCCCAACTTCCTGGCCCGCCGCGTGGTAATGCCGCAGTTGCCGGAATTCATGGCGCGGCACCCCCATCTGGAACTCGAAATCAGCACCACGGACCGCCGCGTCGATGTGCTCCGGGAGGGCTTTGATTGTGTGTTGCGGGTGGGCGCGCCACCGGATCAGTCGGTGGTCGCTCGTCGTGTGTGCGATTTTGCCATGGTCAATTGCGCGAGCCCGGCGTATTTGCAGCGCTATGGGGTTCCGGAAACGCTTGAGGACCTGGCGCAGCACAAGATGGTCCATTACGTCGGCGTACTGGGTTCGCGCTCGGACGGGTTTTTGTATGAAGTGGACGGCAAGCAGCGGCAACTGCCGATGGCGGGCAGCATTACGGTGAACAGCACCGATGCGTACGAGTTGGCGTGTCTGGGGGGATTCGGGCTGATTCAGGCGCCGATCAAGGGCATGCTGTCGCACATGCAGCGCGGGGATCTGGTGGCGGTGTTACCGCAGTTCAGTGCGCCGTCGATGGAGGTCTCGCTGCTCTATGCCCGGCAACGACATTTGCCGTTGCGGGTCAGAGCGTTCATGGACTGGCTGGCAGCACTGATCCAGTCCACAACCTGAAGGGCCAACACGGTCAAATGTGGGAGCGGGCTTGCTCGCGAATGCGGTGTGTCAGTCGACATAAATGCTGAATGACATACCGCATTCGCGAGCAAGTCGAATCGTCGCACCGCCGCTCCCACAGGGTTATGCGTTAGACGTGGAAGTAGCCCACGCAGCTGTCAAACGGCAAACGCTTCAGCTCGATCTTGTTCAGGTCCAGCACTTCGCGCAGGGCTTTGGTTTCGCCCGGGAAGTTGCGGTAAGCGACTTCGTCCAACACCACGATCGCGCCTTTTGGCATGTACGGCAGGAAAGTTTCCAGCGCGACTTTGGTCGATTCGTACAGGTCGGTGTCGAGAATCAGCATGGCCACGACCAGGTCAGGACGGGTCTTCACCCACTCCGGCACAGTCTTGACGATGTCGCCCTTGACCAGCTCGCAACGCGGGATGCGGTTGACCGGGCGCAGCAGGTCGTTGGCGTCGATCATGTCCTGGATCAGCGACTGGTCGGTGTCGGAGAACATGGTCTCGTTAACGTCGGCCGGGTCTTCTTTCTTGTCGATGCTCTGGAAGCCTTCGAAGGTGTCGAAGCCAACGATCGAACGGTTGATCGCGTACGGTTCCAGGATCATCGACAAGTGCATGTACAGCATCAGCGAGTTGCCCTTGTACACGCCGCACTCGATGATCGCGCCCGGTACTTCAGCGACTTTCTTGAACAGTTCCATGCGCGACAGGGCAGCGGTCACGCCGATGCGGTTGGCGAACACGAATGGGGCGTCGGCCACGTACTCGGCATCGACCCGTTTCAGAACGTTGGCACGGGTTTCGTTGTACTGGGCCTCGGCAGGCGTGATGCGACGCTTGGTCATTGCTGGATTCCTTGGAAATTCGAGAAGTCGTGGGCGTGGAAATAGTCTTTGAAACCGGCGCCGACGTCAGGGCAGGCGCTGTCAACGTTGATGGCGCCACGCTTGTGCTTGAGGTCATCGAGGTGCATCAGGCGGAAGTCCACGCTGAAGCGGGTTTGTTCGGTGTGATTGGCGACCGTGCCGTGCAGGTGCGAGCCGGAGAAAATCAGCATCTCACCGGTGTTGCCGGCGATGCGCACTTCTGAGGACGTGTTGATCGCCTCCAGTGGCACCGGGTGCACGCGGACTTCCTCCTTGAGGTTGTCCTTGGCCTTGTGCCGCTGGTTGCTGATCCAGTCGTTAAGGCTCCATTCGCTGGAGGTGTTCTTCACCGGCACGTCGAAGTAACCGGCGTTGATCATCATGGTCTGGTCGGGGCGAATGGTGTGCACCGGCATCCAGGTGTTGATCTGGCAATCGACGCTGCCGTACCACGTGTCGCGGTGCGGTTTGTAGGCGTAGCTGACGCCGGCGTGCAGGTAGTCATAGTTCGGCACCACGCGAATGCGCGGTACGTCGAAAATGTACTCGCGCGGGTCGACACCGATCTCGTCGATAAACGACAGAATCAAGTCCTTGGCGCGTTGGCTGTTGGTGAACTGGCCCTTGAGGCGCGTCACTAACACCACGAATTCTTCTACCGGCATCAGCGTGTGCAACGCCTGGTGGTTGGTCTCGCCGTCGAAAGCGGCGGTGATGCTTTCCTGAGCGAACGCACACAGCTCTTTGGCCGCGCGCAGCTGAGTGTTCAGGAAGATGTCGCCGGCGTAGATGGCTTCTTTGAAGTCAGCTTTTTGCTGAAGCTGATTGATATACAGATTCACGATCCCACTCCTGAATACATCGAGTCTCTTAAGAATCGGCAACACGTTAGCAAACTGAAGTGCTAACTGGCGGGTAGTGGATCAATAAATGCGTAATCGCCTGTATTTGCGACGAAATGCTTTTCACCCGGCAAAAAAAATCCCTGTAGGAGCAAGGCTTGCCCGCGAAGAACGATACCGCGGTCATTCGGGTAGACCGCAGTGCATTCCTCGCGGGCAAGCCTTGCTCCTACAGGTCCCGTGTGGTCAGAAGATTTGGGTGAACAACCAGTACAAGCTGCCCGACAACAGGATCGCGGCGGGCAAGGTCAGCACCCAGGCCATCAGCAGGTTGCGGATGGTCTTCATCTGCAAACCGCCGCCGTTGGCGACCATGGTCCCGGCCACGCCCGACGACAATACATGGGTGGTCGACACCGGCAGGCCAAACATATCCGCCGCGCCAATCGTCAGCATCGCCACGGTTTCCGCCGAGGCGCCTTGTGCGTAGGTCAGGTGAGTCTTGCCGATCTTCTCGCCGACCGTCACCACGATGCGTTTCCAGCCGACCATCGTGCCGAGGCCGAGCGCAATCGCCACAGCGATCTTCACCCACAGCGGAATGAAGCGCGTCGAGTTATCGATCTGCTGCTTGAACAGTTGCAGCTTGCCGCTCGTATCAGCGTCGAAGTTGCCGACCTTGTTCTTGTCCATCAGGCGAATGGTTTCGCTGGTCAGGTACATGTCGTTACGCACGTTGCCCACGGCCTCGGCCGGCACTTTGGACAGCGAGCCATAACCCTTGACCTGCGCGCCGATGCTGCCGGTGAGGGCGGCGAGCGCCGGCACCAGTTGCGGCGTGGCTTCCTTGCTGCGCACGTAGTCGGACAAGATCGGGCGCGGGTCGGCCGGGGCCGGTTGTGGCGCAGCCTTGACCAGCGCTTGCTGGGTCACTTGCGCGACGGCGGCAAATTGCAACGCCTGGTCGGCCGGCATGGTGCGGTTCAGCGCGTAGGCCATGGGCAGCGTGCCGACCAGAATCAACATGATCAGGCCCATGCCTTTCTGTCCATCGTTGGAGCCGTGGGCAAACGACACGCCGGTGCAGGTCACGATCAACATGCCGCGAATCCACCACGGTGGCGGGGTATTGCCTTCCGGGGCCTTGTACAGCGAGCGGTTTTTGACGAACGCGCGCAAGGCCAGCAGCAGCAACGCAGCGAAACCAAACCCGACCAGCGGCGAGAGCAGCAACGCATAACCGATCTTGGTCGCCTGCGCCCAGTCCACGCCGCTGGTGCCGTCACGGCCATGCATCAGCGCGTTGGCCACGCCGACACCGATGATCGAACCGATCAGCGTGTGCGAAGACGAGGCCGGCAAGCCCAGCCACCAGGTGCCGAGGTTCCACAGGATCGCGGCGATCAACAGGGCGAAGATCATCGCGAAACCGGCGGACGAACCAACTTGCAGAATCAACTCCACCGGCAGCAGGGCAATGATGCCGAACGCCACCGCGCCGCTGGACAGCAGCACGCCGAGGAAGTTGAAAAAACCGGACCACGCCACCGCGAAATTCGGCGGCATCGAGTTGGTGTAGATCACCGTTGCCACGGCGTTGGCGGTGTCGTGGAAACCGTTGACGAACTCAAAGCCGAGGGCGATCAGCAGCGCCACGCCCAGCAGCAGGAACGGGGTCCAGGTGGTCACCACCGTGCCGAGTTCGTGCATGTCGTGCATCAGGCTGTAAGCGGTGAACAACAACCCGATGGCCAGCACGCCGAAAAAAATCACCAGCGTGAACACGCCGGGTTTTTTATCGAGTTGGGGTTTGGCGCTGCGGGTAGCGGATGCCTGAGCATCGGCGGGGTAGGAAGGAGTAGCCATAACGGACAATCCTGATGAGGGAGGTGTGTCAGTGATAATCGTTGCTAATTGTTACAGGGAGACTGCGTCAGGTCAGGGTTTGGGGTTTTTGCTTGTCCGTTAATCAGAATTCACCACCATTCTTTGGCCAGGCACGACCTGTGGCGAGGGGGCTTGCCCCCGTTCGGCTGCGAAGCGGCCGCGAAACCTGCTGGGAAGATTTGACTGAAAGAATGCAGGGGGCCGCTTCGCGACCCAACGGGGGCAAGCCCCCTCGCCACAGAAAAGCTCCCTCGCCACAGGGGGTTGATGGCGCTCGGTGCTCAGTAATCCTGGCGCTTGCGAAACGCCCAGCGTCCGGCCAGCACGGTAAAGGTCGCGACCAGTGCCACCAGAATCCAGAACCCCTCCGGGTCGCCGGACAGAGGGATGCCGCCGACGTTCATGCCAAAGAAACCGGCAATGATGTTGATCGGCAACGCCAGCACCGTGACCACCGTCAACGTAAACAGCGTGCGGTTGCTCTGCTCGTTGAGGTTGGCGGCGATTTCTTCTTGCAGCAGTTTGATCCGCTCACCCAGCGCCGTCAGGTCGTTGATGATCAGCGCAAACTCCTCGGTGGACTTGCGCAGCTCCTTGACGTCCTCCTTCTGCAGCCATTGCGGCGGGCGATTGAGCAAGCGCAGCAACGACCCCGGCTCTAGCGCCAGCAGGCGTTGCAGACGCACCAGCACCCGGCGGTTGGCACCCAGTTCGGCGCGGTTGGTCGACAGCCGCGACGACAACAATTCATCTTCGATCTGATCGACACTCAAGCTGGTCTTGCGCACGATTTGCGTCAGCACTTCGCCCTGATCGCGCAGTAAATGCACGAGCAATTCCAGCGGCGAACGAAAGCACTCACCGGCCTTCACCGAGGAACGCAGCTTGTCCACCGAGTGCAGCGGTTGCAGGCGCGCGCTGATGATCAGCCGGCTGCGGGCGCAGACCCACAGCGTCGAAACATCTGAGGAAACCATGCTGCTGAGGTTGAACACCACATCGTTGACCACCGCCAGCAAGGCCGAATCCACGTGCTCGATACGCGTCGAGCGCGAACCTTCGTGCAACGCTTCGAAAAACTCCTCCGGCAATTCCAGATGACTTTTCATCCAGCGCTCGCAGGCGGCATGGGCCAGGTTCAGGTGCAGCCAGAGAAACTGATCGTCGTCCTCCGGTTGTTGCAGGCATTGCAACGCCTTGGCCGAATCGATCTCACGACCACGTTCACCGGGGCGAAAACTGAAACCGTAGAGCAGGCCGAACAGATCCGGGTCGCGATGGCTTTGGTCGATGCTGTGGTTCATGAGTGCTCGCAAGGGAGGCGCCTGTCGCGGGTTTTACAGGTTCACTTGAGCCGCATGATCGCAAGGATTTTTGACCGTTATGTGACAGCTCGATGAAGGCTTATGTGACAGCTCGATGAAGGCTAAATAGTGGCTCTACCGGCGGTCGGAATCGATTAAAGAACCGCTCTGGCACGCCGATCCCGCTTACGTTAACGTGCGCGCCTTTGGCCACGAGCCAAGGTCGCAGACAGGGATGTCCGGACACCTTTCACGCCGTGTTGCGGCGTGTCTCACCCCTGTCATGAGTATCACTTGATGCTGCAAAAATCCCTGAGAGCACAAATCCTCGCCTTGTTGAGCGGCAGCCTGCTGGCGATGTTGCTGATCGCGTTGGCTTGCTTTCACTTTCTGTCCAGCGGCGTTCAGAGCTACGCGAATCTGATCGACGGCCCCTTGCACACGTCCCAGTTGATCGATGAAGCCAACCTGCAATTCAAGGTGCAGGTTCAGGAATGGAAAAACGTCCTGCTGCGCGGCAAGCAACCGGCGGACCTGGACAAATACTGGAAGCAGTTCGAAGACCGTCAGCGCGATGTGCAAAGCATCCTCGGTGAACTGGCCGGACAGAAAGGCATCGAGCCGGCACTCAAGACCCGTATCGAACGCCTGCGTGATGAACACCGCTTGCTCGGTGCCGCTTACCAGAAGGGCCGCGATGCCTACGTCGCTGCCGGTGCCGACCCCACTGCTGGCGACACCGCGGTGAAAGGCGTCGACCGCGCGGCCAGCGATCAGATGAGCGAACTGGTCGCCGAACTGCGCAAGCAGGGCGCCGAGCAATCGAAGCTGATCAGTGCCGACGCCGACCGCACCGTGTTGCTCGGGATTATCGTGATGCTCGCCTCGGGCTTGTTGATCGGGCTGTTGAGCCTGTGGCTGGTCAACCGCAACCTGGTCGAACCGATTCGCAAGTTGATCGAATACGTGGCGCAACTCAGCCAGGGCAAATTCGCCGACCGCGTGGCCAGCACCCGGCAGGATGAGTTGGGCAAACTGGCGATCGCCGCCAATACCCTGCGCGATTTCCTCGCTGAAACCTTCAGCCATTTGCAGCGCAGCGCCAAGGACCTGGACAGCGCCAGTGGCGAACTGAACTCCATTGCCACGCTGATGGCGGGCGGTACCAACGAGCAGTTCAACCGCACCGATCAGGTGGCCACGGCGATGAACGAAATGTCCGCCACCGCGCAAGAAGTTGCCCGTCACGCCGCTGATGCCGCACGCGCTGCCGACGACGCTGACCAGTCTGCGCAGCAGGGCGAAAAAGTCATGCAGGGCACCATCCACACCATCACCCAGATGCGCGGCGAAATCGCCAACACCGCCACGGTCATTCGTCAGCTGGAAACCGACAGCGGCCGCATTGGCAAGGTGCTGGAAGTGATTCGCGGCATCGCCGAACAGACCAACCTGCTGGCGCTCAACGCCGCCATCGAGGCGGCCCGTGCCGGTGAAGCGGGGCGCGGTTTTGCGGTGGTTGCCGATGAAGTGCGCAGCCTGGCCCAGCGCACGGCGGCGTCGATCATCGAGATCAACCAGATCATCCTGACCGTGCAAACCGGCGCGGTGGACGCGGCGCAGGCGATTGAAAGCGGCCAGACACGCAGTGAAGAAAGCGTGCAGCAAGTGACCGAGGCCGGCGCCATGCTGGAGCGGATCACCCAGGCCGTCGAAGCGATTCGCGACATGAACCGCCAGATCGCCACCGCTGCCGAAGAGCAGACCTCGGTCGCCGAGGACATCTCGCGCAACCTCACCGAGATCACCAGCATCGCCAGTACCAATCTGGACAACGTGCAACGCACCGAAGCGGCGAGCCACAACCTGCACGGGTTGTCGTCGCAGTTGAATGACGTGACGGCGCGTTTGAGCGCTTAAGCCTGCACAGGCAGGCTGAAGGTAAACGTCGTGCCCTGGGGCGCGGTCGAGACCACGTCCAGTTTGCCGCCGTGGGACTGCGCAATCTGACTGGCAATGTACAGGCCCAACCCGAGGCCGGTCTGCGGCGTATCGCTGGCCGGTCGAGAGTAGGGGCGGAACAGGTGCGCCAAAGCGTCTTCGGCAATCAGGCCCTGATTTTTTACGCTCAGGATGAAATGCCCGTCCTTGATCTGCGCATCGACCACGACCGGACCTTGGGGGTCGCCGTGGGCTACCGCGTTCGCCACCAGATTGGACAGCAACTGGGCGACGCGCTCGCGATCGCACGGGACGCTGTGCAAATCGCCGATGGAAGAGGTTATGACCCGGTCCGGGTGAACACTCTGGACCTCGGAAATAACATGCCGCAGTGCCGCGTCCAGATCCGCGCAGGGTTCGATGTTTACTGGAATGCCATTGCCAAAGGAACCGCGAGCGAAATCCAGCACGTCATCGACCAGTCGGGTGGCGCGTTGGGCACTGGTAAGGATGTGCCGGGCCCGTTGCTGATTGGCCGGTTCAGGCAGTTTGCGCAGGAGCATTTCGGCGCCGGCGCTGATCGCGAACAATGGGTTGCGCAGGTCATGGCCGAGCACGGCGATGAACTGTTCGCGCAGTTGCGAGGTTTCACGTTCCTGCTTGAGCGCCGCTTCGGTGTGCTGCTGGTTTTCTTCGGCTTCGATTTGCAGCGCCAGCATCCGGGCGAAGGATTCCATGGTGCTCTGGATCGTGCTGGATTTGAGTGGCGCAGGGTTGGGGTCAAGCGCGCAGATGGTGCCGAAAAAGCGCCCGTCGATACGGAAAATCGGCACCGAGATGTAGCTTTCGAACTGGTAAATACGCGGCGTGTGGTGATTGTGGTAGAGCGGGTCTTCACTGGCCTTGTCAATCACCACCGACTGATGGGCCTGACGAATTTCGTGGCACAGGGTCGTGACCACGTCCAGCTCACCGCCAACCTGCAGGCCGAAATTCAGTTGGTCGAGTACGGCGCAGGCGGTCCAGGAGTCTTCCGTCACGCGCGCCACCGCGCAGAAGCGCAGACCGGTCAACTCGCGGATCACCTGGAGGATCGCCGGTACCGCGCTGATCCGACCGATCGTGGCGATGTCTGCTGCCGATGTTTGCCCCATGTCGATCAATCTCTGCGTGAACACCGTGGAGGGATTCTAGCGGGCTGACGGCGTGTTGGCGCGATCTGAATTCGAGAGGCAAAAAAGCCGCACGATTTGTAGATCGTGCGGCTTTTCAAGGGGATTACTTGTCTTGCTTGTTGCTCAGTACTTTACCTGTCGCGGCATCGAAATCGACGTCCCATTCCACGCCATCGGCGGTACGCAGTTCCACTTCATATTCGTAGCCGTTGAAGTGGTTGTCCAGGTCCGTGTCGGTGATGGTCGCGCCCGGATGCAGTTTCAGCGCTGCCTGGTTCATTTCTTCCAGTGGCTTGATCTTGCCGCTCTTGACCAGCTCAGGAATCTGATCGACGCGAACCTCAGCCTGGGCCAGGCCAGCGGTGAGGGTCAGGGCTGCGGCGGTGAACAGAGCAGTCAATGTTTTCATGAAGTTCTTTCCTTGGGTTGTTCCGTTTAAGTGGCGCCAGATTAGCCGGGGCAACTTAATTCACCCTTAATTCCTTCGGCCGCCTGCTCGCGATAGCCGCACCACGGTCCCGAATCAGTAACCGTTATTCTGCAGCAACTGCGCAACCGTCCCCGCCGCCGGCCGCTTGTAAAACTTCAACAACTCACTGGCGCGGTTAGTAAAGATCCCATCCACCCCGGCATCCGTCACCTTCTGGTAATCCACTGCATCATCAATCGTGTACACGTGCACCAACAAACCCTGATCGTGGGTGAACTGGTTCATCCACGGCTGCACCAGGTCCGAATAGCTCTGGTCGCCACCCTGGGTCAGCGCAGCGGAAGGGCCGGTGCCGATGGCGCCCTGGGCCTTGGCGTATTCGACCCATTGCTGGAATTCGGCTTTGTCTTTCGGTTCCTGTTTGGCGTAGTAAGTGGCTTTGTCCTTGTCGCCGGAGTCGGCGAACGTCACCTTGGATTTCGGCTCGATGCTGCCTTCGCCGACCCACAGCAGCAGGACCTTCGGCACTTTCGGCATTTCTTTTTGCAGCAGTTCAAGGCTGCTCTTCTCGAAAGTTTGCAGCACCACCTTGCCTTTGCCCTGGCCGACCGCCAGATCACTTTTCGCCAGTTTCGAACCGGCCGGGCTCAGCCAGCCACGGTCCTGCAACTTGTCCTTGAGGTCGCGCTCGATGCCGGGGAATTGCTTCGGCTCCTTGGTCTCGATGTACAAGCCCGGCTTGTGCAGCGGGTTGCCCTGGGCGATGTCGATGATCTCGTCCAGGGTCAGAATTTTCAGCCCTGCGTAGGACGGGCGCGCGCGATCCGGGTAAGCGGTGTTGAACCAACTGCCGGCGTCGAGGGTTTTCAGCTCGGCCATGGTGAAGGCGTTGGCCGGGCTGTCCTTGCGATCAGGGAACCGGGTGGCTACGTCGGTGGTGCGTTGCAGGTTGTTGTCGTGCAGGGCAAACAGCACGCCGTCCTTGCTGCGTTGCAGGTCCATCTCCAGGTAATCGGCGCCCAGGTCGCGGGCCAGTTTGTAGGCGGCCGCGGTGGACTCGGGGGCATCGAACGACGCGCCGCGGTGGGCGATTACCGCCGGGTGCGGAATCCCCAAACGGCTGGCCAGAGCGGCCGGGCTGGGCTCGTTGGCGGCCTGTGCCTGGCCGAGGCCGAGCATAAGGCTCAGCAGCAGGGCGCATTTGGTGAAGGTAACCGGCATGTCGAGATCCTTTCGCAGAGAGATGTTCAAAGACGTCTCTTTTAACAACTGAGCGCCCCTCGCGCTATCGCCAGACCGACATAAACGTGTTTAAAGGCCATTTTTTCAGCGCAGGTGTGCGCTGCTTTGCAGTACCCTTGGCCAGGCAGTTTCCCCGGCAGAGGGAAACCCGCGTCGTTTTCCTTGCGTGTAAACCATCGATCACCGGTCGTTAACGACCTTTTTGTGAGGTTTATATGCGCATCACTTCCGAACTCATCTGCCAGGCCGCCGACCAACTCAACGGCTTCGTCGGCCTCAATCGCAAGACGGGTCATTACATCGTTCGATTCAGCGAAGACGCGTTCGGCATGGACGTGGCCGATGACGGCATTATTCCGGTCAGCGAGTTTGTCTGGGCGCCGGGGCCGGTCATGACGCTTAAGCGCGAGTTGATTCAGTTGCTGCTGGATCAGAATATTGATGAGCGGATCAACATTACCGAGCCGTTGCGGGTGTATATGCAGCGGCGGGAAGTGCCGGAGATTGTGGCGGTGCGGAGTCTTGTACGGGGTTGAGTTTTGCGGTGCTTTGGCTGGCCTCATCGCGAGCAGGCTCACTCCTACAGTTGAAACGCGTGCCCTTGTAGGAGTGAGCCTGCTCGCGATAGCGGCCTAAAGGACAGCGCAATTTTCAGAGCTGAAACCGATAATCCCGCTCAACCCTGCACACCCGCGTCTGACACTCCGCATACCACGTCGAACGCCCACGCTCACGAATCTCACTGTGCTCGGGATGATGTTTCCACGCCAGAATCGCCGCTTCACTGGCCCAATACGAAACCGTCATCCCGAGCCCATCCTCGCCCCTCGCGGACTCGACACCGAGAAACCCCGGCTGCTCGCGGGCCAGTTCCACCATGCGTTCAGCCGCCTCGGCGTAACCCTGATCACCTTCAGTGCGCCGGGAGGTGAAAATCACCGCGTAGTAAGGCGTCATCATGGTTTCCACCTCACACAAGCCTTGATGAACGCGCGGACCAGCGGCGGCAGAACACCCTTCAGCGCCGCACGTTCCGGCTGGAACAGCGTGGCGACAAAGAACGGATGCCCCGTGAGCTCAACGGCCCGCAAATCCCCCTGCGAATCGTGGCCAACGGCGTGTAGCTGTTGGGTCAACAACTCACGTTCGAACGCCGGATTCACACCGAAGCGGCAGCGATAGCCTTCGCGGATTTCAGCCGTTTCATACGCGTTGGCGATCAACGACCCTTCAACCAGATGAATGCTGTCCACCGCTTCCACCAGCGAACAGGTCAGTGGCGTCAGAAGCGCCCGCGCGGCATCAGGGTGCGTCTCACCGTGTTCGGCATCTTCCCAGCCCAGCGCATGTCGGGCGTACTCCAACACCGCATGTTGAAACCCGCCGCAGGTGCCGAGGAACGGTCTCTGCTGCTCCCGGGCAAACCGGATCGCCCGTAACGCCCCGTCCATGTCGCGGTAAGGACTACCGGGCACGCACCAGAAACCATCGAAATCTGGCTGCGGCGTGTCGGCGTAGATCTGGTCGGTGGCCAACCAATGGAATTGCACGTTTAGCTTCAGGTGTTCGGCGGCCATGCCAAGAGCGACGGGAATGGCTTGGTGGGCGGTAATTTGAGGGGCGTAGTCACCGATCAGGGCGATGCGGATTAAGGGGGTTTCCATGAGTGCTCTCTCGGCTTGTTGATTCCTGGTACGCACTATAGATTGGCGTTCACGCACTCAATATTGGCGTTATCCCAAGTGATCAATGCAGCGACGCACTATCGACTGGACTATCCCGACCTGGCCCTGATCCTCGCCCTGGTGCGCGGCGGCTCTCTGGCGCGGGCCTCGAGCTTGTTGAAAGTCGATGTTTCAACGGTGTTTCGCGCCGTCCGCCGATTGGAAGCGGCATTGGGGCAACAACTGTTCGAAAAGAGTCGCGCCGGGTATTTGCCAACCACACTCGCGCAAACCCTGGCCGAGCAGGCCGAGCGCGCAGAACAAGCGTTGGACGCGGCCCGAATTGGTGTGGAGCAGGGCGGGGAAGTCATCAGCGGCACCGTTCGCCTGACCTGCACGGACTCTGTCCTACAAGGCTTGCTGCTGCCGGCACTGGCGCAGTTCATGCCGTCCTACCCGGCGTTGACCATCGAGTTGAGCACCTCCAACGACTTCGCCAACCTCAGTCGTCGCGATGCTGACATTGCGTTGCGCCTGACGCGTACACCGCCCGAGCATTTGGTCGGTCGACGTCTGGGGGAAATTTCCTATCGGGTGTGCGCCAGTCAGCGGTATCTGAAGTCTGTCGACCCTGAAGATTTGGCTTCGCTGACCTGGATCGCGCCTGACGACTTTCTGCCTGACCATCCCACCGTCGCCTGGCGGCGTCAGCACTTGCCCGGTGTCACACCGGCCTATCGCTGCAACAGCATGTTGTCGGTGACCGAGCTGGTGCGCGCCGGGTTGGGGGTCGCGGCATTGCCGGACTTTTTGATCGGCGACACGTTGCAGCCGCTGACCGGACCGTTGCACGGTTACGACACCGCGCTCTGGTTGCTGACCCGTCCGGACTGCCGCGCCTTGCGCTCGGTGGTGACGTTGTTTGATGAGTTGGGGCGGGCGCTGCGATTGCCTTGAGCGCTCGTTAAACCTTGGGCGGCTCTTTGCGCACGAAGTGCTGATGCATTTCCGAGGTCAGGTTTTCAATGCGTTCGGTGAGGGTCTTGGTCATCTCGGTGAGCCGGGTGTTTTGTTCGAGCAATTCCAACAATTGCGCGTTGTTTTTTGCGGCTTCGGCCTGACGTTCGCTGTTGGCCACGGCGATGGCCTCACGGTGTTGCGCGTCGGCATCGGACTGCGCTTTGTCCCGCGCCGCCTGACGGGTCTGGGCCAGCAGAATCAGTGGTGCGGCGTAAGCCGCTTGCAGGCTGAACGCCAGGTTGAGCAGGATGAACGGGTAGACGTCGAAATGGGTCACGCCAAAGATATTGAGGCATATCCACACCGCCACGATCAGCGTCTGCGCCCCGAGAAAGGTCGGCGTGCCAAAGAACCGCGCGAAGGCTTCGGCGCGCAGGGCAAATTTGTCGTTGCCGAAAGTAGGCGCGAGGTGTGCGTGAGCGCGATGGAAGCGTAAATGATCGACGACGGGTTTTTTATCAGCGGTGGGGGTGGTCATAATGCTCTCTGCATGGCGCTGGACTGACGCTCACTATAGCCCTCGCGCCAGTTTCATTCTGAAACACATTACGCAGATTTATTTAGCACCGAGCCATGCAGGGGAAGGGCGGGACCGTGTCATTTTTCGCAGACCTCATAACAGGCCAGGAACATGTCCAGCGCCGACTCCACCACGGTGGTCTGCATCTCGGGTGACAGCCCCGGCAAGCCCATGGAAATCTGTGGCCAGAACGCAAAGGACTTGAGCATTCCCTGAATCTGTTGGGCGGCAAATGCGGGGTCGACCTGTTTCAATCGACCCTCGGCCTGCGCTGTGCGAATCCACACGGTCAGGTCTTCTTCTCGCTCACCCATTCTGGCGACCATGTTCTGCGCACGTTCCGGCGAATGAATCGTCGCGGCGATGGCCACCCGCGCCAGGTCGAGAAAATTGTCATCGCCGAGCATCTGCATTTTCGTCTGCAACATCACGCGCATCTGGTCGCGCAGCGGCAGGTCAGGGCGGTAGGCCGTTTCGTGTCCTGCCGTCACCCTTGCCCAAAGTTGACTGAGGATTTCGGCAAACAACTCTTCCTTGCTCGGGAAGTGGTTGTACACCGTGCGCTTCGACACGCCGGCAGTGGCGGCAATCTTGTCCATGCTGGTGATGTCAAAACCGTTGGCACGGAACTCGACAATCGCCGCCTGGATAATGGCTGCGCGTTTTCGGTCGGTGAGGCGCTGTGGAGCTGTCATAAGTACGCTTCGGCAGGAGGCAAAGGAAAATTACACTTGGTAGTTTACTTGCCATCGGCTTTGATGCAACCTAGAAACTACACTGTGCAGTGTAATGTTGAGTTAATCCTGCCCAGCGAAAGATAGATCGTCCGGCTAATGCGTGCGTGCTTTGGCCATTTATCGTCCCACCGTGAAGCACTGCAATCTTGCGGTTTTTCTGGAGTCACTCAGTCATGGCCACTTCTACTTCCGCTACGGATAACGCCCCTACGCCTGAGGCTTCCCATCAGACAGAAGGGCGCTTTCAAAACCATGTGCCCGTGCAACGCGAAGGTGCTCACAAAATGCTGCGCATCATGTGGAACATGATCTTCCACAAACCACGCGATACCCGCCCGGCGGCCCCGGTGCCGGTACAAACCCTGACTCAGGCGGCGTTGATCGCAGCGCCCAACCACAGCGTCTACCGCCTCGGTCACTCCACCGTACTGCTGAAGCTGCGGGACAAATTCTGGATCACCGACCCGGTCTTCGCCGAGCGCGCTTCACCCGTGCAATGGGCCGGCCCCAAGCGCTTCCACCAGCCGCCGATCAGCCTGGACGAATTGCCACCGATTGAAGCGGTGATCCTGTCCCACGACCACTACGACCACCTCGATTATCACGCGGTGCTCAAACTGGCGGACAAGGCCAACTACTTCCTCACCCCGCTGGGCGTCGGCGACACGTTGATCAAGTGGGGCGTGGAGGCCAGCAAAGTGCGCCAACTCGATTGGTGGCAGGGCACCGAGGTGGACGGCATCCAGTTCATCGCCACGCCTTCGCAACACTTTTCCGGCCGTGGTTTGTTCGATGGCAACAGCACGCTCTGGGCCTCGTGGGTGATGATCGACGGCGACACGCGGGTCTTCTTCAGCGGCGACAGTGGCTACTTCGATGGCTTCAAACGCATCGGCGAACAGTACGGCCCGTTCGACCTGACGCTGATGGAAACCGGCGCCTACAACGTTGAATGGCCGCACATTCACATGCAGCCCGAAGAAACCCTGCAAGCGCACATCGACCTCAAAGGGCGCTGGTTACTGCCGATTCACAACGGCACCTTCGACTTGTCGATGCACGCGTGGTTCGAGCCCTTCGACCGGATTTTGGCGTTGGCCTGGGAGCGCAATGTGTCGATCACCACGCCGCAAATGGGCGAGGCGTTCAACGTGAAGTATCCGCAACGCGGGAGTGCGTGGTGGCTCGGGATGGACAGTGAGCGCGATCAGGTCACCGCGCAGAACGCTTGATGATTGACCGCCGGGCCGAAGGAAGCGGCCCGAGTTCCACATCCAGACTAGCTCCGTGCATCCAGTAGCAGGTTCAGATATTCCAAGATCTTCGCCACGGTGAAATCGCGAAATTTCCCACGGAGCATTTCATTCAGCTCCTCCTCAGACAGCCCAAGTTTTTCCGCAGCCTCAGTCCTGTTCAATTGACCGGTTTCGAGGAGTATCCCGATCTTCATGACGTACTCAGACTTGGCCCGCATTTCCCCTGCATCGGGATAATCGAGCGCTTCATAAACGCAGTTGTCACTTCCATCGACATCCATCATCCGCTGACACCTCACTCAACCATCGCATAATCCGCCCGCCCGACCGGGTTCGGCGTAGACCCTTTCACATTCATCCCTCGACCCGGCGCAAACCCAGGGAAAAACACCAACCCCTGCGCCTCAAAGCAATACGCCAATGCCAGCCGGGTGACATCCAGCACATCGCGTCTGGCCTCAAACCGCTCGATGGCCTCTACCGAAACCGCGGATTCCCGAGCCAGTTCGTCAACGCTCCAACCCAGCATCGCTCGGGCCTGGGCGCAGTGGGCCGGGGTGAATTGGAAGAGGGCGATACGTTCCAGGGTGATTTTCATCGCATGAGAGGCCATGGTGTTCTCCGGGCTCGAGAGTGCTGGTTTAAAAATGTACTGTGTTTTTGTACAGTTGTTTTGCGCCCGGATCAAACTCATTTTTTGATTTGTGCTATTTCGAGGCTTCCATCCAGACGGACGGTGGCTGCCCCAGTACGCGACGAAACATGGTCGAGAACGCCGCCGGGCTGTCATAACCGAAATCCAGCGCGATGCGTGTTATCGCTGTGCCCGAGGCCAACCGCGCCAGGGCCAGCACCACACAGGCACGCTGCCTCCATTGGCTGAAACTCAGGTCGGTCTGTTGTCGGAACAACCGATTAAACGTCCGCTGGCTGATGTGCAATTGATCGGCCCATTGCTGCGGCGACTGGTGAGCATTCGGTTGCCGCACAAACGCCTGACACAACCCCAGCAACCGCGCATCGACAGGCAGCGGAATGTGCAACGGCAGGTGAGTGCTGCGCGTCAGTTCGTGTAGCAGCAAGCCGATCAGTGCTCCGTCACGACCAGTCTCGTCATACACCAGCGGGATCTCCACCGCCTCCATCAACAAATGCCGCATCAATGGCGACACACTGATCACCTGGCAGCGATCCCCCAGATCAACCTTCGCCGGTTCGATATACACACTGCGCGTACTCACCCCGAGCATCAGCACCTCATGCGCCATCCCCGGCGGAATCCACACCGCGCGCTGAGGCGGCACCACCCAATTGCCGTCATGCGTGCTGACCTGCATCACCCCGGTGGCGCCATACAACAACTGCGCTCGCCGGTGTGTATGACGAGGCAGCAAATGGCCGTGGGAATACTCCGTCCCAATCGCCACCACCGGGCGAGGTGTGTCATCCAGCAAATCAATCGAAACATTGCGCATCGAGCGGCTTCCAGCAGTTGGCGTAAACGCAAACATTATTGGCTGACTTGCTGAAGCAGGCCAAGGCGCATCGCTCTATCGTCGACCGCTCCCCATCAACGGACGATCCGCCATGTTCTATCTCTTGCTGACACTCTTCGGCTGCATGACCGGCATCACTGCGGTGCTGTTCGGCTTCGGCGGCGGCTTCGTCGTCGTGCCATTGCTCTACCGCATGCTCACCGCCAACCATGGCGCCGACGACCTCGTCGGCCAATCGGCGATGCACATTGCCGTGGCGACTTCGACCAGCGTGATGATCTTCAACGCACTGATAGCGACCGGCAAACATCAGCGCGCCGGCAATCTCATTCGCCATTACCTGTGGCCATTAGGCGGGTTCATTGGTTTGGGCGCGGTGGTTGGCGCGGTCGCCGCGATGCGGGTCAGTGGCGAGGTGATTCGTTATGCGTTCATCGCGTACCTGGGCGTAACCATTGTGGATTGCCTGGTTAGACGCGGATTTCTTACACGCACCGACCACGCAATCCCACGGCGATTGGGGAGGGTGGAAGTGTCCGGCGGTGGCGTTGGCATTGGCGCTATCGCGACGTTTCTCGGCGTGGGCGGCAGCGTCATGACCGTACCGTTATTGCGACGCTGTGGGTTGAGCATGAGTCAGGCGACGTCCATGGCCAATCCGTTGAGCCTGCCGGTCGCGGTGGCCGGGACGGTGACTTACATGGCCATGGCGGCGTTCAGCGAGTTTGACTTGGGGTCGTGGTTTATCGGCTATGTGGATCTGCTGGCGTTTGCGGTGTTGACGATGGGATCGTTGTTGGGGGTTCGATTGGCCACGCCCTGGATCGGACGGATTCCGGATCGGGCGCATGCACGGGTTTATGTGGGGTTGCTACTTTTGGTGATGTTGGTTATGAGCGCCAACTAGAGTTGGAATTAGCAGGCTTTATCCGCAAGAATATGCCCTTCGCATTGTTCACGATTTCAGGCAGGAGAACGACATGCCTATCCTCGAAAGTGACTGGAAAAAATTCAAGGAACTGCGCGAGATTGCGCTCAATCGTTTCTGCCAGGGCGTCCTGGCTGACGCCAAAACCATCAGCGAAAATGGCACGCTTTCGGCTCATACCCGCTATCGGATGCTTTATCGCCTGATGCGAGATCGTGACAAGGTCATCGTCGACACATTCGACAATAACGGCCAATCCCGTTCCAGCGCCCTCATGGGCTTGTGGTTGATGGTCATGCATGACTTGCTGACCGACGAGGAGCTATCAGTTCTCAGTGAGCCCGCATTGAACTCTATTAGGGACGTGGTTCGTCAGCCCTATGAGATTGAATGGCTTGAAGATACTGTGCGCAAAGACTGAGTACTTTATTTCACAGACTGTTCAGAGAACCACGGATGTTGATCTTCAACTGCACCGAAGCTGCCAGCAAATTCTTCAGCCGCGTACACAAGGGCAAAACAATCACGCCGGTTGAGGCTCAACCGCCGTCACCCACGCCTGAAGAGGATGAATGGGGGGATTCGGCGGAACAGTGGCTGGTCCATGCGATCACCGTTCAGCGCAAACACGTTCTATTCGTCATTCACATTAAAACCCGCTACTGCATGATCTTCGCAGACGCGAAAAAAGCCGATGTTGAGGGTTTTATCCATCGGTTTACGGAACGCTGGATCTACGGCCTGATGCATCACGCGGGGCAGCACGATATTCTTCAATGGGTCGATGATGAGCCAATGATGGTTCGATTCGAAGAGAACTGCCGGCAGTTCGCGCTGTACAAACGCAGGCACCGTGGTGCGCAAAAACACATCGATGACATCGCCTGGATCTTCCAGGGTTTCGCCGCCGAGTGGGGCACTCTGCCGCCGGATGAGTTTGCCGCTGGACGCTTCGATGCGCAGATGAACGACACCCTTCGAAACAGCAAGGGCTACAAAGATTATTACGCCCCTGACGAGGAGATGATGGCGCACTGGTTACGTCACTACTGTGGGCTTGATGAGCAAGGCATCCAGGCTGCACGTGATCGGCGCAAAGAAGTGAGACGGGAGTTTCGTGAACTGGAGAGGCAGCTTCAGCAGGACCTATAACGAGCTGTCCAACCCCGGCGCTTCCCGAACAATGAAGTGATCCAGGTTCTCAATATTCGCACTGAACACCCCGAACATCTGCTCGGGGTTTTTCTTGCTCGGCACCTGCTTCAACTCCGGCGTCACGCCGTAAAAGAAGCAATACAAGTCCTTCCCGCTCTCGATGGCGTGTTTGATCTCTTCCAGAAATGCTTTGCGCTTGCGGTAGTTGTCGATCAGCTTCTTGCTCAAGTAAACATTGACTGAATAAGGTTTTTTCTTCGCCTCATCCGCCTGCTTGAACCAGACCTTCTGTTCGAAATCGATGCGAAAGCTCTGGGTGTAATCCTTGATCTCCTTGATCTTGCCCCAGTAAATCAGCCCCTTGTTGTCCTGCAGATACTCGATTTTCTTGAAGAACGACCCGTACGGCGCCGTGTGCTCGCCAATCTTCAGCGGCATGCGCTTGAGCAACTCCTTGTCCTCGAAGTTCGAGACAAAACACTCTACCGGGTGGGCGAAAACACTGGTCTTGTCCGGCGCTGATTCGCGGGTCGGGTGCTCTGAGGGACTGTCCAGCGAAACGGTTTTTGGGAGGTCTCGAACTTCATCCGCCGCCCCCGCCGGGTTCGATGGTTGACGCACATACTGACGCCGGGTCAGTAACAATTCCGACGGGAAATGCTCCTCGCGACTGTCATCCGTTTCCGCGCCGTCCGCGTCCACGCCAGACGCCGGAGATTTGAGACTGACATAAGGACAATCCGCCACGTGTCGGGTGCTGGGGGTGTTCTTGAAGTGCGGGGTGCGGACGTAATTCACGTTTTTGGCGTTGAACGTGGTTAGCACGTTGGCAGCATCGAATGCCGAGCGACAGGCATCGTTGGGGCACTGGAAGTGTTCTTTGGCGGAATCGAACGTCATGGTCTCGTCGAAATTCAAATCGCGCACGTCATAGATCGACAGTTTGTCGTCGAGGCTGAGGCAATAGGCGAGGTCGAATTTCATGGTGGGCTCGGGTCCGAGGGAGGAGAGAGAGTATTAATAGCGGGTAGAGAGTTATGGCGCACGCGCTATTGAGCAATAGCGCTTAGAAATAGTGGCTTTACGCCCTGTTACGTATTGAAACCCTTTGGTACTTTGGCGGATGTAGGACTTTTCCTACGGAAATTGTCGATAAAGGGCAGCGCTCGTGGCGATCAAAGCGGTTTCGAAGGAACGAATAGACGAAGCGATGCTTGAGTTTGATCGTAAGTATCGGAGTAGGCGCGAGTGGCTGGGCTGGGAAAATAACCAAGCTCACCGTTACGCCGTACACGAGGGCGGTGAACTGTATCCGGCAAAAAAGATCGTCTCTTTGGCTACTGGCATTGCCGTAGGAGAATTTTCCGGTGGGCACCCGACCAACAGTTACCTGGAAAAGCGAGGCTTCACTGTTGTGGAGTTACCGCGGGGGGCGAGCGAACCTGTATTGCAGTTCACACCGGGGGCTGTTTACGATCGAAAAACTGAGATCAATGGACCGTTCGGTGGAAGCCTGCAAAGCGGCATTGCAGCGTCCGCCACTTACCCTGTGATTTTTTTGTTTACGGGCGATAGCGGTGAGCAATTCGGGTATGCGGACCATTGGGAAGACGGCGCCTATTTGTATACCGGTGAAGGGCAGCGCGGACCGATGACTTTGATCCGAGGCAATCGAGCCATTGCTGAACATGCCGAGAATGGCCGAGCGCTGCATTTGTTTAAGTCTCTCGGCAAAGGTAAAGGCAACGCTTACGTGGGCGAGTTTTCTTGCGCCGACAGGTTTGAGCGGATCCAGCCGGATGTGAGCGGCCAGGATCGGACGGCGATTGTTTTCCGGTTAGTCCCTGTGGGCATCCCTGGTGAAATAATTGAAGCTGAAGAACTGGATGAAGATGAGGTAGAGCTTCCCGGCTCTCTAGCTGCTGCGCGGGTGGCTGCACTGGCTGCATGTAAACCTAGCAGTGATGAGTTAGGGCAATCCGCTCCGCGTAAGATCTATCAACGCAGCCGTAAGGTTGCCCACTATGTGCTGATGCGCGCCGAGGGCGCATGCGAAAGCTGTAAGAGGCCAGCTCCTTTTATGAAAAAGGATGGCACGCCCTACCTAGAGCCGCATCACGTAAACCGTCTCTCCGATGGTGGGTTAGATCACCCACGCTATGTGGGGGCTGTATGTCCAAGTTGCCATCGTGAAATTCATTCTGGCGTGCACGGGGCGTTGGTGAATGAGAAGTTGAAGCAGCGGTTGGAAGCAATTGAAGGCTGATTGAGCGATGCGCCAAGGAAGTGGACTTAATTTTAAGAACACTCCAGCCGCTTTCTCTCTTCATTACGCTCATAACATCGCCGAGGGTAAAACCCTCGGACGATACTGAGTGGGCTGTCTGCGAAAACTCCTACAGATAACTGCGGCGCTTCTTTCTGGCGATCCTTCAAGGTCTAACCAGCCGAGTGCTTCGAAGAGTGAAATGCCTCCAAGACCTTCCGCCACCAAGGCTTAACCACCGGCACTCGCCGCCGCGTGCGATTGAGCAACAGATAGGGCATATCCCGCAGACGAATCCAGCCTTCATCCTGCCAATGCAACAGACTCAACGACATTTCCGGCCAATCCAGCAAACTCAGCATGGGTCGATCCGCATTCTTTGACTGCCTTGAATCGCGTAAGGCTGGCACAACTTGATGAGTTAGCCACTCGCGCAACAGCCGATTCCCCGGCGTGTAGTGATACACCAACAATGCATATACACCAGACTCGCTGAGCATCAGCCGTTTTTCCGGTTGGCCGTGGCATTCAATCAACAACGTATGTCTTTGGTCTTCGTCCAGTTTGCTAACCACACGATCATTCAGATGGAAGCCCATTAATCGACCAAAATCGCGTGCGCAGAACCATGGCTGGTTTTCCAGGAGAAGGGCGTGAAGGACGAGATTGTGGCGGGAGAAGGCCGTAAGCGTCTGCCCAACTCACCTTGCGTAAGTCAGGAAGGCATCCACTGATGCGGCAGCAGTTGGTCGATATCGCTTGCCCGCTGCGTAGGCAGCCGCGTCAGCACATCTTTAAGATAGGCATACG
>Ga0302169_10000074_pt1 | contig 32216 bp, 28 predicted proteins | sample I_Fen_N1_3_FD_193493 | JGI IMG/M metagenome (GOLD analysis project Ga0302169, IMG submission 193493) | Peat permafrost microbial communities from Stordalen Mire near Abisko, Sweden - I_Fen_N1_3 | ecosystem: Environmental > Terrestrial > Soil > Wetlands > Permafrost | place: Sweden: Abisko...
CGCAAACCGTCGAGCGAGAGGAAGTGGCGCAGCTGGCCCTGATCATTGAGCTGCAGCGGGCGCTTGGTATCTAGAGGCGTCATCGCGAGGGGGACTCTCAATAGGGCGGATTAAAGGGCGAGGTCTTGCAGTTCGAGCTTGAGCTCGGGGCCGGACAGCTTGACCCGCTCGTGGGCGGCCAGCGACAGCGTTGCGCCGACCACATTCGGGCTGATCGGCAACTCGCCGGCGTCGAGGTCCAGCAGGCAGACCAGCGTTACGCTGGCCGGGCGGCCGTAATCGAACAGTTCGTTCATGGCGGCGCGGATGGTCCGGCCGCTCATGAGCACGTCGTCGATCAGCACCAGGTGCTGGCCTTCGATCTCGAAGGGCAGCGCCGACGGGCGAACCTGCGGGTGCAGGCCGTTCTGGCTGAAGTCGTCACGGTAGAAGGACACGTCCAGGGTGCCGAGCGGCGAGTCACTGCCCAGTTCTTCGAGCAACGCCTGGGCGACCCAGACACCGCCGGTACGGATACCGATGTAACGCGGTTCGCTGATGCCACGGTGTTCCAGGTGTGCCTTGAGACGGATCGCCATCTGGCTGATCAGTTCGGCGGGATTGGGCAGGCTCATGGTTGCTCCTTCTTGGGCCCGAGCCGGATGCTGCTTGAAGGGTGGCTCGGGGTGTCGCTATAGAGAGTCGCTTACAGCGGCTCTTGAGGATTCGTTGCTTCAGGACTCGAACAGCGCGCTGTTTTCGTCGAGCCAGCCTTGCAGCAGCAGGGCGGCGGCGATGGCATCGACCGGGTTGTCGCGGTAACTGCCTTTTTGCCCGCCGCGATCACGTCGCTCGCCTTTGGCTTCAAAGGTGGTCAGGCGTTCATCGTGGGTATAGAAGGGCAGGTTGTAGCGACCGTTGAGCCGACGGGCGAACTTTTCCGCGCGCAGGCACATGTCGCTCGGAGTGCCGTCCATGTTCAAGGGCAGGCCGACCACCACCGCATCGGGTTTCCACTCCTTGATCAGGGCTTCGACTTGATTCCAGTCGGGAACGCCGTTCTGCGCCTTCAAGGTGCACAGCTCGCGGGCCTGGCCGGTAATCACCTGGCCGACCGCGACGCCGATCTGTTTGGTGCCGTAGTCAAAACCCAAAATCAGGCGCAGGGCCATCAGGCGTGCCCCGCCTGGCTGGTAAGCAGGCTGAGATTGACGCCCAAATGTTTGGCCGCCGCTTCGAGGCGCAGTTCGCTGCTGGTGTTGAACAGGATGTCCGCGTCGTACGGGCAGGTCAGCCAGGCGTTCTGCGCCAGTTCGGCATCCAGCTGCCCGGCTTCCCAGCCGGCGTAACCGAGGGCGATCAGGCTTTTCGCCGGGCCCACGCCGTCGGCGATGGCGAACAGCACGTCTTGGGAAGTGGACAGAGCCAGTTCGTCTTCCAGATCAACGGTCGCCTGATAGCTCTGGCCCTTGGGATGCAGGACAAAACCACGATCGGTCTGTACCGGGCCACCGATGAAAATCGGCACATGCTGGCACAGCGCTGGCGGTTCGATGTCCGGGCGCAGCTGCTCGAGGATCTCGGCCAGATTCAGGTCTTGCGGGCGGTTGATCACCAGCCCCATGGCACCATTGGCGGTGTGCTCGACGATGTAGGTCAAGGTGTGCGCAAAGTTCGGGTCGGCCATGTGCGGCATGGCGATCAGGAAGTGATGCTTGAGGTAGCTGGGGCTGACGTTCTTCATGAGCGCTAGTGTGGCGTTGGAGGGGCAAACTGACAAGCTGGGGATGCCGCAATTTGGCAGTCGACACCGCTTAAATATGGGAGCGGGCTTGTTGTGGCGAGGGGGCTTGCCCCCGTTGGGTTGCGAAGCAGCCCCAAAAAAAGCGGGAGCGCTGCGCACTCCAACGGGGCGATGCGGCGTTCCGACAAGCCCCCTCGCCACAGGTTTTCATTCATCTTGGGGATTTGTGTGGGTCAGTTACTGGACAACCGGTCCCCACGCGCAAACTTCCACGTGCGGATGATTTCCAGGCGGTCGATGTCCGAGAGGTCCCCGGTAAACGGCGCAAACGGTGCCGCCAGCCTGACGATGCGCTGCGCCGCCTGATCCAGCAACGGTTGCCCGGACGACTCCAGCACCAGCACTTCATACAGCGAGCCATCGCGGTTGATCGAGACCATTAGGCGCAAATTGCCGTAAATCTGTTGGCGCCGAGCTTCATCGGGGTAATTGAGGTTGCCGATGCGCTCGACCTTCTTGCGCCATTCGTCCTTATACCAGGCGCCTTTGTCTTTCATGGTCGAAGCAGCGCTTAGGCGGTGGATGCGCGGGCGTTTGGCGTACAGCTGTTGTTCGTTGGCCAGTTCCGCTTCGAGGCTGGCGATGTCGCTGGACAGCTGGGAACTGTCAAACGTCGGCGCGGCCACTTCCGCTTTGGTTGGCGGTTTGACCTCTTCGTTCTTGGCCGGGGCTTTTTTCGGCTTCGGGGCGATAGTTGTCACGGCAGCCTTGGGCGGCGCTTCCTGTACTTCAGGCTTGGCGGCGGGCGGTGGCGTGACTTTTTGCACCTTGTTGTCCTGGAACGGCGCGACCTCGGTGGTCTTGGGGATCGCCTTTTTATCCAGAGTGCCGCTGCCTTGCTGATTTTCCTGGGCGAGGAAGTCGTCTTTTTCGGGCTTCTTTTCGCTTTTGAAGCTGGCGAGGGTGATTTCCAGGGTTTTGCTGATCTGTTTGGGCTCGACCATCGTGAAACCGACGCCCAACAGCAAGGCCAGGTGAATCAACGCCGCCAGAAACAGGGTAAAACCGAGGCGATCGGCCGGGCGCACGCCACGATGGGCGAGTTCAACGGGCAGATCGGACGGGAGAGTCATGACAAGAAAACCAACATCGCGTTTTTCACAGGCCGCGCATGATAACGCAATGTTGGTTTCATCTTGGGTGTTCTATATCAACGAGCCTTGAGCTTCTGATCGATGGCATCCATCAGCAGGCCACCGATGTCAGTGCCGAACGCATTATCAATCTCGCGAATGCACGTCGGGCTGGTGACGTTGATTTCAGTCAGGTGCTCACCGATCACATCCAGACCTACAAACAGCAGGCCTTTCTCACGCAGGGTCGGGCCTACTTGTGCGGCGATCCAGCGATCCTTGTCGGTCAACGGGCGCGCTTCGCCACGACCGCCGGCCGCCAAGTTGCCACGGGTTTCGCCAGCGGCAGGAATGCGCGCCAGGCAGTAATCCACCGGCTCGCCGTCGATCATCAGGATGCGCTTGTCGCCATCCTTGATTGCCGGCAGGTAGGCCTGGCCCATGATCTGCTGGGTGCCCAGCGCGGTCAGGGTTTCCAGAATCACCGACAGGTTCGGGTCGCCAGCGCGGTGACGGAAGATCGAAGTGCCGCCCATGCCGTCCAGCGGCTTGAGGATCACGTCGCCGTGTTTGGCGGCGAATTCACGCAGTACATCGGCGCGACGGCTGACCACGGTCGGCGGTGTGCATTGCGGGAACAGCGTGGCGAACAGCTTTTCGTTGCAGTCACGCAGGCTCTGCGGTTTGTTGACCACCAGCACGCCGGCGCGCTCGGCCTGTTCCAGCAGGTAGGTGGAGTACACGAACTCCATGTCGAACGGCGGATCCTTGCGCATCAGGATCACGTCCAGATCGCTCAGCAACGCGTCGGTCTCGGCTTCCAGCTCGAACCATTTTTCCGGGTTGGCGAAGACTTTCAGCGGGCGCATCCGCGCCCGTGCTTCACCTTCGCCCTGGTACAAATCGCGCTGTTCCATATAGAACAGTTCCCAGCCGCGCTTCTGCGCGGCCAGCAGCATGGCCAGCGAGCTATCCTTTTTATAGGAGATGCTGGCAATAGGATCCATGACAATCCCGACGCGAACGCTCATGGGTTTTTCCTCGAAAATGGATGGTCCGAACGGACATGAAAAAGTGGCGTCAGAGTGGCGCTGAGTGTGTTCCCGGTCAAGGAAAAACCACCGCAAAGCCCGGCCGATAGATTGCATTTGGAGACTGTGCTAAAAAGGCTGCCATGCCGTGCTGGCCCTTGAACATCAAGGGTTTCCAGCCACCGGTAACCGAAAAACGGACAATTTGTTTCGCAAAGGCGACGGTAGAGCATTTATGGATCAGCATTCCAGCGCCTTGAAGGTCATGGTGATCGACGATTCGAAGACGATTCGTCGCACCGCCGAAACGCTGTTGAAGAATGTGGGTTGTGAAGTCATTACGGCCATCGACGGTTTCGATGCGCTGGCCAAGATTGCCGATAACCATCCCGGCATCATCTTTGTCGACATCATGATGCCGCGTCTGGATGGCTATCAGACCTGCGCTTTAATCAAGAACAACAGTGCGTTCAAGTCCACGCCAGTGATTATGCTGTCGTCCAAGGACGGGCTGTTCGACAAGGCCAAGGGGCGCATCGTCGGCTCCGACCAGTTTTTGACCAAGCCTTTCAGCAAGGAAGAGCTGCTGAACGCGATCCAGGCCCACGTTCCGGGCTTCGCCGCCGTTTTGCCGCAGTAGGACACGCACAGTGACGCTCGGCCAGCGGGCCCGGCGTCGACAAGAATGGGGAAGACCATGGCACGTATTCTGATCGTCGATGATTCGCCGACCGAAATGTACAAACTGACTGGCATGCTGGAAAAGCACGGTCACGAAGTGTTGAAAGCCGAAAACGGCGCCGACGGCGTGGCCCTGGCCCGTCAGGAAAAACCTGACGCCGTGCTGATGGACATCGTCATGCCTGGCCTCAACGGTTTCCAGGCGACCCGCCAGCTGACCAAAGACCCGGACACCGGGCACATCCCGGTGATCATCATCACCACCAAGGATCAGGAAACCGACAAGGTCTGGGGCACGCGCCAGGGCGCCAAGGACTACCTGACCAAACCGGTCGACGAAGAGACCCTGATCAAAACCCTCAACAACGTACTGGCCGGTTGATCGTCCGGCCATGACCGAGTCGCTGACGGCTTTCGAACTGCTGCTGCAGATCGACCAGCGCTGTCGTTTGCTGGCGGCGGACCTGCCGTCGCAGCCGACCCGACAGGACAGCTGGAGCGGCATCGGTTTTCGCATGGGCGAAGCCTGGTACGTCGCGCCGATGGGCGAAGTCAGCGAAGTCCTGCATGAACCGCGTTTCACTCAGTTGCCGGGGGTCAAATCCTGGGTCAAAGGGGTGGCCAACCTGCGTGGGCGATTACTGCCGGTCATGGATCTGTGCGGTTTCTTTGGCCACGAAGTCTCGGCGCCGCGCAAGCAGCGGCGGGTGTTGGTGGTGGAACATAACGAGGTGTTTGCCGGGTTGCTGGTCGACGAAGTCTTCGGCTTGCAGCACTTTGCCCAGGACAGCCTGGAACCGGTGGATCAGGCGAGTGGGCCGATGGCAGCGTTCGTCAAAGGCCGGTTCCAGCGCGAGCAGGCTTGGCAAGTGTTTAGCCCGTTTGCGTTGGCGCAGTCGCAAGGTTTTATGCATGTGGCGCTGTAATCCTGGTCCCTGTAGGAGCCGGGCTTGCCCGCGATGCAGGCGCCACGGTCTCATTTTGAACCGAAGTGATGCCATCGCGGGCAAGCCTTGCTCCTACAAGGGCGAGTAGTGAATTGGGCAGGACAGGCGAGGACCGATGATAAAAGCAAAAACAGGCAAGCCAGAAGGATCGCGCAGCCGCTCGCAGATCATCGTGCTGTTTATCGCGCTGATCGTGTTCATCATGCTGCTGTTCGCCAACTTCGCTTACCTCAACACCCAAGCCACGTACGACAAACAGTACATCGGCCACGCCGGTGAGCTGCGCGTGCTGTCCCAGCGCATCGCCAAAAATGCCACCGAAGCTGCCGCCGGCAAAGCGGCCGCGTTCAAGCTGCTCAGCGATGCGCGCAACGATTTCGCCCAGCGCTGGGGTTACCTGAAGAAGGGCGACCCGGCCACCGGCCTGCCGCCCGCGCCGTCCACCGTGCGCCCGGAAATGCGCGCCGTGCAGCTCGACTGGGAACGCCTGCTGAAAAACACCGACGCCATCCTCTCCAGCGAGCAAACCGTGCTGTCGCTGCATCAGGTCGCCGCCACCCTGGCCGAAACCGTGCCGCAGTTGCAGGTCGAGTATGAAAAAGTCGTCGAGATCCTCCTGCAACGAGGCGCCCCGGCGGCGCAGGTAGCGATGGCCCAGCGTCAATCGTTGCTGGCCGAGCGTATTTTGGGCGCGGTGAACACCGTGCTGTCCGGCGACGAAAACTCGCAGCAGGCCGCCGATGCCTTCGGTCGCGACGCCGCGCGTTTCGGCCAGGTGCTCAACGGCATGCTTCAGGGCAACGTGGCGCTGCACATCAGCCAGGTCGAGGACCGCGATGCGCGCGCCCGTTTGACTGAGATTTCCGAACTGTTCGAATTCGTCTCGGGTTCGGTGGATGAAATTCTCGAAACCTCACCCGAACTGTTCAAGGTCCGCGAGTCGGCCACCAACATTTTTACCCTGTCGCAAACCCTGCTCGACGAAGCCTCGCACCTGGCCACCGGTTTCGAGAACCTCGCCGGCGGGCGCAACACCGACACCATCGGCGGTTACGTTTTGGGTTTGCTGGCGCTGACGTCGATCATCCTGATCGGCCTGGTGATGGTTCGCGAAACCAACCGTCAGCTTCAGGAAACCGCCGAGAAAAACGAACGCAACCAGAACGCGATCATGCGGCTGCTGGATGAAATCGAAGACCTGGCCGACGGCGACTTGACCGTCACCGCCTCGGTGACCGAAGACTTCACCGGGACCATCGCCGACTCGATCAACTATTCCGTCGACCAATTGCGCGACCTGGTGGCAACCATCAACCTCACCGCCGGCCAGGTGGCCGCCGCCGTGCAGGAAACCCAGGCCACCGCCATGCACCTGGCGCAGGCCTCGGAGCATCAGGCGCAGCAGATTTCCGAAGCTTCCACGGCCATTAACGACATGGCGCAGTCCATCGATCAGGTCTCGGCCAACGCCGCCGAATCGTCGGCGGTGGCCGAGCGCTCGGTGGAAATTGCCAACAAGGGCAACGAGGTGGTGCGCAACACCATCCACGGCATGGACAACATTCGCGAGCAGATTCAGGACACCGCCAAGCGCATCAAGCGTCTGGGTGAGTCCTCCCAGGAAATTGGCGACATCGTCAGCCTGATCGATGACATTGCCGACCAGACCAACATCCTCGCGCTCAACGCCGCTATTCAGGCGTCGATGGCCGGTGATGCCGGGCGCGGTTTTGCGGTGGTCGCCGACGAGGTGCAGCGCCTGGCCGAGCGCTCGTCCGCCGCCACCCGACAAATTGAAACCCTGGTGCGGGCGATCCAGACGGATACCAACGAAGCGGTGATTTCCATGGAGCAGACCACCACCGAAGTGGTGCGTGGCGCGCGGCTGGCGCAGGATGCCGGTGTGGCCCTGGAAGAAATCGAAGGCGTATCGAAGACCCTCGCGGCGTTGATCCAGAGTATTTCCAACGCCGCGCAGCAACAAACCTCTTCGGCCGGGCAGATTTCCCTGACGATGAACGTGATTCAACAGATCACCTCGCAGACTTCATCCGGCTCCACTGCCACGGCCGAGAGCATCGGCAACCTGGCGAAAATGGCCAGCCAGCTGCGGCGTTCGGTGTCCGGCTTCACCTTGCCGGCCGCCAAGGCGCAGGCGGCAGACAAAGCGTGAACCGTCCACAGGCGTATGATTTTTGATTGGCGTAGGGACTGGAGTGGTTATGGGTGATCGGCACGACTATGTGGCCCTTGAGTGGGTCAAAGGCGAGATTGCCGAAACGCTGAAGCAGGCCCATCAAGCGATCGAAACCCTGCTTGATGACCCGCAGGCGTTGTACGCCTTGAGCGATTGCCTGGCGTACATCCATCAGGTTCACGGCAGTTTGCAGATGGTCGAATTCTACGGCGCGGCGTTGCTCGCCGAAGAGATGGAACAATTGACCAGCGCCTTGCAACACGACCGCGTCAGCCATCGTGACGAGGCGCTGCACCTGTTGCTGCAAGCCCTGGGGCAACTGCCGATTTACCTCGACCGGGTGCAAAGTGCGCGCCGGGACCTGCCCTTGGTGGTGTTGCCACTGCTCAACGATTTGCGCAGTGCCCGGGGTGAAACCCTGCTCTCGGAAACCAGCCTGTTCAGCCCGCAACTGGCGGATCTGTCGCCGTTGGACGACGCTTCGCTGACACGGCTGGAACCCGCGGATTTCGCCAATGTGTTGCGCAAACTGCGCCAGATGCTGCAGGTGGCGCTGGTCGGGTTGCTGCGCGAACAGGATGACCAGACCCACCTCGATTACCTGGCGAGGGTTTTTTCACGCCTCGAAGGGCTGTGCGCAGGGGCGCCCCTGAGCCCGCTGTGGCAAGTCGCCTCGGCGCTGGTCGAAGGCATGCGCGCCGGGGTGATCGCCAACAGTCCGGCGTTGCGCAGCCTGTTCAAGGAGGCCGACCATGAACTCAAGCGGCTGCTTGAGCAGGGCATCCACGGCATCAATCAACCGGCACCGCCGGAGCTGCTCAAGAGTTTGCTGTTCTACATTGCCAAGGCCGACCATCCCACCGGGCAGATGCTGACCATGAAAGATCGCTACTCACTGGACGATGCGTTGCCCGACAGCGCGATGGTCGATGAAGAACGGGCGCGACTGGCCGGCCCCGACCGCGATGCCATGCGCTCGGTGCTGGCTGCGCTCTGTGAAGAGCTGGTGCGGGTCAAGGAGCGCCTCGACCTGTTCGTGCGCAGCGACCGACAACACACCGCGGACCTCGACAGCCTGTTGGCGCCACTGCGGCAGATCGCCGACACCCTGGCGGTGCTGGGGTTCGGGCAGCCGCGCAAAGTCATCATCGATCAACTGGCGGTGGTGCTGAGCCTGGTTCAGGGCCAGCGCGAACCCAACGACGCGATCCTGATGGACGTTGCGGGCGCCTTGCTTTATGTCGAAGCCACCCTGGCCGGCATGGTCGGCACCGTGGAGCCCGAGAGCCGGGAAGAAAGCCGCCTGCCGACTACCGACCTGACGCAGATCCACCAGATCGTCATCCGCGAAGCGCGCATCTGCTTGCAAGAAGCCAAGGACATGATCGTCGACTACATCGACGCCGACTGGGATCGTCAGCATCTGCAAGCGTTGCCAGCCTTGCTGACCCAGGTGCGCGGCGCGTTGGCAATGATCCCGCTGAGCCGTGCGGCGAGCCTGATCGAAACCTGCAATCACTTCATCCGCGAGCATTTGCTGCTGGAGCCGGACCAGCCCGGTTGGCAGCAACTGGACAGCCTGGCCGACGTGATTTCCAGCATCGAGTATTACCTGGAACGCCTGAGCGACGACCCCGAAGCACCGGGCGAAAAGCTGCTCGATGTCGCCGAAAAAAGCCTGGCCTCGCTCGGGTTTTTTCCCAGCGAATTGCATGTGCCGATGCTCGATGATGTGCTCAGCCCGAGTGAAGCCCAGGTCATGCAGGACCAGCAGGCACTCGATGACCCCGAGACCGTGCAGTCGCTGGCCGATGTGCTTGCCAGCCCCGTGTCTTCGGTCAATCCGCCTGCCCTGACCACGCCGGGTAGCCTGCTACCGCCGCCCGCCGGTGAAGAACCGGTGGACGATGAGCTGCGCGAAGTCTTTCTTGAAGAGACCGATGAAGTCCTCGATATCCTCCATGAATTCTTGCCGCGCTGGGCCGCCAACCCCGACGACAAATCCGCCCTGAGTGAGCTGCGCCGCGCCTTTCACACATTGAAAGGCAGTGGCCGGATGGTTCGGGCGCTGGTATTGGGAGAGCTGGCATGGGCGGTGGAAAACCTGCTCAACCGCGTGCTGGAAGACAGCGTCGCGCCGGGCGCCGCCGTGCAACAACTCCTCACCGATGCCCTGAATTTACTGCCGGAACTGGTGGCCGAGTTCGCCGGCAATGCCCAGCGGCAACGCAACGACGTCGACCAGTTGGCCGCGCGTGCGCACGCCCTCGCCAAGGGCGATGCGCCGGCCAGCGATGAAGACACACAGGACGTCGCAGCCCTCGATCCGCTGTTGCTGGAGATCTTCCGCAAAGAAGCCGAAACCCACCTGGCCAGCCTCAACCGTTTTCTCGATCAGGCCGCCGAGCATGTGCCGCTGCAGGCCAGCGACGAGTTGCAGCGCGCCTTGCACACGCTCAAGGGCAGTGCCTCGATGGCCGGCGTGTTGCCGATCGCCGAACTGGCGACGGCTCTGGATCAACTGGCTCGCGAATACAAGGCGCACTTGATCGCGCTGGACCTGGACGAAGTCGAACTGTTGCTGGAAGCCGAAGGGTTGTTCCGGCTCGGCTTGCGCCAGCTCAAGACCGATCCGCTGGCCGAGATTCGTGGTGCCCGCTCATTGATCGAGCGCACCCAGGCGTTGCTCGCCGAACGTCTGCAATCGCTGTTGAGTACGCCCAATACCGCACTGCGAACCAAGCGCGATCCGCAGTTGATCAACAACTTCCTGGCCCAGGGTATGGACATCCTGCTGGACGCCGAAAGCCTGTTGCAGCGCTGGCAGCAGCATCCCGGCGAACGTCAGGAACTGACCGCGCTGCTCGATGAACTGACCACCCTCGGCGAAGGCGCGCACCTCGCCGACCTGCATCCGGTGGACGCGCTCTGCGAAGCCTTGCTCGACCTGTATGGCGCGGTGGAAGAGAGCAGCCTGGCGGTCAGCGAGCGGTTTTTCCATGAGGCGCAAAGTGCCCACGAAGCGCTGATCAACATGCTCGACGAACTGGCCGCCGGCCAGGAAGTCAGCCCGCAACCGGAGCGCATTCGGGCCTTGCGCGGCTTGCTCGATGAAAGTCTTGATCCGTCGTCCATGGGCCTGATCCGCAGTGATGGCAGCCGCACGCTGAGCATTCGGGAGCTGGGCAGCGCCACCGCCGAACTGGAACAATCGGCAACCCAGGTCGATCTGGATGACGAAATCGTTTCGATCTTCCTCGAAGAAGCCGTGGATATTCTCGAAAGCGCCGGCCAGGCCCTGCAACGCTGGTTGAGTGACCCGGACAACGCCGCACCGCTATCGTCTTTGCAGCGCGATTTGCACACGCTCAAGGGTGGCGCGCGGATGGCTGAAGTCGAGCCGGTCGGCGACCTCGCCCATGAATTGGAAAGCCTTTACGAAGGCTTGGTGGACCGCCGCTACACCCACAGCGAAACCCTGGCGCAGTTGCTCCAAAAGAGCCATGACCGACTCGCGGTGCTGCTGGAGCAGCTACAAAATCAACAATCGTTGGGATCGCCGAGCGAGCTGATCGAGGCGATTCGCGAGTTTCGTCAGGGCAATACAAACACCGCCGAAGTGTCGGAGCCTGCGCCGGCCAAGGATTCGCCGGGGCATGATCCCGAGTTGTTGGAGATCTTCCTCGAGGAAGGTTTCGACATCATCGAAAACTCCGGCGCCGCCCTCGTGCGCTGGCAAGCCGAACCGTCGAACCGGCAGGAAATCGAAACCCTGCTGCGCGATCTGCACACGCTCAAGGGCGGCGCACGCATGGTCGAAATCGCCCCGATTGGCGATCTGGCCCATGAGCTGGAATTTCTCTACGAAAGCCTGTCGGCGGCCACCCTGCAACCGAGTGCGGCGTTGTTCACGCTATTGCAGAGCAGTCACGACCGCCTGGCGCAGATGCTCGATGCGACCCGTGCCGAACAGCCATTGCCGCCGGCCGACCGGTTGATCGACGAGATCAAGAACTTCAGCCATCCGGCCGTGCTCCAGCCGGCCCCTGTGGCGCCTGTCGCCGTCAAGTCCGAGACGCCTGTTGTCGCCAAGCTCGAGGCGCCAGCGCTGCAAGCCGACGCGGGCGCCGACATGGTCAAAGTCTCGGCGGAGCTGCTCGATGACCTGGTCAACCTGGCCGGTGAAACCTCGATCTTCCGCGGCCGTATCGAACAGCAGGTCAACGATGCGCGCGTCACCCTGAGCGAGATGGAAACCACCATCGAGCGGATGCGCGACCAATTGCGCAGGCTCGATACCGAAACCCAGGGCCGGATTCTCAGCCGCCAGCAAGTCGACGCCGAACGCCTGGGCTACGAAGAATTCGACCCGCTGGAAATGGACCGCCACTCGCAATTGCAGCAACTGTCGCGGGCGCTGTTTGAGTCGGCCTCTGACTTGCTGGATTTGAAGGAAACCCTCGACCGGCGCAATCAGGGCGCGGAGAACCTGCTGCAACAGCAGGGCCGCATCAATACCGAGTTGCAGGAAGGCCTGATGCGCACGCGCATGGTGCCGTTCGAACGGATGCTGCCGCGCTTGAAGCGCATCGTTCGCCAGGTCTCCAGCGAGTTGGGCAAAGACGTGGAATTCATTGTCGGCAACGCGGAAGGCGAGATGGACCGCAACGTCCTCGAGCGCATGGCGCCGCCGCTGGAACACATGCTGCGCAATGCCGTGGACCACGGCCTGGAATCGGCTGAGGTACGCATCGCTGCCGGCAAACCGGCCAAGGGACGGATCACCCTCGACCTGTCCCGCGAGGGCGGCGACATGATTTTCGACATCCGCGACGACGGTGCCGGTGTACCGCTGGACGCCGTGCGGCGCAAGGCGATCAAGCGCGGTCTGCTGGCACAAGAGGCGGATATCAGCGACCGAGACGTGTTGCAGTTCATCCTGCAACCGGGGTTTTCGACGGCCGAAAAGATCACCCAGATTTCCGGACGGGGCGTCGGCATGGACGTTGTTCATGAAGAAGTCCGCCAGCTCGGCGGCACCATGGTCATCGACTCGGTGCCGGGGCAGGGTGTGCATTTCCGCATTCGCCTGCCGTTCACCGTGTCGGTCAACCGCGCGTTGATGGTGCAGTGTTTTGACGATCAATATGCGATCCCGCTGAACACCATCGACGGCATCGTCCGCGTGCTGCCCAACGAGCTTGAAGGGCATTACCGACTCGATCCTCCACGGTACAAATACGCCGGGCAGGACTATGAACTGTGCTACCTCGGCGAGCTGCTGAAAACCAGCACCCGCCCGAAACTGCTGGGCCAAAACCTGCCGTTGCCGGTGTTGCTGGTGCAATGCAACGAGCGGCACATTGCGGTGCAGGTCGACTCCATGGCCGGCACCCGCGAGATCGTGGTGAAAAGCCTCGGCCCGCAATTCGCCGCGGTGCAGGGTTTGTCCGGGGCGACGATTCTGGGTGATGGCCGGGTGGTGCTGATTCTTGATCTGCTGGCGCCGATCCGCGCCATGCAGGCGCTTGCACCGCAACAGGCGCAGACCCAGGATATCGAGGTCGAGCCACACAAGCCCTTGCTGGTGCTGGTGGTCGATGACTCGGTGACCGTGCGCAAGGTCACCAGTCGTTTGCTCGAACGCCACGGCATGAACGTACTGACCGCCAAGGACGGGGTCGACGCCATGTTGCTGCTCGAAGAGCACATGCCGGACGTGATGCTGCTGGACATTGAAATGCCGCGCATGGACGGCTTTGAAGTCGCGACCCAGGTGCGCGCCGACGAGCGCCTGCAGCACCTGCCGATCATCATGATCACCTCACGCACCGGCCAGAAACACCGCGACCGCGCGATGGCCATCGGCGTCAATGACTACCTCGGCAAGCCGTACCAGGAATCGGTGCTGCTGGAAAGCATCGCCCTGTGGAGCAAATCCCATGTTTGATGACCATTTTTACCAGCGCACCAACAACCTCACCGGCCTGTTGCTGCCCCTGGCCGACCGCAACCTGATCGTGCCCAACGTCGCGGTGGCTGAGCTGATCGACTATCAACCGGGGGCGTTCGATCTCGATACGCCACCGTGGTATCTGGGGCTGGTGAAGTGGCGGGACCGACAGATACCGTTGCTGAGTTTTGAATCGGCGTGCGGCCAGAAAATCGTCATCGGCGAGCGGGCGCGGATCGTGATTCTGAATGCGCTGGGCGGACGACCAGCGTTGAAGTTCATTGCGTTGCTGGTGCAGGGGATTCCACGGTCGTACAAGCTCGACAGTCAGTTGAGTTACGTCGACGTGCCGTTGTGTTCGCTGGAGCAGGCGGCGGTGCAGGTGGGGGAGCAAGTGGCCAAAGTGCCGGACTTGCTGGCGCTGGAGGAGTTACTGGTGAGTGCCGGGTTGGTCTGACTGGCTCTGTGGCGAGGGGGCTTGCCCCCGTTCGGCTGCGTAGCAGTCGCTGAATAATCAGTTCGCTGGAGATTTTGGGGCCGCTTCGCGACCCAACGGGGGCAAGCCCCCTCGCCACAGGGGGTTATGCGCTAGACCTTGGCGCGCAACTGCATCTGCAACGCCTCGACATGGTCCAGCGCCCGCTCCACCAACAACTGCACCCCATCCGCCATTCGGCTGATCGCCAAAGCGACCGAGCGGCGTGAGCCTTCCACATCATCCGCCAGATCAGCCGCAATCGCGCTGATCGACAGCATGTCTTCGGAGGCATTGGCCAACAGGGCTTCGGCGTCGACGTCGGGGCATACCGTGAAGAGCTGGGACTTGGTACGGCGTTTCGGTGGTTTGTCGTTAGAAGGGGGGAAGTAATAGGAGAAGGCGCGGTCGGCGGCTTCCTTTAGTTTTTCGGCTTCGAGGGGATCGTCGGAACCGGTATCGGTTTCCGGGGGATTGGGAGTGGCTTTAAACATAGTGAGTCTCCGTGCTGGATTGATGCTGACCCATTCGGTTTCCAAGCGAATAGGTGGCAGCTGTACGCGGCTGGAAACCCGGGGTAACGGAGAAACCCGGCAGACAGTTAAGTCTCCCGCGCACAGCCGCCATAACGGAGTGCACACAATAAAGGTGCGCAAGCATACGTTATGAAGGACGCTTTTGCGCCCCGTTACTTATGGGGTTTCCAGCCCCGATCGCTGATTTGGCAGCGACCCACAAACGATAAAGCTCAGCGCAAAACCCCACCAGTCAGCGGCTTCCGGCATTGCTGTAGGCATCGCCGCCAGACTGCGTAGCCTCACACCCTTCCTGCTTACAAACTTTTAAACATAAAACCTCAATCGACCGGCAAAAGTTGATAAGTCCCAAAAAGGGACCGAAAGGTCCTTTTTTGGGACCGATTCACATGCAGCAGATGACCAGACGGTGACACCACGTTGAATGTTCTGGCCCCATCGCAGACCTGACTGGGATACTCCTGTGGCGAGGGGGCTTGCCCCCGTTGGGTTGCGAAGCAGCCCCAAAACCCGCAACCGAGGTGTCTCAGGTACACCGCATGCAATGGTTTTACGACTGCTGCGCAGCCGAACGGGGGCAAGCCCCCTCGCCACAAAGGTTTGCGCGATAAATTGAAGATTCCCAATAAGGGACCGATTCACATGCAGTGATGGCTGGGCTGTGATGATCCGCCGTTGCAAGTTTCAGGGGATGTTCCGGCGCCTTCGCGAGCAAGCCCGCTCCCACATTGGAATGCGTTTCAATGTGGGAGCGGGCTTGCTCGTGAAGGTGCCAGTCCAGGCACCAGATATCTCCAGCCAATCATTACCCTAACCGTAACGATCCACCGCTCAGCTTGATTGATGCCCCCACCCAACACTCCTAAGGTGACTCCCACGACAGCGAACCCGTGGAGTGGTCATGACAACAACAATATCCCCCGACTCGCGATGGACGCGGCGGCGCAGCGAAAAGCAGCGGCGTCTGGCGTTGGTCAAGGATCTCGCCGACGGTGTGGTCTTGCCCACCGACAATATCGTCGCGGCGCTGGAAGCCTTGATCCTGCCCGGCGACCGCGTGGTGCTGGAGGGCAATAACCAGAAACAGGCGGATTTCCTCTCCCGCTCCCTGGTCAAGGCCGATCCCGCCAAGCTCCACGACTTGCACATGATCATGCCCAGCGTCGGCCGTGCCGAGCATCTGGACCTGTTCGAACGCGGCATCGCCCGCAAGCTCGATTTCTCTTTCGCCGGTACGCAAAGCCTGCGCATCAGCCAGTTGCTGGAAGACGGTTTACTGGAAATCGGCGCGATCCACACCTATATCGAGCTCTATGCGCGGCTGGTGGTCGACCTGATTCCCAACGTCGTGCTCTCGGCCGGTTTCATGGCCGACCGCGCCGGCAACATCTACACCGGCCCCAGCACTGAAGACACTCCCGCATTGATTGAACCGGCTGCGTTCAGCGACGGCATCGTCATTGTTCAGGTCAACCAGTTGGTCGACGATGTCAGCGACTTGCCACGCGTCGACATCCCCGCCTCGTGGGTCGATTTCGTGGTGGTGGCCGACAAGCCGTTCTACATCGAACCGCTGTTCACCCGCGACCCACGGCACATCAAACCTGTGCACATCCTGATGGCGATGATGGCGATCCGCGGCATCTACGAAAAACACAACGTGCAGTCGCTCAATCACGGCATCGGTTTCAACACCGCCGCCATCGAATTGATCCTGCCGACCTACGGCGAATCCCTCGGCCTCAAAGGCAAGATCTGCCGCAACTGGACGCTCAATCCGCACCCGACCTTGATCCCGGCGATTGAAAGCGGCTGGGTCGAAAGCGTGCATTGCTTCGGCACCGAACTGGGGATGGAAAACTACATCGCCGCACGGCCGGACGTGTTCTTCACCGGCCGTGACGGCTCGCTGCGCTCCAACCGGATGTTCAGCCAGCTGGCCGGGCAATACGCGGTTGACCTGTTCATCGGCGCGACCCTGCAAGTCGATGGCGACGGTCATTCTTCCACCGTGACCCGCGGACGCCTCGCCGGTTTTGGCGGTGCGCCGAACATGGGCCACGACCCACGCGGTCGCCGTCACAGCACGCCGGCCTGGCTCGACATGCGCCACACCGACGTGGCCGAACCGATGCTCGAACGCGGCAAAAAACTCGTGGTGCAAATGGTCGAGACCTTCCAGGAGGGCGGCAAACCAACCTTCGTCGAAACCCTCGACGCGATCGACGTGGCGAAGAAAAGTGGCATGCCGCTGGCGCCGATCATGGTCTACGGCGACGACGTCACTCATCTGCTGACCGAAGAAGGCATCGCCTATTTGTACAAGGCGCGTTCGCTGGAAGAACGCCAGGCGATGATCGCCGCCGTCGCCGGGGTCACCGCCATTGGCCTGCGTCACAACCCGAAAGACACCGCGCGCATGCGCCGTGAAGGTTTGATCGCCTTGCCCGAAGACCTCGGCATCCGCCGCACCGACGCCACCCGCGAACTGCTTGCAGCGAAAAGCGTGGCCGATCTGGTCGAGTGGTCCGGTGGCCTCTATAACCCGCCCGCCAAGTTCAGGAGCTGGTAATGCACGCACTCAACCTGCAACCGAAAACCCTGACCCTGGCGGAGCGGCTAGCCGATTTGGCGGTGGACGCTTTGATCGACGAAGCAGACCTGTCGCCGAAACCGGCGCTGGTCGACCGTCGTGGCAACGGCGCGCACACCGATTTGCACCTGGGGCTGATGCACGCCTCGGCGTTGTCACTCTGGTCTGCGTTCAAGGAAATGGCCGAAGCCGCTATCGAACTCGGCGAAATCGGTTTGCCGCTGCGCGAAGCGGTGGGGCGGATTGGCCGTGAAGGGGAGCAAGCGATGCTCGCCACCACGGGTGGGGTGAATACCCATCGCGGGGCGATCTGGGCCTTGGGCCTGTTGGTCACGGCTGCCGCGCTTGAGCCTGAATCCAGTGCCGCCGGCTCCATCACTGTGCGCGCCGCACGCCTGGCGTTACTCGACGACCGTTACGCACCACGACCGCTAAGCCATGGCGCCCAAGTCGCCCAGCGTTACGGCGCCCGCGGTGCCCGTGAAGAAGCGCAACTGGGTTTTCCTTCGGTGGTGCAACGCGCATTGCCGCAACTCAAACACAGCCGCGCCGCCGGTCACGGTGAACAGAACGCCCGGCTCGATGCCTTGCTGGCGATCATGACCCGACTGGCCGACACCTGCGTGCTCTACCGCGCAGGCGAACAAGGCCTGCACACCATGCAACTCGGCGCACAAGCCGTGCTCGATGCGGGCGGCAGCGCCAGCCTCGGCGGCCGCCGCCGTTTGCATGAGCTGGATGAACAATTAATCGCGTTGAATGCCTCGCCGGGCGGTGCTGCTGATTTGCTCGCCGCTTGCCTGTTCATCGACCGCATCGAATCCGGAGTTTTCTGATGGAAACCTTATCCTTTGAATTCCCCGCCGGGCAGCCGCCACGCGGTCGCACGCTGGTGGGCTGTGTCGGCTCGGGCGATCTGGAAGTGCTGATCGAACCGGGTCAGGCCGGCAAGCTGACCATCAACGTGCAGACCTCGGTCAATGGCGCGCAACAGCGCTGGCAGCATCTGTTCTCGCGGATGTTTGACGGTCAGACACCGCCGGCGATGGACATCGCCATCCACGATTTCGGCGCGACGCCGGGTGTGGTGCGCCTGCGTCTGGAACAAGGCTTTGAGGAGATCGGTCATGACTGATCTCCTCAACAAACACAGCTTCATCGAACTCGGTGCCCGGCAACGCGCGAAAGCCTTGCTCGACCCAGGCACCTTCCGCGAACTGCTCGATCCATTTCAACGCATCATGTCGCCGTGGCTGGAGCGCCAGGGCGTGGTGCCGCAAGCCGACGACGGCGTGGTGATCGCTAAAGGAAGCATTGGCGGTTTGCCGGTGGTGATCGCTGCCATCGAAGGTGCCTTCCAAGGCGGCAGCCTTGGTGAAGTTGGCGGGGCAAAGATGGCGGGCGCGCTGGAACTGGCAGCCGAAGACAACCGCAATGGCATTCCGACCCGCGCCGTGCTGCTGCTGGAAACCGGTGGCGTGCGCTTGCAGGAAGCCAACCTCGGGTTGGCAGCGATTGCCGATATCCACGCGGCGATTGTCGACCTGCGCCAATACCAACCGGTGATTGGTGTGGTGGCCGGCAGCGTCGGCTGCTTTGGCGGGATGTCGATTGCCGCTGGGTTGTGCAGCTATTTGCTGGTCACCCAGGAAGCGCGCCTTGGCCTGAACGGCCCGCAAGTCATCGAACAGGAAGCCGGGCTTGAGGAATACGACTCCCGCGACCGTCCTTTCATCTGGAGCCTGACCGGTGGCGAGCAGCGATTTGCCAGTGGTCTGGTGGATCGTTATGCCGCCGATGATGTGGCGCAGATTCAGCAACACGTCAGTGAATTGCTGCAGCAAGGGTTGCCGGCGCAACAGCGCAGCCGTCAGGCCGATCTGTACCTGCAACGGCTGGCCCGTCTGGACGCCGCGCCGCAAATCGAACCGGCGACGGTTCGCGATCTGTATCAAGGAGCGCGCTCATGAGCACCTGGTCGCTGAGAGGTTTGAACTGGTTCAACGCTTTGAGTGCAGGGGCGAAACCGGTCGAAGGTTTGCCGGCTTCATTGAAGGTGGCCGATGGCGTGCTGGGTGATCAGCCTGTCCGGTTTATCGCGGTGGTGGCGGACCCCGACAACCGTTTTGTCCGTGCGCGTAACGGTGAAGTCGGTTTGCTGGAAGGGTGGGGTTTGGCCAAAGCGGTGGATGAAGTCATCGCCGCTGATGTGGATAAACCGCACAAGCGCGCGGTGATCGCCATCGTCGATGTGCCGAGCCAGGCCTATGGCCGACGCGAAGAAGCCCTCGGCATTCACCAGGCATTGGCCGGCGCGGCAGACAGTTATGCCCGTGCCCGGTTGGCGGGTCATGCGGTGATTGGTTTGCTGGTGGGCAAGGCAATGTCCGGCGCGTTTCTGGCCCACGGGTATCAAGCCAATCGGTTGATCGCCCTGCGCGATCCGGGGGTGATGGTGCATGCGATGGGCAAGGCGTCGGCGGCGCGGGTGACCTTGCGCAGCGTGGAAGAGCTTGAAGCGCTGGCCGCCAGCGTGCCGCCAATGGCCTATGACATCGACAGCTACGCCAGCCTCGGTTTGCTCTGGGAAACCCTGTCGGTGGAACAGATTGAGCAGCCGACGACGGCCGATCTGGCGCGGGTGACGGAATGCCTGAATCAGGCGATTGGCGATGTGGCTGCCCATGGTCGCGACCTGAGCAGCCGCTTGGGTGCGAACAACCGTGCCGCGTCAAGCAAGGTTCGCCAACTGCTGAGAGCGCAGTGGTGAACACGCTTCTGGCCCACGATCTGCTCTGGGGCATGACCCCGAAGCAGTTGCCTGTGGACGCGCCTGCGTGGGTGATCGACTCCCTGGGCGCGGGCCAGCCCGTGGTGGTTCGGCGTGCGGTGAGTGCGCCGGGTCACGTCGCGGTCGGCGTGCGCGGGCGCTTGCGTGAACAGCGTTTTGCGACAGTGATGCCGGTTGACGGGATTCAACGTCGGGTCAAACCGGAAGACCTTTGCCAGGTCTCGATCAATCGGGATCTGCCGGCCGTGCGCGCCCTCAACCAACTGCGGCCGATACTCGATGACTGTGGTTGGGTGTGGGGTGTCAGCGGCAGTGCGGGGTTTGAATTGGCCAGCGGGTTTGCGGCGTTGCACGAGGGCAGCGATCTCGACTTGATCCTGCGCACCCCGCAAACGCTGGGCCGTTCTCAAGCGCAGGCTCTGGTGAAAATTCTGGAGGCTGCCGGTTGCCAGGTGGACATGCAATTGCAGACTCCGTTCGGCGCTGTGGCCCTGCGCGAGTGGGCCGGTTCGGCTCGTCGTGTGTTGCTGAAAAATGCCAGCGAAGCCTGTCTGGTGATTGATCCGTGGAACCCACAGGAGCAAGCCGCGTGAGCAGTTTGCTGGTGTTTCCGGGCCAAGGCGCGCAGCAGCCGGGCATGCTTCAGCGTTTGCCTCGTGAAACGCTGAACGAGGCGAGTGGCGTGTTGGGCGAAGACGTTTTGCGGCTCGATTCTGCAGAGGCCTTGAAGTCGACACGGGCGGTTCAGCTTTGCCTGTTGATCGCCGGAGTCGCGGCTTCTCGTCAATTAACCCTGTTGCCGGATTACGTGGCCGGATTGTCCATCGGCGCTTACCCGGCGGCGGTGGTCGCCGGTGCCTTGAGTTTCGGCGATGCGCTGCATCTGGTCAGTCTGCGTGCCGAGTTGATGCAGCAGGCTTATCCACAGGGCTACGGCATGACCGCGATCATCGGTCTGGAATTATCCACAGTGGAACGTTTGCTGGCGCAGGTTCACAGCGCCGATACACCGGTTTACCTGGCCAACATCAATGCCGATAACCAAGTGGTGATTGCCGGCAGCGACGAGGCCATGAAAGCGGTGGCGGTGTTGGCGAAAGGTCAGGGTGCCGGTCTGGCCAAACGGCTGGCGGTCAGCGTGCCTTCGCACTGCCCGCTGCTGGAGGGGCCGGCAAAAACTCTGGCGCAAGCATTCGCCAAGGTGTCACTGAAAACGCCGACCTTGGGCTACCTGAGCGGCAGCCGCGCCCGCCCCATCTTCAATGCCGACGCCTTGCGCGATGACCTCGCGTTCAACATGTGCCGCGTCGTTGACTGGCGCGGCACGGTGCAAAGCGCTTATGAGCGTGGCGTAAGACTTCAGATTGAACTGCCGCCCGGTGCGGTGTTGACCGGGCTGGCGCGCCGAGTGTTCGAGCAGGGCACCGTGATCGCTTTCGACGGTGCGCGGCTCGACACCTTGCAGGCGCTGTTGCGTGAGGAGGGAAGCCGCCAACTCTAGACCCGGACTCAGGCCTTCGAACAACAAAAACAACATTCGACGATGCACTTTGAGGACTACAACAATGATTATTTACGGTGTGGCGCTGTTGGCGATCTGTACGCTGGCAGGGGTGATCATGGGCGATGCGCTTGGCATGTTGCTGGGCGTCAAGTCCAACGTAGGCGGGGTCGGGATCGCGATGATCCTGCTGATTTGCGCGCGGTTGTGGATGCAGAAACGCGGCGGCATGACCAAGGATTGCGAGATGGGCGTCGGCTTCTGGGGCGCTATGTACATTCCGGTGGTGGTCGCGATGGCCGCGCAACAAAACGTTGTCACCGCGCTGCACGGCGGCCCGGTGGCGGTGCTCGCGGCGATTGGTTCAGTGGTGATCTGCGGCTGCACGATTGCCTTGATCAGCCGGACCCACAAAGGCGAACCCTTGCCCGATGAACCGGTGGAAGTGACCCCGGTCGGCACTCCAGTAGGAGGTCGCTGATATGTGGGAAGTCATTGATAAAGGCTTGACCGCTAATGGCCTGGTCACCGCGTTCGCGTTCGTTGGCGTGATCATGTGGGTGTCGGTGGTGTTGTCCAAACGCCTGACCTACGGACGGATTCACGGCTCGGCGATTGCCATCGTCATCGGCCTGGTATTGGCTTGGGTCGGCGGCACCATGACTGGCGGGCAGAAAGGCCTGGCGGATCTGTCGTTGTTCTCGGGCATCGGTTTGATGGGCGGCGCGATGTTGCGCGACTTTGCCATTGTTGCCACGGCATTCGAAGTGCAAGCCACGGAAGCGAAGAAGGCCGGGCTGATTGGTGTGATCGCGCTGTTGCTGGGCACGATCCTGCCGTTCATTGTCGGCGCGAGCATGGCCTGGGCGTTTGGGTATCGCGATGCGATCAGCATGACCACGATTGGCGCGGGCGCGGTGACGTACATCGTCGGGCCGGTGACCGGGGCGGCAATTGGTGCCAGTTCCGATGTGGTGGCGCTGTCGATTGCCACGGGGTTGATCAAAGCGATTCTGGTGATGGTCGGCACGCCGATGGCAGCGCGCTGGATGGGCCTGGATAACCCGCGCTCGGCGATGGTGTTTGGCGGGTTGGCCGGGACGGTCAGCGGCGTCACGGCCGGGTTGGCGGCGACGGATCGGCGGCTGGTGCCTTATGGCGCGTTGACGGCGACGTTCCACACCGGGCTTGGGTGCTTGTTGGGACCTTCGCTGCTGTACTTCATTGTTCGCGGGATTGTCGGTTAAGCCGGTAGATCTCTATTGAGTGTACCAACGCCATCGCGGGCAAGCCTCGCTCCTACAGGGATCGCGTAAATCCTGTAGGAGCCAGGCTTGCCTGCGATGGGGACGACGCGGTTTCAAGCCTGGCGATTGGCGTACATCCGGCACTCCGCCAACAGCGCCAGCAAGTTCGGATCGCGCTCCTTGGCCTTCAGGAACACCACGCCAATGTGCTGCTGCAACCGATAGCGTTCCTGCAACGGAATCAGCTTCACCCGGTTCTCATACACCGCCGCAATCCGCCCCGGCAGCAACGCGTAACCCACCCCTGAACTGACCATGCTCAGCAGGGTGAAGATGTCGTTGACCTGCATCGCCACCTTCGGCTCGAATCCCGCCTGCTTGAACACCCGATTACCGTCCTGGTGCGTGGCAAAGCCCTGGGTCAGGGTAATGAACGTCTCGTCGCGCACTTCGGCCAGGTCGACCTCGGCGCGTTGGGCAAACTTCGAATCCGCTGGGGTCGCGAGAAAGATGTCGTCGGAAAACAGTGGGATCTGCTCGCAGTCCGGGTCGTTGACGCTCTCGTCCAGCGACACCAGGATCGCGTCGACTTCCATGTTCTTGAGCTTGTACAGCAAGTCGAAATTGGAACCGAGAATCAGGTCGATATTGAGTTCGCTGCGGCGGATCTTCAGGCCCATGATCAGCTGCGGCACGGTCTTCACCGTCAGTGAATACAGCGAGCCAAGCTTGAAGCGTTCCGCAGAAAAACCGGCGGCTTCGCGGGTCAGGCGCACGGTTTCGACCACGTCCTGAATCAGCTTCTGTGCCCGTTCTTCGAGCACGTAAGCGCTTTCCAGCGGTGTGAGGTTGCGGCCCTCATGTTTGAACAACGGGCAACGCAGGGCACTTTCCAGGGAGTGGATCGCCCGGTGCACACTGACATTGCTGGTCTGCAACTCGGCAGCAGCACGGGCCAGGTTGCCGGTGCGCATGAAGGCCAGGAACACCTCGAGTTTTTTCAGGGTCAATTCTTCATCGATCAGCATGAGGCAGACTCTTTTTGGAATGACCTGATTGTGCCCAATTGGGCCGCCCTTGGCTCAAAGGATTTAGGGGCGCGACAATCAGAAACATTGCGCTTTTACCTTCAAGGCCTGAGCCTTGCGCGATGTTGCAACGAATGTTGAGGTGAGCGACGCATGTATCACGGGGAACGATTGAACGCCTGGACGCATTTGGTCGGGGCAGTGGCGGCAACGGTCGGGGTGGTGTGGATGCTGGTGATCGCCAGTATGGACGGCAGCCCGTGGAAGATCGTCAGCGTGGCAATTTACGGTTTCACCTTGTTGGTGTTGTACAGCGCCTCGACCGTTTACCACAGCGTGCGCGGGCGCAAGAAAGCGATCATGCAAAAGGTTGATCACTTTTCGATCTATTTGCTGATTGCCGGCAGCTACACGCCGTTCTGCCTGGTGACCCTGCGCGGGCCGTGGGGCTGGACGTTGTTCGGGATTGTCTGGGGGCTGGCGCTGATCGGCATCCTGCAAGAGATCAAGCCGCGCTCGGAAGCGCGGATTCTGTCGATCGTGATTTACGCGGTGATGGGCTGGATCGTGCTGGTGGCGGTCAAGCCCTTGCTGGCGGCGTTGGGCGCTGCGGGGTTTGCATGGCTGGCGGCGGGCGGGATTTTGTACACCGTGGGGATTATCTTTTTCGCCCTCGATCATCGGCTGCGCCATGCCCACGGGATCTGGCATTTGTTCGTGATTGCCGGGAGCTTGCTGCACTTCGTCGCGATCATGTTTTACGTCCTGTAAACCGCATCGCGGCTATCGCCAGCAAGCCGGCTCCTACAAGTTGCGAACACGTACTCTGTAGGAGCCGGCTTGCTGGCGATGGGGTCCTAGAAGTCCCCCCAAAGCTGTTGGGCCACCGCAAGCGCAACTACCGGCGCAGTTTCGGTGCGCAGCACGCGCGGGCCGAGGCGGGCGGCATGGAACCCGGCGGCTTTGGCCTGCTCGACTTCAGCGTCGGACAACCCACCTTCCGGGCCGATCAGGAATGCCAGGCTTGAAGGTTTGGCGTGACTGACCAATGGCTCAGCCACCGGGTGCAGCACCAGTTTCAACTCGGCTTCGGTCTGCTTCAACCAATCCGCCAGCAGCAGCGGTGGATGAATCACCGGCACCCGCGAACGCCCGCATTGTTCGCAGGCGCTGATCGCCACTTGGCGCCAGTGCATCAGGCGCTTGTCGGCGCGCTCGTCCTTGAGGCGGACTTCGCAGCGGTCGCTGAAGATCGGAGTGATTTCAGTGACGCCCAGTTCGGTGGCTTTCTGAATCGCCCAGTCCATGCGCTCGCCACGGGACAGGCCCTGGCCGAGGTGGATCGTCAGCGGCGACTCGACTTGCCCGGCGAAGGACTCATCGATCTGCACCACGACCCGCTTCTTGCCGACCTCCACCAACGTGGCGCGAAACTCGTGGCCCGAGCCGTCGAACAGCTGCAACGCATCGCCCTCTGCCATGCGCAGCACGCGGCTGATGTAATGGGCCTGGGCTTCGGGCAACTCGTGTTCGCCGGTGCTCAGGGGGGCGTCGATAAAGAAGCGGGACAGTCTCATGCGGTGTCTCTGTAAAGGGTGTAAAAAAGTGGCGGCCCCATCGCGAGCAAGCTCGGCTCCCACAGGGTAACGCGGTCAACTGTAGGAGCCGAGCTTGCTCGCGATGACGGTAGTCCGGTCACCGCAGAAGCTTAGGTGAAATCGATCAACCCGGATCGCGGAAGCCGGGGTGGAAGTCTTTGGGCACCGCCACGCTGACGCTGTTGCGCGTCGCGATGTCGATCCCTTCGCTGGCCACTTCGGCCAGAAAGTCGATCTGCTCCGGCGTGATCACGTACGGCGGCAGGAAATACACCACGCTGCCCAACGGCCTTAGTAAAGCACCGCGTTCCAGTGCGTGCTGGAACACCTTCAAACCACGGCGTTCCTGCCACGGATAGGCTTCCTTGGTGGCCTTGTCCTTGACCATCTCGATGGCCAGAACCATGCCGGTCTGGCGCACTTCCGAGACGTTTGGATGATCGGCCAGGTGCGCAGTGGAGGACGCCATGCGTTGGGCCAGGGCCTTGTTGTTCTCGATGACGTTGTCTTCTTCGAAGATATCCAGCGTCGCCAGTGCCGCCGCGCACGCCAGCGGGTTGCCGGTGTAGCTGTGCGAATGCAGGAAAGCGCGCAGGGTTGGGTAGTCGTCGTAGAAAGCGCTGTAGACATCTTCGGTCGTCACGCAGGCCGCCAGCGGCAGGTAACCGCCGGTCAGGGCCTTGGACAGGCAGAGGAAATCCGGACGGATGCCCGCCTGCTCACAGGCGAACATCGTGCCGGTGCGGCCGAAGCCGACGGCGATTTCGTCGTGGATCAGGTGCACGCCATAGCGGTCGCAGGCTTCGCGCAGCAGTTTGAGATAAACCGGGTGGTACATTCGCATGCCGCCAGCGCCCTGGATGAGCGGCTCGACGATCACCGCCGCGACGGTGTCATGGTTCTCTGCCAGGGTCTGTTCCATGGCCGCAAACATAGTGCGCGAATGTTCTTCCCAGCTCATGCCGTCCGGGCGCAGGTAGCAATCTGGGCTCGGCACCTTGATGGTGTCCAGCAGCAGGGCCTTGTAGGTCTCGGTGAACAGCGGCACGTCGCCGACCGACATCGCCGCCATGGTTTCGCCGTGGTAGCTGTTGGTCAGGGTGACAAAGCGCTTCTTGTTCGGCTTGCCGCGGTTGAGCCAGTAGTGAAAGCTCATTTTCAACGCGACTTCGATGCACGAAGAACCGTTATCGGCGTAGAAGCACCGGGTCAGGCCTTCCGGGGTCATCTTCACCAGGCGCTCGGACAGCTCGATCACCGGCTGGTGGCTGAAGCCGGCGAGGATCACGTGCTCAAGCTGATCGACTTGATCCTTGATGCGCTGGTTGATGCGCGGGTTGGCGTGACCAAACACGTTGACCCACCAGGAGCTGACAGCGTCGAGGTAGCGCTTGCCTTCGAAGTCTTCCAGCCACACGCCTTCACCGCGCTTGATCGGGATCAGCGGCAGTTGTTCGTGATCTTTCATCTGGGTGCAGGGATGCCACAACACCGCAAGATCGCGTTCCATCCACTGTTTATTAAGGCCCATTTTCTGTCTCCTCGAGGCTACCCGTGACGAAGGCGGGTAAACAATCGCGCAAGCCTATGCAATGCGTCGCGTCGGGACAACCCATTGTGTCGATTGAGCTACTTTGTATGGGGCGATAGACGTTGCTGGCGGGCGTCTGAAGGCTGACGTATCCTTCGCGGTTCTTTGAGTCGTCTGACTCGTGAAACTGCTTTTTCCTCATGTATTTCCGGAGTTCGCTGAATGTCTGTCGGTTGGCTGCGCGCCTGTGCGCTGGTGATGTTGGGGCTGTTCAGCGTGTCTGCGCTGGCCAAGGATAAAACCGCGATCGTGATCGGCGGCGGGCTGTCTGGCCTGACGGCGGCTTACGAACTGCAGAACAAAGGCTGGCAGGTCACCCTGCTGGAAGCCAAACCTAGCCTGGGCGGTCGCTCCGGCATGGCCACCAGCGAGTGGATCGGCAACGACAAGACTCAGCCGGTGCTGAACAAATATGTGTCGACCTTCAAGCTGAACACCACGCCAGCCCCGGAGTTCGTGCGTACACCAGGCTATCTGATTGACGGTGAGTACTTCTCCGCGGCTGATCTGGCGACCAAGCAACCGGCTACCGCCGACGCGCTCAAGCGCTACGAAAAAACCCTGGATGACCTGGCGCGCTCGATTGACGATCCGCAAAACCCGCTTGCTACCAGCACCTTGCAAACGCTGGATCAGATCAACGTATCCAGCTGGCTCGACAAGCAGAACCTGCCAGCGACGGCTCGTCAGCTGATCAATCAGCAGATTCGCACCCGCTACGACGAACCTTCGCGTCTGTCGCTGCTGTACTACGCGCAGCAAAGCCGTGTTTACCGTGGCACGTCCGATCGTGACCTGCGTGCTTCGCGACTGGTGGGCGGCAGCACGGTGCTGGCCCAGGCTTTCGTTAAACAACTGAAAACCATCAAGACCAGCTCCCCCGTTTCGTCGATTACCCAGGACAAGGACGGCGTGACCGTCAAAGTCGGCTCGGTCAGTTATCAGGCTGACTACGTGGTGTTGGCTGTACCGCTGCGCGCACTGAACAAGATCCAGATGACCCCGTCGCTGGATGCCCAGCACATGGGCGCCATCAAGGGCACCAACTACGGTTGGCGCGACCAGATCATGCTGAAGTTCAAGACGCCGGTGTGGGAACCCAAGGCGCGCATGTCCGGCGAAATTTTCAGCAACACCGGCCTCGGCATGTTGTGGATCGAGCCTGCGTTGAAGGGCGGCGCCAACGTGGTGATCAACCTGTCCGGCGACAACGCACGCGTGATGCAGGCGTTCGGTGACAAGCAGATGGTCGATCAGGTGCTGATTCGCCTGCACGCCTTTTATCCACAGGCGCGCGGTTCGTTCACCGGTTATGAAATCCGCCGCTACAGCACCGACCCGTCGATGGGCGGCGCTTACCTGGCCTTCGGCCCGGGCCAGATCAGCAAGTACTGGCGCCTGTGGGAACGTCCGATCCAGCGTGTAGCCTTTGCTGGCGAACACACCGACAACTTGTACCCAGGCACCCTGGAAGGCGCATTGCGCACCGGCCAGCGCGCGGCCAGTCAGGTAGAAGACCTGGCGGCGGGCAAGTCGTTTGAACCGGCGAAAGTGGTGCCGGCAGCGGCGGCCGGCGCAATGGCGGCGAAGAAAGGCAACTTCTTCAGCAACCTGTTCGGTGGTTCGGATGACGACAAGAAGGCCGAGCCGGTCAAGGCACCTGCGCCTTACACGCCACCGGCGCCGGATCCAGCGCCAGCTCCGGTAGCGCCACCAGTGGAAGCACCGAAACCTGCAACGCCAGTGAAAGCCGAGCCTGCCAAAAAGGCACCGGCCAAAACCCCGGCGAAAAAACCGGCAACCAAAACCGAAGCCAAAAAGGCACCGGTGAAGAAAACCGAACCGGCAAAAAAGCCAGCCGCTAAACCGGCTGCAACCCCGGCAACGGATACCAAGGTGCAGTAAGCGCCTGGACTAAAAAACGCGGCAGAGATGCCGCGTTTTTTATGCCTGAAGAAAAGCCGGTACTAAGAATCGAATAAACCCTGGAGCGCAGGTGTTCTTTAGTTGGGCTTCAACTTTTCTCGTGCATTGGTCTTTAATCTTTCCTTAACACGCCTATTTCAAGCTCTTGATCGTATTTCTCGATATTTCAAAGCGAAATTTTCCGCTTTAATTCGATAGATAACTCGATAGTCTTGGGCCAGCACTTACAGGGACTCGGCAATGCAACTACGAAACTCTACCTCTCGCTACGGCTGGGTCAGCATCTTCATGCACTGGGGCGTAGCGCTGGCAGTGTTCGGTTTGTTCGGTCTGGGTCTGTGGATGGTCGGTCTCGGCTACTACGACCCTTGGCGCAAGGCAGGACCGGATCTGCACAAGAGCATCGGTCTGATCCTGCTGGCTGTCATGGTGTTGCGCGTGTTGTGGCGCTTTATCAGCCCACCGCCGCCAACGCTGACCAGCTACAGCCGCATGACGCGCCTTGGCGCCAAGTTCGGGCATGCTTTTCTGTATCTCTGTTTGTTCGCTGTGATGATTGCCGGTTACCTGATTTCCACCGCAGAGGGTGTCGGGATTCCGGTGTTTGACTGGTTTGAAGTGCCTGCACTGGTTTCCGGGCTACCGGACCAGGCAGATAACGCAGGTGCGATTCATCTCTACCTGGCGTGGGCATTGGTAATTTTTTCCGGTCTCCATGCGTTGGCAGCATTGAAGCACCACTTTATCGACCGTGATGTGACCCTGAAACGAATGCTGGGTCGCAAAGCCTGACGTTCAACTTAGCCCCTCAAGGAATATAAGACATGTTGAAAAAGACTCTCGCCGCTCTGGCAATCGGTTCCGCCCTGCTGTCCGCCAACGTAATGGCCGCTGACTACGTCGTCGACAAAACTGGCCAGCACGCCTTCGTCGACTTCAAGATCAGCCACCTGGGTTACAGCTACATCACCGGTACTTTCAAGGACATCGACGGCAAGTTCAGCTTTGATGCTGCCAAGCCAGAAGACAGCAAGATCGAGTTCAACGTGAACACGGCGAGCGTTTTCACCAACAACGCTGAGCGTGACAAGCACATCTCCAGCAAAGACTTCCTGAAAGTAGCTGATTTCCCTAAAGCCACATTCGTGTCCACCAGCGTTAAAACCACCGGTAAAAACGCCGACGGTAAAGTCACTGCCGACGTAGCCGGCGACCTGACTATTGCTGGTGTCACCAAACCTGTTGTGGTCAAGGCCACGTTCCTGGGTGAAGGCAAGGATCCATGGGGCGGCTACCGTGCCGGCTTCGAAGGCACTACCAGCATCAAGCGTTCTGATTTCGGCAAGATGATGGACCTGGGTCCACAGTCCGACGCGGTTGATCTGTACGTCACCTTTGAAGGTGTGAAAGCGAAGTAATGCTGAGACGGTAGGAGCCGAGCTTGCTCGCGATAGCACCATTGGCAACACCTCCAAAACCGAGGTGAACCCATCGCAGGCAAGCCTTGCTCCTACAGGTTTACGTTAATGCACAAGGCGAACCCATCGCGGGCAAGCCTCGCTCCTACAGGTTTACGTAGTGCATAAAAAAATGCCCCGGATCGTGAGATCAGGGGCATTTTTCATGGCGGGGAAAACTCAGCGATTGCGGGTCAGCAACGCTGGTTTTTCGCCGCGTGGACGGCCTGGCAGTTGATCAAGTTGCTCGGGAGTCGGGAAACGATCGGTTTTCGACTCCTTGTGAATGATCTTCGGCGCTGGACCGCGCGGGTTCTGCACGGCCGGTTCCGAACGTGGCTGCTCGTCACGGGCCGGACGACGGTTGCGGCCTTCTTCGCGACGGGCCTGACCGTCACGTGGAGCGCCGCTGCGTGGACCACTGCGCTTGGCCGGCGGGGTGCCAGTGGTGGCGCCGTCGCTGCTGCGCGGACCGCTTTGGCGACCCTGAGGCTTGCCGCCGGTGCGCGGAGCACCTGCGCCAGCTGTCGTGCCTTGTGCCGGAGCACTCGGACGGCGACCACGGCCCTGAGCCGGTTTGGCTTGAGGGACGTAATCAACGCGGTTACCGAAGTTATCGATATCGTCGTCCAGGAACTCGTCTGGAGCACGGTCAGCCGCGGCAGCGCGTGGCGCCGGACGCTGTTGCTCGCGCGCCGGGGTGCCTTCGCGTGGCTTGTGTTCACGGGCCGGGCGATCGCCACGGCCAGTGGCAGCAGGTTTTTCCTTGCCGCCCTTGTCCTTGCCCTTGTCTTTACGACCGCCGCCACCACCGGTGCCGTTCGGGCCGTCGCCGCGTGGGCCTCGTGGGTTGCGCGGGTTACGCACATCCGGACGTTCGCGAACTTCAGGCTTCTCGGCTTCTACAGCGCTGGAGTCGAAGCCCATCAGGTTGCCATCGGCAATCTTCTGCTTGGTCATGCGCTCGATGCTTTTCAGCAGCTTCTCTTCGTCCGGAGCGACCAGCGAGATCGCCTCGCCCGAACGACCGGCACGGCCCGTACGGCCGATACGGTGCACGTAGTCTTCGTCGACGTTTGGCAGTTCGAAGTTGACCACGTGTGGCAACTGGTCGATATCCAGGCCGCGAGCGGCGATGTCGGTGGCGACCAGGATGCGCACTTCACCGGCCTTGAAGTCGGCCAGGGCTTTGGTGCGAGCGTTCTGGCTCTTGTTACCGTGGATCGCGACGGCGCTGAGGCCGTGTTTGTCCAGGTACTCGGCCAGGCGGTTGGCGCCGTGCTTGGTGCGGGTGAACACCAGCACCTGTTCCCAGGCGCCCGCGGTGATCAGGTGGGCCAGCAGCGAACGCTTGTGGTTGGCCGGCAGCCGGAATACACGCTGTTCGATACGCTCGACCGTGGTGTTCGGCGGCGTGACTTCGATGCGTTCCGGGTTGTGCAGCAGCTTGCCGGCGAGGTCGGTGATGTCCTTGGAGAACGTCGCCGAGAACAGCAGGTTCTGACGCTTGCTCGGCAAACGGGCCAGAACCTTTTTCACGTCATGGACAAAGCCCATGTCGAGCATGCGGTCGGCTTCGTCCAGCACGAGGATTTCCACGTGGGACAAATCGACGCTGCCTTGGCCGGCGAGGTCGAGCAGGCGGCCAGGGCAGGCCACCAGCACGTCAACACCACGGGACATGGCCTGAACCTGCGGGTTCATGCCGACGCCGCCGAAGATGCAGGCGCTGACGAACTTCAGGTCACGGGCATAGACCTTGAAGCTCTCGTGTACTTGAGCCGCGAGTTCGCGGGTAGGGGTCAGGA
>Ga0302169_10000075_pt1 | contig 32165 bp, 26 predicted proteins | sample I_Fen_N1_3_FD_193493 | JGI IMG/M metagenome (GOLD analysis project Ga0302169, IMG submission 193493) | Peat permafrost microbial communities from Stordalen Mire near Abisko, Sweden - I_Fen_N1_3 | ecosystem: Environmental > Terrestrial > Soil > Wetlands > Permafrost | place: Sweden: Abisko...
AGTGCTCCTACGAGCCGATCACCGTTTACTCGGCGCGCTGGATCGAGTGCAGTGACAAGAAGAAGCTCGAGGAATTCTCCAACAAGGCGGTGGAAAACCTGGCATTGGACGGCGGCGGTCACCTGACCTACCTCGCGCCTACGCGAGTCAACCTGGCACTGATGGAAGAGCGCTGGCCGGATGTGAAATTCCGTGCGACCCGTGAGCACCACTAAGCGTTGAGTTGAAACACCCAAAACCCCGTTGCGAAAGCTGCGGGGTTTTTTATTGGGAGGGTCTTCATTGATGTGGAGGTCTCTTCATTTTCGGCGTGGGCACTGTCCTTTGTAGCTGGCTTGCCAGCGAAGGCGACCTGACAGCAGACCTGATTGTCAGGGCGTACGCATTTTCCTGTAGGAGCCGGCTTGCCGGCGATGGCCGCTAACGATAACGCGTGTGGACTGGTTAAACGCGGGGCACTTGAGACCATCGCCAGCAAGCTGGCTCCTACAGGTTTTGCGTTCACAGTGTTTCCAGCGGTTGCGTGAAAGACCTTTTTTGTCCCCGAGGTTCATCGGGGTTAGCGGGTTTGGGTATATCCCTTATTCAAAACCAATCTCTACCACCACGGCATTTCCGCCCAACCGTTAGCGTCCTGTCTGGAGAACCTGGCTGATCGGAACTAGATTTTACTCAGCGCCAGCCAGGCACTTAAGTTTCACCTGCGAAAGGATGGAATCGGCTATGAACAGGTTGCTACGCGTTGTATTGCTGTTAAAGGTATTGGTGATGCTGTCCCTCGGCAGTGCGGCGGTCTGGGCCGAGTGTGGGGGGAACCACGATACTCAGGCGATGAGCGGGCAGAGCGGGCACAGTGGGTTGGTGCTCGCCAAGTCCGAATCCGAGCCGGGTGATCAGGGCCAGGGCGGCGCGGATAACGGTGACGATTCGACCACCGACGAACCGGACTCCGGTGATGAGGAAGGCGATAGCCAGTCGTAGATTGCAGACAAAAGAAAACCCCTTCCACCGGGAATGGAAGGGGTTCGGTCAACACAAACCCTGTGGGAGCGAGCCTGCTCGCGATAGCGGTGTATCAGTCGATAAGAATGTTGACTGAGAGGCCGTCATCGCGAGCAGGCTCGCTCCTGGCGTTTTTTATGCCGCGCCGTCGAGGAATTGCTCGGCGTAGTGGCAAGCCACCTGCCGGCTGTCGAGCAGGCGCAGGGCCGGCTCTTCAGTTTTGCAGCGCTCGGTGGCGTATGGGCAACGCTTGTGGAACGCGCAGCCGGCCGGTGGGTTCAGCGGGTTGGGTAGCTCGCCGACGATCTTGATTTTCGGCTTGTCCGGATCCGGGTGGATGGTCGGTGTCGCCGACAGCAGCGCCTGGGTGTAGGGGTGCAGAGGACGGGTGTAGATGTCTTCCTTGGGGCCCATTTCCACCGGACGGCCGAGGTACATCACCATCACGTGATCGGCGACGTGACGTACCACCGCCAGGTTGTGGGAGATGAACACGTAGGCGGTGTTGAACTCTTGCTGCAGGTCCATGAACAGGTTCAGCACCTGGGCCTGGATCGACACGTCCAGTGCCGAGGTCGGTTCGTCCGCCACCAGTACTTTGGGTTGCAGCATCATGGCGCGGGCGAGGGCGATCCGCTGGCGCTGGCCGCCGGAGAACATGTGCGGATAGCGCTGGTAGTGCTCGGGACGCAAGCCCACCTGCTTCATCATCGCCTGGACTTTCTCGCGACGTTCGGTGGCCGACAGGTTGGTATTGATCAGCAATGGCTCAGCCAGTTGATCACCGATTTTCTGCCGTGGGTTCAGCGACGCGTAGGGGCTCTGGAACACCATCTGTACGTCTTTGCGCAGTTGCTTGCGCTGGGCCTTGTCGGCGCCGGCCACTTCCTGGCCGGCGATTTTCAGGGAACCCGAGGACGGCTCCTCGATCAATGTCAGGGCGCGGGCCAGGGTGGATTTGCCGCAACCCGATTCACCTACGACGGCCAGGGTCTTGCCGGCTTCCAGTTCGAACGACACACCATTGAGGGCGCGAACGGTGGCGTGACCCTTGAACAGGCCACGGGACACTTCGTAGTGACGGGTCAGGTCGCGGGCGGTAAGAACGACGGCCATTACGCCACCTCCTGGTTCAGCGGGTAGAAGCAGCGGGCGAGGCTGTTGCTTTTCGGGTCAAGGGTCGGACGCTGCGCACGGCAGTTGTCCTGCACATACGGGCAGCGCGGCGACAGCAGGCAGCCCTGCGGACGGTCGTAACGACCGGGCACGATGCCCGGCAGGGTCGACAGGCGCGAGGCCCCCAGGCTGTGTTCCGGAATCGCCTTGAGCAGCGCTTCGCTGTACGGGTGCGCCGGGATGTCGAACAACTGAGGCACCTGGCCGACTTCGACCGCTTGACCGGCGTACATCACGCACACGCGCTGGGCGGTTTCGGCCACGACCGCGAGGTCGTGGGTGATCAGTACCAGGCCCATGTTCTGCTCTTTCTGCAACGCCAGCAGCAGGTCCATGATCTGCGCCTGAATCGTTACGTCCAAGGCCGTGGTCGGTTCGTCGGCGATCAGCAGTTTCGGTTCGCCGGCAATGGCCATGGCGATGGCGACACGCTGGCTCATACCACCAGACAGTTGATGCGGGTAGGCGTCCATGCGGCTGGCGGCACCCGGGATTTCAACTTTTTCCAGCAGTTCGATGGCACGCTTGCGCGCGGCCTTGCCGGACATTTTCAGGTGCAGGCGCAGCACTTCTTCGATCTGGAAGCCGACGGTATAGCTCGGGTTCAGCGCGGTCATCGGGTCCTGGAAGACCATGGCCAGGTCTTTGCCGACGATTTGCCGACGCTGACGGTTGCTAAGCTTGAGCATGTTCTTGCCATCGAAATTCAGGGCGTCGGCGGTGACGATCCCCGGATGCTCGATCAGGCCCATCAGCGCCATCATGGTCACGGACTTGCCGGAACCCGATTCGCCAACGATGGCCAGGACTTCGCCCTTGTCCACTTTCAGGTCGAGGCCATCGACCACGGGAACGGCGTTCTTGTCGCCGAAGCGAACGTTGAGATTCTTGATTTCTAACAGTGACATTGGAATCTCCTCAGGCGGCGTTCTTGAGTTTCGGGTCCAGCGCATCGCGCAGGCCGTCACCCATCAAGTTGATTGCCAGCACGCTGAGCAAAATGGTCAAGCCAGGCAGGCTGACGACCCACCAGGCGCGTTCGATGTAGTCGCGGGCCGAGGCCAGCATGGTGCCCCACTCAGGGGTTGGCGGTTGTACGCCAAGGCCGAGGAAGCCCAGTGCGGCGGCATCGAGAATCGCCGAAGAGAAGCTCAGGGTGGCCTGAACGATCAGTGGCGCCATGCAGTTGGGCAGCACGGTCACGAACATCAGGCGCGGCAGGCCGGCACCGGCCAGGCGCGCGGCGGTCACGTAGTCGCGGTTCAGTTCGCCCATCACCGCAGCACGGGTCAGACGAACGTAGGACGGCAGGGACACCACGGCGATGGCGATCACGGTGTTGATCAGGCCAGGGCCGAGGATGGCGACGATCGCCACGGCCAGCAGCAGGGACGGCAGGGCCAGCATGATGTCCATCAGACGCATGATGGTCGGGCCGACCATGCGCGGGAAGAATCCGGCGAACAGACCCAGCAGGATCCCCGGGATCAGCGACATGACAACCGACGACAAGCCGATCAGCAAGGACAGGCGCGAACCCTGGATCAGGCGCGACAGCAAGTCACGACCCAGCTCATCGGTCCCGAGCAGGAACTGCATCTGTCCACCTTCCAGCCAGGCCGGAGGGGTCAGCAGGAAGTCGCGGTATTGCTCGCTCGGGTTATGCGGCGCGACCCACGGGGCGAAGATGGCGCAGAAAATCACCAGCAACATGAACAGCAGGCCGGCGACGGCGCCTTTGTTCTTGGAAAACGCTTGCCAGAATTCTTTGTACGGCGACGGGTACAGCAGGCTTTGATCCGCGGCGGAGGCGGTGGCGGCTACTGAGGAAGTTGGAGTGCTCATGGGTATGGACCTCAGCGCTGATGACGGATGCGTGGATTGGCAAAGCCGTAGAGGATGTCCACTACGAAGTTGACCAGAATCACCAGGCAGGCGATTAACAGGATGCCGTTTTGCACGACCGGGTAATCCCGGGCGCCAATGGCTTCGATCAGCCATTTACCGATCCCCGGCCAGGAGAAGATGGTTTCGGTCAGGACCGCACCGGCCAACAGGGTGCCGACTTGCAGGCCGACCACCGTCAGCACCGGAATCAGCGCGTTACGCAGACCGTGCACGAACACCACGCGTGACGGCGACAGGCCTTTGGCGCGGGCGGTGCGGATGTAGTCCTCACGCAGCACTTCGAGCATCGACGAACGGGTCATCCGCGCGATCACCGCCAGCGGGATTGTGCCGAGCACGATGGCCGGCAGGATCAGGTGGTGCAGGGCGTCGAAGAAGGCACTGACGTCATCGGCCAGCAACGTATCGATGAGCATGAAGCCGGTGCGCGGCTCGATGTCGTACAGCAGGTCGATTCGCCCGGAAACCGGGGTCCAGCCCAGGGATACCGAGAAGAACATGATCAGGATCAGGCCCCACCAGAAGATCGGCATCGAGTATCCCGCGAGGGAGATACCCATGACCCCATGATCGAACAGGGACCCTCGCTTGAGTGCCGCGATCACCCCGGCCAGAAGGCCCAGGATGCCGGCGAACAACAGGGCGGCCATGGACAGCTCCAGGGTCGCGGGGAAGAGAGAGGTGAACTCGGTCCAGACGCTCTCACGGGTACGCAGGGACTCCCCGAGATCGCCGTGGGCCAGTTTGCCGATGTAATCCAGGTACTGGGCATACAGGGGTTTGTTCAGACCTAGGCGTTCCATTGCCTGAGCGTGCATTTCCGGGTCGACTCTGCGTTCGCCCATCATGACTTCCACAGGGTCGCCAGGGATCATGCGAATCAACGCGAAAGTCAGCAAGGTGATGCCGAAGAATGTGGGGATCAATAACCCCAGTCGGCGGGCAATAAAACTAAACATCGTGTGGTGTACCTCATCAGCCGGTTAGGCGTGCCCGGCACGCCTGGGTTCAGGAATGCCGGGAGTTTCTTATCTACTTCACCTGGGTGGTGGCGAAGTTATTCGTGGTGAGCGGGCTAATGTGATAACCCTCTACGTTGTTGCGCATTGCTGTAAACATTCTAGTGTGCGCCATGCTGATCCACGGCTGGTCTTGATTAAAAATAACCTGGGCCTGCTCGTACAAGGCGGCACGCTCGGCGGGGTCGGTTTTTTCGCGGGCCTGGTCTATCAGTGCCTGGAATTTGTCATTGCACCAGCGGGCGTAGTTTTCGCCGTTCTTTGCAGCTTCGCAGCTGAGCATAGGTGTCAGGAAGTTATCCGGGTCGCCGTTATCGCCCGCCCATCCGGCGGAAACCATATCGTGCTCGCCGTTTTTCGCGCGCTTGAGCATTTCGCCCCATTCCATCACGCGGATGTCGATCTTGATCCCGACCTTGGCCAGGTCAGCCTGCATCATTTGCGCGCCAAGCATCGGGTTCGGGTTGGTCGGGCCGCCACCGTTGCGGGTGAACAAGGTGAATGTCGTACCTTCAGGTACGCCGGCTTCCTTGAGCAGGGCGCGGGCCTTGTCCAGATCGTGGGCCGGGTTCTTCAGGCTGTGGTTGTAACCCAGCAGGGTGTCAGGGTACGGGTTGACCGCCGCTGTCGCATTGCCTTTGCCAAACAGGGCGTTGACATAGGCTTCCTTGTCGAAGGCGATGTCGATGGCTTTACGCACACGCACGTCACTCATGTATTTGTGCGTGGTGTTCATGGCGACGTACGAAACGGTCATGGCGTTCAGTTCGTCGACCTTCAGGTTCGGGTCCTTCTTGATGCTCGGGATGTCATCCGGCTTCGGATACAGCGCGACCTGACACTCGTTGGCCTTGAGCTTCTGCAGGCGCACGTTGTTGTCGGTGGCGATGGCCAGGATCAATGCCTCGGCCGGCGGCTTGCCACGGAAGTAGTCCGGGTTGGCCTTGAAGCGAACCTGGGCGTCCTTGTTGTAGCGCTGGAAGACGAACGGACCGGTGCCGACCGGCTTGTTGTTCAGGTCGGCGGTCTTGTTGGCCTTGAGCAACTGGTCGGCGTACTCGGCCGGGTAGATTGACGAGAAGGCCATGGCGATGTCGGCCAGGAACGGCGCTTCACGGCGGGTCAGGGTGAACTTGACCGTGTTGTCGTCGACTTTCTCGACGCTTTTGAGCAGTTCCTTGAAGCCCATGCTTTCAAAGTACGGGAAGCCCACGCTCGACAGTTTGTGCCATGGGTGGTTCGGGTCCAGTTGACGCTGGAAGCTCCAGACCACGTCGTCGGCATTCATGTCGCGGGTCGGTTTGAAGTATTCGGTGGTGTGAAACTTGACGCCCTTGCGCAGGTGGAACGTGTAGCTCAGGCCGTCCTCGCTGATGTCCCAGGACTCCGCCAGTGCCGGAATCACTTCGGTGGTGCCGGGCTTGAAGTCAGCCAGGCGGTTGAAGATGGTTTCGGCCACTGCATCGGCGGTGACTGCAGTTGTGTACTGGACCATATCGAAGCCTTCGGGGCTGGCTTCGGTACAGACCACCAGGGGTTTGGCCGACACGCCAACCGCGACACTCAGCAACGCGGCGGCGATGGCCGCACGTAGGGGAAGCATTTTCATCAAGAACCCTCTGCAATCGGTTGATCAGGAAACCCGATGGCTGGCTTCTCAGGAGCCAGCCGTCGGGCAGGCGTGTTTACAGAATGTTGAACGGAACCGTGGTCACGAGACGGAACTCGTTGATGCTGCCGTCAGCCTGGTTTTGGCTGGCACGGTGCGCGGTGTAGGTCGCGCGAACGGTGGTGGCCTTCAGCGGACCGCTTTGTACGGCGTAGGAAGCGCCGATGCCGTATTCGTAATGGGTTTCGCCATCCATCGACTGAATGCCGTCGTAACCCTTGCCCGCTACACCACCGTTGCCGGTGTAGTGAGTGCCGTCGATGCCCCAGCCGCGAGCCTGGTAGATGTTGAACTTCAGGCCTGGCACGCCGTATTCGGCCATGTTCAGACCGTAGGCAATCTGGAACGATTTTTCGTTCGGGCCGTTGAAGTCCGACAGCAGGGAGTTGGCCAGGTAGATGCCGTTGGTTTCGTGCAGGTAGTCGAAGTACTCGTTACCGTTCACTTCCTGGTACGAGAAGGTGAGGCTATGAGCCTGGTGAGCCAGGCCCAGCGACAGGGAGTAGGTGTCGTTGTCGATTTTGCCGATCAACGCCTTACCTTCGTCCTTGGTCTTGTAGTAGTTCAAACCGGTGGTCAGGCTCAGGACCTGGCTATCGCCCAGCACGTGGCTGGCGCCGAAGTAGTATTGGTTCCAGATGTCTTCGGCCTGGGTGGCCCAGAGGCTGGTGGTCAGGCTGGCAAACGGGGTGTAGGTGAGACCGCCGGTGTAGACGTGGTCGGTTTCAACGATGCCGTTGGCGTATTCGGTACGGAATTTACGCTGGCTTTCTTCGGTACGTGGTGAGTTGCGATCGAACGTGGCCAGGTCGAAAGCCAGGTTGTTCAGCTCTTCGCTGTGGATCGCCACACCTTCGAAACTCGAAGGCAGCGCACGGTTGCCGATAACGTCGACCATCGGGCTGCTGAAGTTCATGCGGCCAGCGGTCAGGGTGGTGTTGGAGACACGGGCCTTGACGTTGGCCAGGCCCAATTTGCTCCACTGGCCTTGAGCGTCACCGCCTTCGGTGGTCAGGGTACGGTTGTTGCCCGCGCCTGGGCGTGTGCCCGGTGCGCCGCCGTTATTGGAGGCCAGGTCCTTGCGGTCCCGATCCAGTGCGATGGCGTTGTAGGCTGCCACTTCAGTGCTGAAACCGACAGTGCCTTCGGTGAAGCCCGAGTTGTACTTGACGATGGTGCCCTGAACCCAGTTGATCCGGCGGTCGGTCGGGGTCGAAACGCCGTCCTTCTTGTACTGGAACTTGCCACCGCGTTGCAGTTGCTCGTTGGCGTACCAGTTACGGGTAGTGCCGCTAATCGACTGGCCTTCGAGAAAACCAGTGGCGTCGCTTTGAGCATTCTTCTCATTCACAGTAACCGGGGTGTAGGCCTGGCTCTGGGGTTCTGCGTACGCCGTGGCGGTAACGCTGCTGATGGCCAAGGCCAGTATCGCGGTGCTGCTCAGTTTCATGGGTAAAGCTCCTTACTTTCTTTTTTTATGCCGTTCTTTTTTGATGAGCCGGCTATTTGCTTTGGAACTCAATGCACGCATCGCAAACGTTTGCTGTACGCCTTATGGGCGAATTACGGCAACACGCTTGCGTGAGGGCGCAAGGCGCCCCCGGCGATGTAGCTACACGGTTTTACTTTTCGATGCTGACACCCGAGAAGACGTTGCGACCGAACGGGCTCACCTTGAACCCTTCGATTTTGGCGCTCAACGGTTGGTTGACCGTCGAGTGGGCGACTGGCGTGATCGGCACTTGCTGCTTGAGCAACTGCTGCGCCTGTTTGTAAAGCTCGGTGCGCTGGTCATGGTCGGTCACGACCTTGGCCTGCTTGATCAGCTTGTCGTAAGCCGGATCGCACCACATGGAGTAGTTGTTGCCACCAATGGCATCGCAGCTGTAGAGCGTGCCGAGCCAGTTGTCCGGGTCACCGTTGTCACCGGTCCAGCCGATCAGGCTGATGTCGTGCTCGCCATTCTTGGTGCGCTTGATGTATTCGCCCCATTCGTAGCTGACGATCTTGACCTTGAGACCGATCTTCGCCCAGTCAGCCTGGAGCATTTCGGCCATCAACTTGGCGTTGGGGTTGTACGGTCGCTGAACCGGCATGGCCCACAGGGTGATCTCGGTACCTTCTTTCACGCCGGCAGCCTTGAGCAATTCTTTGGCTTTTTCCGGGTTGTAGGCGGCGTCCTTAATGGTGTCGTCGTAGGACCATTGGGTCGGCGGCATGGCGTTGACGGCCAGTTGTCCTGCGCCCTGGTAAACGGCGTTGAGAATGCCTTGCTTGTTCACCGCCATGTCCAGTGCCTGGCGCACTTCAAGCTGGTCGAACGGTTTGTGGCGCACGTTGTAGGCGATGTAGCCGAGGTTGAAGCCGGGTTTCTCGATCAACTGCAGCTTCGGGTCGCTTTTCAGTGCGGTCACATCGGCAGGGCGCGGGTGCAGGGTGATCTGGCACTCATTGGCCTTGAGTTTCTGCACGCGTACCGACGCATCGGTGTTGATGGCGAAGATCAGGTTGTCGAGCTTGACCCGGCTCGGGTCCCAGTACTGCTTGTTGCCGGTGTAACGGATATTCGAGTCTTTCTGGTAGCTCTTGAATACGAACGGCCCGGTGCCGATCGGTTTCTGGTTGATGTCGCTCGGCTTGCCTTCGGTTAGCAGCTTGTTGGCGTACTCGGCGGAAAGGATGGCGGCGAAGCTCATGGCGATGTTCTGGATGAACGCGGCGTCGACGCTGTTAAGCGTCATGACCACGGTCAGCGGCCCGGTCTTTTCGACCTTGGCGATGTTCTTGTTCAGGCTCATGCCGTTGAAATATGGAAATTCGGTCGGGTAAGCCTTACGGAAAGGGTGTTGCGGATCGAGCATGCGGTTGAATGTGAACAGCACATCATCGGCGTTGAAGTCACGAGTCGGTGTGAAGTACTTGGTCGTGTGAAACTTCACCCCGGGACGAAGGTGAAAGGTGTACGTGAGGCCGTCCTCGGAAATATCCCAACTCGTGGCCAGGCCCGGTACGACATTGGTCGCGCCTTTTTCGAACTCTGCCAGGCGGTTGTACAGCGGCTCGGCGGCGTCATTATCCGTCGCGGTCGTGTACTGCGCGGTGTCGAAGCCAGCAGGACTGCCTTCGGAGCAGAACACCAGGCTGTTGTTGGCGGCCTGGCTCATGGAAGTGGCGGCCAACAGGCCGGAGCCCAGCAGTGCGGATAAAACCAAGGTATGGCGCATAACGCTCCCTCTCGTTCAGTGTTTTGACAATGAGCCGTCGTCCCGTCCGCGGACGTGGAGGCCTCACTGGTTTCAAGCCATGGCGTGCATCAGAAAAACCGATGACCCACGCATAAGCTGGTCGGATCCCGACGGTATGAATCGTGGGCCCGGCAGTAAATGCGTAGAGTCCGAAAGACTCGTAGGAAATGACGACGCGTCCTAAAGGACTGCTGTAGTTAGCAGACGATTTGGATGTAGGCGGATTCCTGCTTTCTCGGGTAATACGGCAATGGCGACGTCAAAAACGTCGCCATTGACGGACCTTATTTGCTGACGCTGACACCGTAGAAGGAGTTCAAGCCAAACGGGCTGATCTTGAAATCCTGCACTTCGGCGCGCATGGGTTGGAACACCGTCGAGTGAGCGATAGGTGTCATTGGAGTCTGGTCTTTCAGAATGTGTTGAGCCTGTTTGTACAGCTCGGTGCGCTTGGCCTGATCCGAGGTGCGCTTGGCTTGCTTGACGATGTCGTCAAACGGCTTGTAGCACCACTTGGAGAAGTTGTTGCCTTCCAGCGAGTCGCATCCGAACAGCACGTTCAGCCAGTTGTCCGGATCACCATTGTCACCGCTCCAGCCAATCAGCATTGCCTGGTTTTCGCCACCTTTGGAACGCTTGATGTACTCGCCCCACTCGTAGCTCTGGATCTTGACCTTGAGGCCGATCTTGGACCAGTCGGACTGCAGCATTTCTGCCATCAGCTTGGCGTTCGGGTTGTATGGACGCTGTACCGGCATCGCCCAGAGCACGATTTCGGTGCCCTCTTTAACGCCCGCTTCCTTGAGCAGCTCTTTGGCTTTCTCGGGGTTGTACGGTGCATCCTTGATGGTGGTGTCGTAGGACCACTGGGTCGGCGGCATGGCGTTGACGGCCAATTGGCCGGCGCCCTGGTACACGGAGTCGATGATCTGTTGCTTGTTGACGGCCATGTCCAGCGCCTGGCGAACCTTCAGGTCGGCCAGCGGGTTTGCCTCGGTCTGACCCTTGACCTTGGGCATCACGTTGTAGGCGATGTAACCCAGGTTGAAACCAGCCTGGTCTGGCAGCTTCAGGGTCTTGTCTTCGCGCAGCGCCTTCAGGTCGGCCGGACGCGGGAACAGAGTGACCTGGCACTCATTCTTCTTCAGCTTCTGGATGCGTACCGACGGGTCGGTGGTGATGGCGAAGATCAGGTTGTCGATCTTGACGTCTTCAGGCTTCCAGTAGTCCTTGTTCCCGGTGTAGCGGATGTTGGAGTCTTTCTGGTAGCTCTTGAACACGAACGGACCCGTGCCGACCGGCTTCTGGTTGATGTCGGCGGTCTTGCCTTCCTTGAGCAGCTGGGCAGCGTACTCGGCGGACTGGATCGAGGCGAAGCTCATGGCCATGTTCTGGATGAACGCGGCATCGACGTCTTTGAGGGTGAACTTGACAGTGTGGTCGTCGACTTTATCGATCTTGGTGATGTTGGTGTCCATCCCCATGTCGGTGAAGTACGGGAATTCGGTCGGATACGCTTTGCGGAACGGGTCATCCTTGTTAATCATGCGATTAAAGGTGAACAGCACGTCGTCGGCGTTGAACTCACGAGTCGGCTTGAAGTACGGGGTGGTGTGGAACTTGACGCCGTCACGCAGGTGGAAGGTGTAGGTCAGGCCGTCATCGGAGACGTCCCACTTGGTCGCCAGCCCAGGAACTACGGCGGTGCCGCCGCGCTCGAACTGGGTCAAACGGTTGAACATGGTCTCGGCTGAGGCGTCGAAGTCGGTTCCGGTGGTGTATTGACCCGGATCGAAACCGGCCGGGCTCCCTTCGGAGCAGAACACCAGGTTAGTCGCAGCTTGGGCGAAAGGCGCGGCCGCTAATAAGCCGGCACCTAATAGAAACGGAATGACCGCGTGTTTAAGCATGGTGGCCTCATGATTTGTTGTCATTTTTTGATTTTGAGGACGACCTCGTGAGTCGTGCCTGCGGATACTTATGCAGGGGCCATACCCAATGCAAGATCCAGAGTGACTACAAGCCTTAAACAGTGGCACGAACGTACCTTAATGTCGCATATGTATAAAATTTGACGCATTTGACCGTTTGCGCGGTGTTTTTATCGTGCTAGCGGCGCCCCTTTTTGGTGCGTTAAGGCCTTGGCGGCGCCCGTGGGTGGGGCGAGGTGTTACCTATTTATACCCCTGTCCCTCAGTGGGGGCAGGGGTAAATGGGAGCCATTATTGTTGCCAGGCTCATGAGCAAGTTGTACGAAGTGCAACTGCTATAGTTGTCTGGGTATTCCTGTTTATTTCCAGAATCAGCATAGACGTCGGTTTGCAAAAAAAAAGGCGATCACTTGAATGATCGCCTTTTTTGCCTACCGGTTATGAATCAAGGCATCAGCACTTCAATCGAACCGTCGGCTGTCATGCTGACCTGGCTGGTGCCCGCTTCCACTTCCGGCGTGACCGGAGCGGCGTCCATGCTGGCAGCTTTCATCATCATCGGTGCGCGCATGTACGGTTGTGGATAGCCGTTGCTGTTGAGGTTCAGGTTGACGATCTTGTAACCCTTGCCCCCCAGTGCATCAGTGGCCAGTTGGGCGCGGGCCTTGAACGCGGTCACGGCGTCCTTGAGCAGGGCGTCTTCGCTGGCCTTGCGGGTTGGCGTGGCAATGGCGAAGTCCATGCCGCCCATCTTCAGGTCGGTGAGCAGTTCGCCGGTGAGTTTCGACAGTGCGGCGAAGTCCGGGCTTTCCAGGCGCAGCTCGGCGCGTTCACGCCAGCCAGTGATTTTTTGACCCTTGGTGTCATAGATCGGGTAGCTGTTGCGGCTGCCCTGGCGCAAAGTGATGTCCTTGACCTGTTTGGCCTGGGCCAGCGCCTTGTTCATGGTGGTGCTGACATCGGCGGCAAGTTTGGCCGGGTCACTGTTTTGTTCTTCGGTGTAGAGGGTCACGATCATCAGGTCGCGAGCCACTTCCTGACTGACTTCGGCGCGCAGTGAAATCTGGTTGTAATGAAGCTCGTCGGCCGCCAGGGCCGGGAGGCTGGCGATCGCGCCAATGCTCAGGGCGAGGAGGGCGGCGCTGCGGCGGAATGTGTGCATGAAAGCTCCTTGGAAGGGTGCGCAGGGCTCTGTTCCGGGCCTGCGTGAAACCATCAGACTCTAGCCTCTATGATCCGGTTCGCACAGTTACAACTTCTATACAGATACACATGCCCCCTGTAGGAGCGAGCCTGCTCGCGATGAACCTGAGAGCACCGAGGGGTGCCAGGTTCCCAGCGTCACCGTTGACGACCATCGCGAGCAGGCTCGCTCCTGCATGTGGCCGTTTGCCGCACTTTTTCCTGTCAGCCCCCGCGCTTGGTTATACTCCCGGCGATCCGCCTGGAGCGCTCATCAGGAGAGCTCATGCTCGCCCCCGTTCAAATTACCTCCGCAACTCGCCAGAATCTCTGGCGGCTGACGTTCATCCGCACTTTAGTGTTGGCCGCCCAGGCCGGCTCCGTGGGCCTGGCCTACTGGTTTGAATTGCTGCCGTTGCCCTGGTTCCAGCTGGCGGCGACCCTCGGTTGCTCGATGCTGTTGTGTGCGTTCACGGCGATTCGCCTGCGTACGTCATGGCCGGTGACAGAACTCGAATACGCCTTGCAACTGGCCTGCGACCTGTTTATCCACAGTGCCTTGCTGTACTTTTCGGGCGGCTCGACCAACCCGTTCGTGTCTTATTACCTGGTGCCACTGACCATCGCGGCCGTGACATTGCCGTGGCGTTATTCGGTGATCCTGTCCGGTATCGCGTTGACGATGTACACCCTGTTGCTGGCGCGCTTTTATCCGTTGCAGACCTTCCCGATCGCTCGGGAAAACCTGCAGGTTTACGGGATGTGGCTGAGTTTTGCCCTCGCCGCGGCGGTCATCACCTTCTTCGCCGCGCGCATGGCCGAAGAGTTGCGCCGTCAGGAAGAACTGCGCGCCATTCGCCGCGAAGAAGGACTGCGCGACCAGCAATTGCTGGCCGTGGCCACCCAGGCGGCCGGCGCCGCCCATGAACTGGGTACGCCACTGGCGACCATGAGCGTGTTGCTCAAGGAAATGCGCCAGGATCACCACGACCCGATGCTGCAGGACGACCTGAGCGTGCTGCAGGATCAGGTCAAGCTGTGCAAAGAGACCTTGCAACAACTGGTGCGCGCCGCCGAAGCCAATCGCCGCCTGGCCGTGGAGATGCAGGACGTCACCGACTGGCTCGATGAGGCACTGAACCGCTGGCACCTGATGCGCCCGGAAGCCAGCTATCGCTTCCAGCGCCTGGGTCAAGGCAAGGTGCCGCGCATGGCTCCACCGCCGGACCTGACCCAGGCCCTGTTGAATTTGCTGAACAACGCCGCCGATGCCTGTCCCGAGGGCCTGCAAGTGACGCTGGACTGGGATGCGGATAACCTGACGATCAGCATTCGCGACCACGGAGCCGGTGTACCGCTGGCCATCGCCGAGCAGATTGGCAAGCCATTTTTTACCACCAAGGGCAAAGGTTTCGGCCTGGGCCTGTTTTTGAGCAAGGCCAGCGTGACACGCGCCGGCGGCTCAGTGAAACTCTACAGTCATGAGGAAGGCGGCACGCTCACCGAGCTGCGCCTGCCCCGTGTCGCCCGAGGAGACGAACATGAGTGACGATATCCAGGTTGAAGGCGAAGAACTGCCGCATTTGCTGTTGGTCGACGACGATGCAACCTTTACCCGCGTGATGGCCCGCGCCATGGCCCGCCGTGGTTTTCGCGTCAGCACCGCCGGCTCTGCCGAAGAAGGCCTGACCATCGCCCAGGCCGACTTGCCGGATTACGCCGCGCTGGACCTGAAAATGGACGGCGACTCGGGCCTGGTCTTGCTGCCCAAGCTGCTGGAACTGGACCCGGAAATGCGCGTGGTGATCCTCACCGGTTATTCGAGCATCGCCACCGCCGTTGAGGCGATCAAGCGCGGTGCCTGCAATTACCTGTGCAAACCGGCCGACGCCGACGACGTGCTGGCAGCCCTGCTGTCCGAGCACGCCGACCTCGACACGCTGGTGCCGGAAAACCCGATGTCGGTGGACCGTTTGCAGTGGGAGCACATTCAGCGCGTGCTGACCGAGCACGAAGGCAACATTTCCGCCACGGCCCGCGCCTTGGGCATGCACCGCCGAACCCTGCAGCGCAAACTGCAGAAACGTCCGGTGCGCCGCTGAACGGGCGCTGAACGATCATCGCCACCCCTCGCGATAACCCGAGCCGATCAACTATGATCGGTTCGTGTGTGTTCTTTTCTCTATCGAGCCTTATCCATGAATCAGAACGCTGAATATTCCGCGGTCAACGATGCCGTGCGCGAGCAGTTTTTCCGCAAGGTCTGGGCGATGATCACGCCTTACTGGCGCAGTGAAGAGAAGGTCAAGGCCTGGACGTTGCTGATCGCCGTGATTGCCTTGTCGCTGATCAGCGTGGGGATCTCGGTGTGGTTCAACACTTGGTACAAGGACTTCTATAACGCCTTGCAAAAGAAAGATGAAGCGGCGTTCTGGCAGCTGATTCTGTATTTCTGCGCGATTGCGGCCGTGGCGATTGTGGGGGCGGTGTACCGGCTCTATTTGACGCAGATGCTGACCATCCGCTGGCGAGCGTGGCTGACTGAGAAACACTTTGCCCGTTGGCTTGGCAACAAAAACTATTACCAGCTGGAGCAGGGCGGTTACACCGATAACCCGGACCAGCGGATTTCCGAAGACCTCAACAACTTCACTTCGAACACCCTGGAACTGGGCATTGGGTTGCTTCGCAACATTGTCAGTCTGGTGTCGTTCTCGATCATTCTGTGGGGCGTGTCGGGCAGTATTGAAGTGTTTGGTTTTACCATTCCCGGCTATATGTTCTGGTGTGTGCTGGTCTATGCCGTGGTCGGTAGCTGGCTGACGCACTTGATCGGTCGTCGCTTGATCGGCCTGAGCAACCAACAACAACGCTTTGAAGCCGACCTGCGTTTCTCCATGGTCCGGGTTCGCGAGAATGCCGAAAGTATTGCGCTTTACAACGGCGAACCGAACGAAAATCGTCGTTTGAGCAGTCGCTTCGGCATGGTCTGGCACAATTTCTGGGACATCATGAAAGTGTCCAAGCGACTGACTTTCTTTACGGCCGGCTACACTCAGGCTGCGATCATTTTCCCCTTCATGGTCGCGGCGCCGCGCTACTTCGCTGGCAAGATCGAACTCGGTGAATTGATGCAAATCAGTTCGGCGTTCGGCAATGTTCAAGAGAGTTTCAGCTGGTTTATCAATGCGTACCAGAACCTCGCTTCATGGCGCGCCACCTGTGATCGTCTGCTGAGTTTCCGTCAGGCCATGACCGACAACGAAGAGCGTGAGCCGGCCATCGACGTACAGAATCAGGGCGATGAACTGAAGATCCACAACCTCGGCCTCGATCTGGCGGACGGTCGTCACCTGCTGACCAACGCCAACATGGCGGTGGAAGAGGGCGATCGCGTGATGCTCAGCGGTCGTTCCGGCAGCGGCAAGTCGACCTTGCTGCGCGCGATGGGGCACCTGTGGCCAGCCGGCCACGGCAGTATCCGACTGCCATCGGCGCGTTACCTGTTCCTGCCGCAAAAGCCGTACTTGCCGATTGGCACCTTGCGTGAGGCGCTGAGTTATCCACAGGCCGGCGATACCTATCCGCAGGAACGCTACGTCCACGTGCTGGAAGCCTGCCGTTTGCCACATCTTGTTGGACGTCTGGATGAAGCGAACCACTGGCAGCGCATGCTTTCGCCAGGTGAGCAGCAACGTTTGGCGTTTGCCCGGGCGCTGCTGTATGCACCGCAATGGCTGTACATGGACGAAGCGACCTCGGCGATGGATGAAGAGGACGAAGCGTCGCTGTATCAGGCGTTGATCGATGAAATACCGGGGCTGAGCATTGTCAGCGTCGGGCATCGAAGCAGCCTGAAACGATTCCACCCACGGCATGTTCGTATCGAGAATGGCCATTTGGTGGACCAAACCGTGACCGCCTGAACACCGCAATCCCTGTAGGAGCCAGTGTGGCGAGGGGGCTTGCCCCCGTTGGACTGCGCAGCAGTCCCCAGCATTTTTGAATTTTTTTGGGGGCCGCTCCGCGACCCAACGGGGGCAAGCCCCCTCGCCACACAAGACTCATCACCACAGGCTCGCTCCCACACGGGGAGCGGTGTTCAACCCAACGGTGATCGTACAACCGCGTTGAGCTATGATGCGGTTTCAGCCGAATTTTCGAGACAGATGTTCACCATGGAAAACCCGATCGACGCACCACGCCTCCCTCGCAAGCGCCGCAGCCTCGCACAGGAATTGGTGACGGTGCTGTCCGAGCAGATCCGCGACGGTCACCTCAAGCGCGGCGACAAATTGCCCACCGAGTCGGCGATCATGGATGCCCATGGCGTCAGCCGCACGGTGGTGCGCGAAGCGATTTCCCGTTTGCAGGCGGCCGGGCAGGTTGAAACCCGCCATGGCATCGGCACTTTCGTGCTCGATACCCCGAGCCCGAGCGGTTTCCGCATCGACCCGGCGACGGTGGTCACCTTGCGTGACGTGTTGGCGATTCTGGAGTTGCGCATCAGCCTCGAAGTGGAGTCCGCCGGCCTCGCCGCGCAACGCCGCAGCGACGACCAACTGGGTTTGATGAGAGCCGCGCTGGACGCCCTTAACGAAAGCGCTTCGCATGCCAGTGATGCGGTCGCCTCGGACTTCCAGTTCCACCTGCAAATTGCGCTGGCGACCGGTAACCGCTACTTCACCGACATCATGACCCACCTCGGCACCAGCATCATTCCGCGCACGCGGCTGAACTCGGCGCGCCTGGCCCATGACGACCAGCAGCACTACATGAATCGCCTGAGCCGTGAGCACGAAGAGATTTACGACGCCATTGCCCGCCAGGATTCCGATGCGGCGCGGGCGGCGATGCGCTTGCACCTGACCAACAGCCGCGAGCGGTTGCGTCATGCGCATGAAGAGGCTGAGGCGCAGCGGGGCTAGTTTTCCGGTTCGGAGCTTTCTGCTGTCTGCTGGAATGCCATCGCGAGCAAGCTCGGCTCCCACAGTGTCTTGTGTGCGTTCACACGGTTGTGATCGACGCAAAACCTGTGGGAGCCGAGCTTGCTCGCGATAGGGCCAGTAGCCTCGGTACTAAATTGTCAGACTGAACGCAGGATCGACCGATCCACCCTCACCGCCAATCCAGCCACTCCAGGCTTGGCGTCAAACACCACATCCCCACGTTCATTCACCACCGCCCGGGCAATCACCCCGCCCTTGGACAACAACTCCAGCGGCGCGCCGTTCATTGATTGGCCCGAAGCCAGTTCCAGTTTCAATTTGATCGTCATCGTGGATCTCCTTATCAGGCAACGTTGCCGGTGGGTGAGTAGTCCTTGAGCAGCAAGTAAGTGCTCCAGCCCCACCAGTCGTCGACGGTGGCGGTGTCGTTCAGGTTATTGACGTCCTTGCGTCGCAGCACCTTGCTGCCCTCAACCCTGAACAATGGCGAAAAATTGCCCGCGGGGTTCAGCACGGCTTGCAGGTCCGGCAACTTTTTCAAGGCGCTGAAATTGCTCGGCGAAGGAGCGACTCCGCTGAGGTACGCCGCGAAGATCTCATCCGCAGACAGTTGAACCGCTTGATTGACCTGCACGCGATTGGCGCTGTCGATCGCGTCGAAGTAGCGTTTGTCGCCATACGCGCGCCATTGATCGCCGTTGCCATTGCGCACATTGAGGCCGAACTTGCTGTCTTCGTCATGCATGAAGCGGGTGATCAACGAGCCCAGGTCGCTGGGTGTGACCACCGCCGCCAACTGCTTGCGCGGTACACGCAGGTGACCCGCAGAAAACAGGTCAGTCAGGTAGTGATCAGCAAAAGCATTCATCGCGTAGGCGATTTCCAGCTGTTTTTCATCACCACTGTTTTTCGCCAGCACGGCTTGCTGCACCGCCGCAGTGTGGCCTGCGATGTAGGCCGCCAGGGCTCCTTCGGCAAAGTGGTCGGTATTGTTGGCGGCCAGCTTCAGATAACGCCCCAACGGAAACAGTGCCGAGACGAAACTGCCGCCGCCGGTAATCTTGTTCCACTCCTCCGACAACGTATCTCCGAGCGCGTCATAGGCTTCATGGGGCTGTTTTCCGTCCTGGATCGCCTGTTTCACGGCGGCGATTTCCTTTTGCATGACCCCGAGAATCAGCTTGGCCTCGGCATTTGCGGCCGGCAGCACCGCCAGCGAGTTGAACGCGTTGGTAAAGCGCTGGATTCGGTCCGGGGCGGTGGCGCCTTCGCTGATCGGTTGCTCGGGAATTCCGTAGAAATCCCCGCCCAACGCAACGACCTGGCCGTAGGTCAGTGCCATCCCGTTGGGCAAATGCAGTTCGACCTGTGAGGCCGGGATCGCCGGGGCATCCTTGATGAAACGCAGCAGCGTGCTATCGCCGATAGCCGTGTGTTCACCACCCTCGAACCTCAGCTGCGGCTTGCCATTCAAGGCATGACCGGAAGGGGAGGCGGACGGTTGCGGTGCGTGGTTGTGCGGTGTGCCCAAGTGCAGCACCAGCGACTCATGGCCGCTGATGGCAATGCCATGCTCACTGAAAAGCTCATCGAAAACGGCAATGACCTGCTTGGGATTTTCTTGCAATTGAGTACGTAGACCTGACATTTCTAGCTCCTTGATATGTCGTAGGCAGATTTCAACTAACTGTATGCATATACAGTTAAATGGATCGTAGCCGAGAAATTTCCTACGTCAAGGAAAGAACCTGTCCTACATAAAAATGCAGACGGCGATGAAATGCAGTTGACGGTTATTATTTAAGTTGTACGATGACCTACAACTCGGCGAAAGCTGAACGGTTTCCTCACACACACATACGTTGCTACCCAGGGTGTTCGAATAATGAATCCACAAGAACTGAAGTCCATCCTCTCTTCCGGCCTGTTGTCTTTCCCGGTCACCGATTTCAATGCTCAGGGCGATTTCCATCGCGCGGGCTACATCAAACGTCTCGAATGGCTGGCCCCATACGGCGCCACGGCGTTGTTCGCCGCAGGCGGCACCGGTGAGTTCTTCTCTCTGGCGGCCAGCGAATATTCGGAAATCATCAAGACTGCCGTCGACACCTGCGAAACCAGCGTGCCGATTCTGGCCGGCGTGGGCGGTTCGCCCCGTCAAGCCATTGAGTACGCACAGGAAGCCGAGCGCCTGGGCGCCAAAGGCCTGTTGCTGCTGCCACACTACCTGACCGAAGCCAGCCAGGACGGCGTTGCCGCCCACGTTGAAGCCGTGTGCAAATCGGTAAAAATCGGCGTGGTGGTTTACAACCGTAACGTCTGCCGCCTGACCGCTCCTTTGCTGGAACGTCTGGCCGAGCGCTGCCCGAACCTGATCGGCTACAAGGATGGTTTGGGCGATATCGAACTGATGGTGTCGATCCGTCGTCGCCTCGGCGATCGCTTCAGCTACCTGGGTGGCTTGCCGACCGCCGAAGTCTATGCCGCAGCCTACAAGGCCCTGGGCGTGCCGGTTTACTCCTCGGCGGTGTTCAACTTCATCCCGAAAACCGCGATGGATTTCTACCACGCCATCGCTCGCGAAGATCACGCCACCGTCGGCAAGATCATCGACGACTTCTTCCTGCCATACCTGGACATCCGTAACCGCAAAGCCGGTTATGCGGTGAGCATCGTCAAGGCCGGGGCAAAAATTGCCGGTTATGACGCAGGTCCTGTGCGTGCGCCGCTGACCGATCTGACCGCTGAAGAGTACGAAATGCTCGCCGCGCTGATCGACAAGCAAGGTGCGCAGTAACACACCCGATTAAACAAGGCCGCTGAGTGATCAGCGGCTTTTTGCGTGAGGAGAATTGTTGTGGCAGATGCAAAGCGTTTCGATAACTACATCAACGGTGAATGGGTGGCGGGCAGTGATTACTGCGCCAACATCAACCCGTCCGAACTGACCGACACCATCGGTCACTACGCCAAAGCCGATCTGGCTCAAGTGCACGCCGCCATCGACGCCGCTCGCGCCGCGTTCCCGGCCTGGTCGACTTCGGGCATTCAGGCACGTCACGATTCGCTGGATAAAGTCGGTACTGAAATCCTCGCCCGTCGCGAAGAGCTCGGCACCTTGCTGGCCCGTGAAGAAGGCAAGACCCTGCCTGAAGCCATCGGCGAAGTGACCCGCGCCGGTAATATCTTCAAGTTTTTCGCTGGTGAAACCCTGCGTCTGTCCGGCGACTATTTGCCGTCGGTCCGTCCGGGTGTAAACGTTGAAGTGACTCGCGAAGCGCTGGGTGTGGTTGGTCTGATCACGCCATGGAACTTCCCGATCGCCATCCCTGCGTGGAAAATCGCGCCGGCACTGGCCTACGGTAACTGCGTCGTGCTGAAACCCGCCGATCTGGTACCGGGCTGCGCCTGGGCCCTGGCTGAAATCATCTCCCGCGCAGGCTTCCCGGCTGGCGTGTTCAACCTGGTGATGGGCAGCGGTCGTGTGGTTGGCGATGCGCTGGTGCAGAGCCCGAAAGTAGATGGCATCAGCTTCACCGGTTCCGTCGGTGTCGGTCGTCAAATCGCCGTCAGCTGCGTGTCGCGTCAGGCCAAGGTTCAGCTGGAAATGGGTGGCAAGAACCCGCAGATCATTCTCGACGACGCTGACCTCAAGCAAGCGGTCGAGCTGTCGGTACAGAGCGCGTTCTACTCCACCGGTCAGCGTTGCACTGCCTCTAGTCGTTTCATCGTGACGGCCGGCATCCACGACAAATTCGTCGAAGCCGTGGCCGAGCGCATGAAGTCGATCAAGGTCGGCCACGCGCTGAAAACCGGTACCGACATTGGTCCAGTGGTTTCCCAGGCTCAGCTTGAACAAGACATGAAGTACATCGACATCGGCCAGTCCGAAGGTGCGCGTCTGGTCAGCGGCGGCGGTCTGGTGACTTGCGACACCGAAGGCTACTACCTCGCGCCAACCCTGTTTGCCGACAGCGAAGCCGCGATGCGTATCAGCCGCGAAGAGATCTTCGGCCCGGTGGCCAACGTGGTTCGCGTCGCGGACTACGAAGCGGCACTGGCCATGGCCAACGACACCGAATTCGGCCTGTCGGCGGGTATCGCGACCACGTCGCTGAAGTACGCCAACCACTTCAAACGCCACTCCCAGGCCGGGATGGTGATGGTCAACCTGCCGACCGCGGGCGTGGATTACCACGTTCCATTCGGCGGGCGTAAAGGTTCATCCTATGGATCCCGCGAGCAAGGTCGCTACGCACAAGAGTTCTACACGGTCGTAAAAACGACCTACGTCGGCTCCTGATACACGCAACACCTGTGGGATTTGGCTTCTGTAGGAGCCGGGCTTGTCGGCCCGCCGCATCGCCGCGATAGCATCACCGCGGTGTGACTGACACACCAAGGTGCCTGCATCGCGGGCAAGCCCAGCTCCTACAAGAGTCCGATCCGGCAAGAAATTGTTATTACCCGCATAAAAATAATCAGTGGGAGTACATCTACATGCAAGCGACCAAGCCGACCCATGTCCGCTATTTGATCCTGCTCATGCTTTTCCTGGTGACCACGATCAACTACGCCGACCGTGCGACCATCGCCATCGCGGGCTCCAGCCTGCAAAAAGACCTCGGCATCGACGCGGTCACTCTCGGTTATATCTTCTCTGCATTCGGTTGGGCCTACGTGGCCGGGCAAATTCCCGGTGGCTGGCTGCTGGACCGTTTCGGTTCGAAAAAAGTCTACGCACTGAGCATCTTCACCTGGTCGCTGTTCACCGTGCTCCAGGGTTATGTCGGTGAGTTCGGCATGTCCACGGCGATCGTTGCGCTGTTCATGCTGCGCTTCCTCGTCGGTCTGGCCGAAGCACCTTCATTCCCCGGTAACGCACGCATCGTTGCGGCCTGGTTCCCGACCGCTGAACGCGGTACCGCGTCTGCGATCTTCAACTCGGCGCAATACTTCGCCACCGTGCTGTTCGCACCGCTGATGGGCTGGATCGTCTACACGTTCGGCTGGCAGCATGTGTTTGTGGTGATGGGCAGCATCGGTATCGTGTTCTCGGTGATCTGGCTGAAAGTTATCCACAGTCCGCGCCAACACCCGATGATCAACGAGGCCGAGTTCAAGCACATCGCCGAGAACGGCGGCATGGTCGACATGGACCAGGACAAAGGCAAAGGGCAAGCCGCCGGCAAACCTGCCGAAGGTCCGAAATGGGACTACGTGCGCCAGTTGCTGACCAATCGCATGATGCTCGGCGTCTACCTGAGCCAGTATTGCATCAACGCCATCACCTATTTCTTCCTGACCTGGTTCCCGGTGTACCTGGTGCAGGAACGCGGCATGACCATCCTCAAGGCCGGTTTCATCGCCTCTTTGCCGGCCATCTGCGGCTTCATTGGTGGCGTATTGGGCGGTGTGATTTCCGACTACCTGCTGCGCAAAGGCCACTCCCTGACCTTCGCCCGCAAGGCGCCGATCATCGCGGGCCTGCTGGTCTCCAGCAGCATCGTGGCGTGCAACTACGTCGACATCGAATGGATGGTCGTGGGCTTCATGGCTCTGGCATTCTTCGGCAAAGGTGTGGGCGCATTGGGCTGGGCAGTGGTGTCCGACACCTCGCCAAAACAAATCGCCGGTTTGAGTGGCGGCCTGTTCAACATGTTCGGCAACATCGCATCGATCACCACGCCGATCGTGATTGGCTACATCATCAGCTCCACCGGATCGTTCAAATGGGCGCTGGTATTTGTCGGTTGCAACGCACTGGTCGCGGTGTTCAGCTACCTGGTGATCGTCGGTCCGATCAAACGTGTGGTACTCAAGGAACCGCCTGTCAGCGGTCCTGAAACAAACAACAAATTGTCACAAGCGCATTCCTGAGGAGCGGCGTCATGCAGTTGATTGAACATTCCGACTCGCCGCGCTACATCCGCCTGCACGAGCGGGACAACGTAGTGATCGTGGTCAATGACCAGGGCGTGCCGGCCGGCACCGAGTTTCCCGATGGCCTGGTGACTGTGGACTTCGTGCCACAGAGCCACAAAGTCACGCTGGAAGGCATTCCCGAAGGCGGCCAGGTGATTCGTTACGGCCAGACCATTGGCTACGCGTTGCAGTCGATTCCGCGCGGCAGCTGGGTCAAGGAAGATCAACTGCGCATGCCCACTGCACCACCGCTGGACAGCTTGCCGCTGTCCACCGACGTGCCGGCGGCGCAGGCCCCGCTCGATGGTTATACGTTCGAGGGTTATCGCAACGCCGACGGCACCGTCGGCACGCGCAATATTCTTGGGATTACCACGACGGTTCAGTGCGTCACCGGCGTGCTCGATCATGCGGTCAAACGCATCAAGGACGAGTTGCTGCCCAAGTATCCGCACGTCGATGACGTGGTCGCGCTGACCCACAGTTATGGCTGTGGCGTGGCGATTACCGCCACCGACGCGTACATCCCGATCCGCACCGTGCGCAACCTGGCGCGCAACCCGAACCTGGGGGGCGAAGCGTTGGTGATCAGCCTGGGCTGCGAGAAATTGCAGGCCGGCCAGGTGATGCACGAGAACGACAGCTCGGTGGATTTGAGCGAGCCGTGGTTGTACCGCTTGCAGGATTCGAGTCACGGTTTCACCGAGATGATCGAGCAGATCATGGCGCTGGCTGAAACCCGTTTGAAGAAGCTCGATCAACGTCGCCGGGAAACCGTGCCGGCGTCCGAGCTGATCCTCGGCATGCAGTGCGGCGGCAGTGATGCGTTCTCCGGCATCACCGCCAACCCGGCGCTGGGTTATGCCTCGGACCTGTTGCTGCGTGCCGGTGCGACGGTGATGTTTTCCGAAGTCACTGAAGTACGCGACGCGATCTACTTGCTGACCTCCCGGGCGGAGACTCAAGAAGTCGCTCAGGAACTGGTACGCGAAATGGACTGGTACGACCGCTACCTGGCCAAGGGCGAAGCGGACCGCAGCGCCAACACCACGCCGGGCAACAAGAAGGGCGGGTTGTCGAACATTGTCGAGAAGTCGTTGGGCTCGATCGTCAAATCCGGCAGCAGCGCGATCAACGGGGTGCTTGGCCCTGGCGAACGTTTCAAGCGCAAAGGCCTGATCTTTTGCGCAACGCCTGCCAGTGACTTTGTCTGCGGGACGTTGCAGTTGGCGGCGGGGATGAACCTGCATGTGTTCACCACTGGCCGTGGTACGCCGTATGGCTTGGCGATGGCGCCGGTGGTCAAGGTCTCGACCCGCACGGAACTGGCGCAGCGCTGGCCGGATTTGATCGACATCGATGCCGGGCGGATTGCCACCGGGCGCGCTTCGATCGAGGACCTTGGCTGGGAGTTGTTCCACTACTACCTGGACGTGGCCAGCGGCAAGAAACAGACGTGGGCCGAGCAGCACAAGCTGCATAACGACATCACCCTGTTTAACCCGGCGCCGATCACCTGATACCGAGTCGCCTGCATCGCGGGCAAGCCTTGCTCCTACGGTTTTATGTCGTTCACGCCATTGCGTACGACGCAGATCTGTAGGAGCAAGGCTTGCCCGCGATGGCGGTCTACCAGACGCCGGGGTCCCCAGTGGCTTATCATTAGCCCCCTAACGACGCTCACCCAAGGTTCCCCCGGCATGCTGGCAATCTTCCTCGAAACCCTGAACATCACCGCGCCGGTGTTTGCCATGCTGTTTCTGGGTGTGCTGCTCAAGCGTATTGGCTGGATCAACGACAATTTCATCCACACGGCGTCGGCCCTGGTGTTCAACGTCACCATGCCGGCGTTGCTGTTTCTGGGCATCCTGCATGCCGACCTGCACGCCGCGCTGCAACCGGCGCTGCTGATCTACTTCTCGATTGCCACGCTGGTGAGTTTCGCCATTGCCTGGGTCTGGGCGATCTGGAAGTGCCCGCGTGAAGATCGGGGGATTTATACCCAAGGCGCGTTTCGCGGCAACAACGGGGTCATTGGCCTGGCGCTGGCGGCGAGCATGTACGGCGCCTACGGGATTTCCCTCGGGGCGATTCTCGCGGCGCTGGTGATCCTGTTCTACAACACGCTGTCGACCATTGTGCTGGCGGTGTACAGCCCGGTGATCAAGTCCGATCCGTGGAGCATCTGCAAAAGCGTGATGGGCAATCCGCTGATCATCAGCGTGTTCGCGGCGGCACCGTTTGCCTATTTCAAGATCGGCTTGCCGGGTTGGCTGGAGACGTCCGGGCAGTACCTGGCGCAAACCACGTTGCCGCTGGCACTGATCTGCATTGGCGGCACGCTGTCGCTGGCGGCGCTGCGCAAGAGCGGCGATATGGCGCTCAGTTCAAGCCTGGTGAAGATGATCGGCCTGCCGGTGCTGACAACCCTTGGGGCGTGGCTGTGGGGCTTTCGTGGGGCGGAGTTGGGGATTTTGTTTCTGTACTTCGGCAGCCCGACGGCGGCGGCCAGTTTTGTGATGGCCCGTCAGGCTGAGGGGAATCATGAACTGGCGGCGGCGATCATCGTGATTACGACGTTGATGGCGGCGGTGACCACCAATATCGGGATCTTTTTGTTGCAGTGGGGTGGGTGGATTTAGCTGATGGATTTGCAGTGTTCTTTCGGGCCTCTTCGCGAGCAAGCCCGCTCCCACATTCGACCGTGTTTTTCCTGAATGAATGCGATCGAATGTGGGAGCGGGCTTGCTCGCGAAGGCGGCTGAACAGCCACCACAAATGCCGGATTTTTACTCCGGCTTCTGATAGCTCTCAATCACTTCCTGCGCCGCCCGAAACGCATCGATCGCTGCCGGCGCACCGGCATATACCGCGCAATGCAGCAGCGTTTCACGAATCTCTTCCACGGTGCAGCCGTTGTTCAATGCACCGCGCACATGGCCTTTCAATTCCTGTGGGCACTTCAGCGCCGTCAGCGCGGCGAGGGTGATCAGGCTGCGGGTTTTCAGTTCCAGGCCCTCGCGGTTCCACACCGCGCCCCAGGCGTGTTCATTGACGAAGTCCTGCAACGGCTGGGTGAACTCGGTGGCATTGCCCAGTGCACGGTCGACGAAAGCTTCGCCCATCACTTGGCGGCGGACTTCAACGCCAGGTTTTTTATTGTCGGTCATGGCACATCCCTCTTGTGGTGTTGGCGACGCCAGGCGAGCAGCGAGGTGAGCAGCAGAAACGCCACCAGCGCCGGCAGGACGAAAAACAGCATCAAATGTTCAAGCTTGCCGGCCAGCGGCATGCCGGTGGTGAACGACACCACGTGCAGCCCATACGCCAGGTACAAACCCAGGCACAGCAACCCTTCGGCCCGGGTCACCCGGTAGCCGGTGTAGAACAACGGCAGGCACAACACCGCGACGCCGAGCATCACCGGCAAGTCGAAATCCAGGGCGTTGGGGGAGACCGACAGCGGCGAAGGCGCGATCAACGCCGTCACGCCGAGCACGCCCAACAGGTTGAACAGGTTGCTGCCGATTACGTTGCCCACGGCGATGTCGCGCTGACCGCGCAGGGCGGCGATCAATGAGGTGGCGAGTTCCGGCAAGGAGGTGCTGATGGCGACGATGGTCAGGCCGATGATGCGTTCCGACAATCCAAGGTCGGTTGCCACCACCACGGCCGCGCCCAGCAGCAGGTGTCCGGCGTAGACCAGCATTGCCAACCCGGCCACGATCATCAGCAGGCTGCTGAACCAGGGAGCGGCCTGACTGTGCGGATCGCTCGATGGCGGACGGACCGAGTGCCGCGACTGGCGCAGTAGCAAGCCCAGGTACAGCGCCAGCGCCGCCAGCAGGATCACGCCATCGATACGGGTCAGTTGTTCATTCCACGCCAGGACGAACACCAGCAGGCTGGCGCCGATCATCAGCGGAATATCCAGGCGCACCAGTTGCCGCGAAACCCGCAGCGGAATGATCAGCGCCGAGAGCCCGAGGGTGACGAGAATGTTGAAGATGCTGCTGCCGATCACGCTGCCGACGGCGATGTCGGCATTGTCCGCCAGGGTGGCTTGCAGGCTGACGGCCATCTGCGGCGCGCTGCTGCCGAGGGCGACGATGGTCAGGCCGATGATCAGTGGCCGTACATGCCATCGGGCCGCGAGGCGCACGGCAGCACGCACCATCAGCTCGGCGCCGAAGATCAGTAGAACCAGGCCGCTGAGCAGTTCTATCACGCTGATCAGGGGTAAATCGGCAAGTCCGAAAATGGTCGGTGCTCCGTCTGTCAGTCGTCGAGGGCTTGCACGCGAACCTTGGCGGTACCGCTGCTGATCATGCCCAGGCGTTCGGCGGCTGCATGGGACAAATCGATCAGGCGCCCGCGGGTATGCGGCCCACGGTCGTTGATGCGGACCACGCAGGACTTGTCGTTACTCAGGTTGGTGACCTTCACCCGCGTGCCGAAGGGCAACTGGCGGTGGGCGGCGGTCATGGAATTCTTGTCGAAACGCTCGCCACTGGCGGTGCGTTTGCCTTGGTGTTTGGCGCCGTAATAGGACGCCGTACCGGTCTTGTCGTAGCCGTGTGGATCGATGACATCGTTACTGGCGCAACCGGCCAGCAGAGCGAGCAGGGCGCAGGCACCGAGTAGACGCTTCATTTAAGGGTTTCCACAAACAAATGTGGGAGCGAGCTTGCTCGCGATTGCGTCCTGACAGCCAACTCAATGTTGAATGCAAAACCGCAATCGCGAGCAAGCTCGCTCCCACAGGGGGTGGAGCCAGGCTTTGAAACTGGCTCCATTATCATCAGCCTTCGAGCTTGCTTTTCAGCAGTTCGTTGACCTGTTGCGGGTTGGCCTTGCCTTTGGAGGCTTTCATGGCCTGGCCGACGAAGAAGCCGAACATCTTGCCGCGTTTGGCTTCGTCTGCCGCGCGGTATTGTTCAACCTGTTCGGCATTGGCCGCGAGCATTTCGTCCAGCACCGCCGAGATCGCACCGGTGTCGGTCACTTGCTTCAGGCCACGTTTGTCGATGATCTCGTCCGCGCTGCCTTCGCCGTTGGCCATCGCTTCAAACACCACTTTGGCGATTTTGCCGGAGATGGTGTTGTCCTTGATGCGCAGCAGCATGCCGCCCAGTTGCTCGGCCGAGACCGGTGACTGGTCGATTTCCACGCCTTGCTTGTTCAGCAGGCTGCCCAGTTCAACCATGACCCAGTTGGCGGCCAGCTTGGCGTCGCCGCTGATGCCCACGACTTTCTCGAAGTAATCGGCTTGCTCGCGGCTGGTGGCCAGGACGCTGGCGTCGTAGACCGACAGGCCGAACTGCGCCTGGAAACGCTCGCGTTTTTGCGGTGGCAATTCCGGCAGGGTAGCGCGCACGTCGTCGAGGAACGAGTCTTCGATGACCACGGGCAGCAGGTCCGGATCGGGGAAGTAACGGTAGTCGTTGGCTTCCTCTTTGCTGCGCATCGGACGGGTTTCGTCCTTGTTCGGATCGTACAGACGGGTCTGCTGGATCACTTTGCCGCCGTCTTCGATCAGCTCGATCTGGCGTTGCACTTCGCTGTTGATCGCTTTCTCGATGAAGCGGAACGAGTTGACGTTCTTGATCTCGCAGCGAGTACCGAACTCAACCTGGCCTTTCGGACGGATCGACACGTTGCAGTCGCAACGCAGCGAGCCTTCGGCCATGTTGCCGTCGCAGATGCCGAGGTAACGCACCAGCGCGTGGATGGTCTTGACGTAAGCCACGGCTTCCTTGGCGCTGCGCATGTCCGGCTCGGAGACGATTTCCAGCAGCGGTGTGCCGGCACGGTTCAGGTCGATGCCTGTGGCACCGTTGAACTCTTCGTGCAGGCTTTTACCGGCGTCTTCTTCCAGGTGCGCACGGGTCACGCCGACGCGTTTGATCGTGCCGTCTTCCATGGCGATGTCCAGGTGGCCCTTGCCGACAATCGGCAATTCCATCTGGCTGATCTGGTAGCCCTTCGGCAGGTCCGGGTAGAAATAGTTTTTACGGGCGAACACGTTGTGCTGGCCGATCTCGGCGTCAATCGCCAGACCGAACATCACGGCCATACGCACCGCTTCCTGGTTCAGCACCGGCAGCACGCCGGGCATGCCCAGGTCTACGAGGCTGGCCTGGGTGTTCGGCTCGGAACCAAACGTGGTGGAACTACCGGAAAAGATTTTCGACCGGGTGGTGAGCTGGGTATGAATCTCCAGCCCGATCACGACTTCCCATTGCATGTGTGTCTCCTCAGAAGCCGGTTGGGGTGCGGGTGTGCCAGTCAGTGTTTAACTGATACTGGTGCGCAACGTTGAGCAAACGGCCTTCCTGGAAATAGGGAGCGAGCAACTGCACGCCCACCGGCAGACCGTCGACAAAACCGGCGGGCATGGACAAGCCCGGCAGGCCAGCGAGGTTGGCGGTGATGGTGTAGACGTCTTCCAGATAAGCAGCGACCGGGTCGCTGTTCTTGGCGCCGAGCTTCCAGGCCGGGTTCGGCGTGGTTGGGCCGAGGATGATGTCGACCTCTTTGAAGGCAGCCATGAAGTCGTTCTTGATCAAGCGACGGATCTTCTGGGCCTTCAGGTAGTAGGCGTCGTAGTAACCGGCGGACAGCGCGTAGGCACCGACCATGATCCGGCGCTGTACTTCCGGGCCGAACCCTTCGCCACGAGAGCGCTTGTACAGGTCGATCAGGTCTTTCGGGTTCTCGCAGCGATGGCCGAAGCGCACGCCGTCGAAACGCGACAGGTTGGACGAGGCTTCTGCCGGGGCGATCACGTAGTACGCAGGAATCGCGTGCTGCATGTTCGGCAGGCTGATTTCCTTGATCACCGCGCCGAGCTTTTCCAGCTCCTTGACGCTGTTGTGGATCAGCTCGGCAATGCGCGGGTCGAGACCGGCGCTGAAATACTCTTTCGGCACGCCAATGCGCAGACCTTGCAGCGAACCGTTGAGGCTGGCGCTGTAATCCGGCACGGGCTCGTCGATGCTGGTGGAGTCTTGCGGGTCGAAACCGGCCATGCCTTGCAGCAGGATCGCGCAGTCTTCGGCTGTGCGGGCCAGAGGACCGCCCTGGTCGAGGCTGGAGGCGTAGGCGATCATGCCCCAGCGCGAAACACGACCGTACGTCGGTTTCAGGCCGGTGAGGTTGGTCAGGGCCGCTGGCTGGCGGATCGAGCCGCCCGTGTCAGTGCCGGTGGCCGCAGGCAGCAGCCGCGCGGCAACCGCGGCCGCCGAACCGCCCGACGAACCGCCAGGCACGTGTTCCAGGTTCCACGGGTTTTTCACCGGGCCGTAGTAGCTCGACTCGTTGGCCGAACCCATGGCGAATTCGTCCATGTTGGTTTTGCCCAGGGTCACTGCGCCGGCAGCGGCCAGTTTGGCGACGACAGTGGCGTCGTACGGTGCTTTAAAGTTGTCGAGCATCTTCGAGCCGCAGCTGGTACGGATGCCCTGGGTGCAGAACAGGTCTTTGTGGGCAATCGGCGCGCCGAGTAAGGCGCCGCTCTCACCATTGGCCCGGCGTGCGTCAGCGGCTTTCGCCTGCTGGAGCGCCAGGTCTTCGGTGAGGCTGATGAAACTGTTGAGCTGAGGATCGAGCAGGGCGATACGTGCCAGCAGGGTCTTGGTCAGCTCTTCGGAAGAAAACTTTTTTTCGGCGAGTCCGCGGGCGATCTCGGCCAGAGTCATGTGATGCATTGCAGGCTCTTTCCCTTTAGTCGATGACTTTCGGAACCAGGTACAGGCCGTTTTCGACCGCTGGTGCGATGGACTGATAGGCCTCGCGATGATTGGTCTCGGTCACGACGTCTGCACGCAGGCGCTGGCTGGCTTCCAATGGGTGGGCCAGCGGCTCGATACCGTCGGTATTGACCGCCTGCATTTCGTCGACCAGGCCCAGAATGCTGTTCAGGGCCGAAGTGATGTGTGGAAGATCGGCATCATTAAGGCCAAGGCAGGCCAAATGAGCGATTTTTTCCACGTCGGAGCGTTCAAGCGCCATTGCGATTCTCCAGTGGAATACAGAACGGACGGCGTCCGTGTGTTAGATTGTCGGAACACTACCGCATTTCTACGGTCATAAGGCCGCGATTGTGGGGGTTGGTGCACAGAAAAGCGGCCAATTTAACATATTGGCGCCTTGCCCAA